>ENA-UPSB01000824-UPSB01000824.1-bioreactor-metagenome-genome-assembly--contig:-NODE-824-length-45058-cov-83.535764_pt1 | contig 45058 bp, 45 predicted proteins | sample MGYA00238182_ERZ773286 | MGnify/ENA primary metagenome ERZ773286 (study PRJEB29026, sample SAMN07631240) | bioreactor metagenome | isolation source: Switchgrass digestor | place: USA: Dartmouth...
GGTACGTACGGTGCTGTGAGAGGACGGCGGTTAGTCACCGCCTCCTACTCGATCTGAATTCGATAGTTATAAATCTTAATCGTACTCGTTTATATTCGCATTATTTGAAACATTTTTACTCATTTTTTTCTTATAAATCGAAGTTCCAATAAAGCAACCTACACCTGAAAATGCAACATACAACAATACGCTTTGTATGTTATCACCTGCTGTTGCGGTATTCATCGAAACTTGTGTAGTATCAGAAGTCATAGAATTTTCAATAATCTGATTGACGATTTCGGTACTAATCATAAGTTCGCAGAAAGTGAGCAAGATTGCAGAAAAAACGAGTGCAACCACTATTGCCAAAACATATTTGATGAGTTTTGTTTTATTTGCGAAAGAACTATATATCAGGGATGTTGCAAACAGAATAATTGCTGGTACAAACCCTATACAAAGCAAATATGTAAGCACGTTAAGATTAGTCAAGTTAAAAGCTATAAATACAAGTTCAATTGCTAAAACAAAGAGTCCCAAAAACCAAATAAATATTTTCTTGTCAAATAAATTCTTCATAATTAAATCATTCTCCTTGAAATTTAGAATTAACCAATTGCGGTCACCGCCATATTATATGCCCAATGAAGTGCAATTGGCAGGTATATATCATTGGATTTCAATCTAGCGTAGCTTAATACAAAGCCAAGCGGAACTCGAACTAATAAATTAGAGAGAAAATCTTCGCTGGAATGATAAACAAAAGCAAATATTATAGCATTTATAATACACAAAAGAAAGTTGTTAGAAATAATGTTTTTCATTTCGTGCATAATAACACTTCGTAATATCACTTCCTCAGAAATTGCTACCGCAAGAAAGTGAATGCATATTGTCATTGCCGATATTTCAGTTTCTAACTTTTTGTTAAGATATATTGTAACAAGTACAATAATTGCTGATAGCGCAACACAAACAATGAAGCTCCATCTTTTTGGCTTTTTAACAAATCCAAGACGTTCAAAATTATTGTGTTGAAGAAATACTTGTATTGCTATCGGTATTATTGCAAGCGAAATAAGCATTGGAAACGAAAAAGATACTAGAACCTGAAAAAAATCACTTGCTGCATTCACATCCGTATTTATATTTCCGCTAAAAATCACGGATGATAGCATTGTTCCGGTAAAAAGGAGAATCAAAGGAAGCGAAATATAACAAACAATCTTTATAATTTCTTCGATCCATTCGGATGCACTATTTTTTTGTCCGTCACTCAACTATTCCACCTACCTTACCAAGTCCATTTTTCTGTAAGTAATTAGCCCTATTATAGCAAACAAAATAGTATATACAAGCAATACCGATATTCCCTCAAATCCTCTACTGATTAATTCATTTCCAGAATATTCAAAAAGTCCTGTCCCGTCTCCGATATAAGAGGGAACCCATCTTTGCAATGCTTCGATGTTAGATAAAAGTTTAATTGCAACAATTATTACTAGATTGGCAATAATCGCTTTACTGTACTTGAAAAGCAATGAAACAAAGCAAAACAGTTCTGACATCATAATCATTTCCAAATAGGCGCTAAGGATAGAGAAAATCAGCAAAATCGCCTCATCCTTATCGCTAGATAGAAAGACCGAGTTTCCAAATTCAGTATCTTTGAGGAAGATACCCCATCCCACAATAGATGAGATAAGCAAAAAAGCAAAAATTAATGTAACAAAACATAGCATAGAAATATTTTTTGAAACATATAAATATTCCTGTTTTTTCATCCTTGTAAAATAGCTACAATCTAAACCGGAATCAATTTCTTTGGAAATAACGGCAGTAGAGATTAACGCTATAATCCCGCCTATTAAAAACAAGCTCTTTAATAATCCAATAATTACAGACGCATATCCCATCGCTGAAAACACAGAATCGCCAATTTGAATGATGCCACTTTCAATTGAAATTAAGAATGCAATTGCGACAGGTATTAAAGCGAAAACAGCGATGCTTGTTTTTACATCAGATCTGCAAAAAACTTTTTTTATCTGTGTACTTATACTTTTAAGCATTTCATTTTCCTCCTGTCATTAGATATTTTCTAAGAATGTCATAATTATTTTCGGTACGAATGTCCACAATTTCATAATTATTCTTTGTCACAAGATCCATTATTTTTGATAGAACGCTCGTATCATCGGTATATATTGTTTCATTTTCAACTTTCACATCTTCACCTAACTGATGAAACTGTTGTTTTTCGACTATTGACCTATTTACAATTATAACATATGTTTTCTTTAACAGATTTGCAATATTATCATCGAATACTATTTCGCCCTCATTCATAACGATGGCTCTTGTGCAGATATCGAACACATCACTGATCTGATGACTTGAAAACAAAACCGCAATACCTGCGTTGCTTAACTCTAAAATAATATTTTTGATTATTTCTATTCCTAGTGGGTCCAGTCCAACGGTCGGTTCATCTAACACCACAAAGTGTGGTTCCGTTAAAAAAATTTGTGCTAGGCCCAATCGTTGCTTCATACCAAAAGAAAACTCACCTACCTTTTTGGTTGCCGACTTCCTAAGCGACACAATCGATAGTATTTCTTCTATCGAACGAGCTGCTTTGTCCGGCAATAGATTATGTAAAAGCTCCAGATTTTTTTGAGCACTCATATAGTCGCAAAAGCTCGGTTCAAGCAAAAAACTACATTCCTTTGCAAGTAACTCCTGATGACGTTGAATATTTTTTCCATCAATAGTTATACATCCAGAATAACTTTTTATTGCATTCATCATACATTTTATCAAGGTACTTTTGCCAGCGCCATTATGCCCTAATAAGCCAACAACCTCTCCCGAATGGATACTAAAAGATATATTATTTATTGCTTTGCAATTTTTATACGATTTGCTCAATTGCTCAACTCTTAATTCCATATTCTCACCCTCTTATTTTTGTGCTGATTGATAAACAAATTGAATAAATCAAGTTAATATTGTCCTAAAAATCCTTTTATTTTCGTTGTGTTTAATAATTTATTATAAAATGCTCGAGCAACAAAAGCAAGAAATCCCGTATTCACAACAACTACTAGCAAATTCCAAAGAACAACAGGAGAGTATGGATCGGTCAATAGTTGCTGATAGTATGTTACAATTCCCCACAAAGGGCAAAGTAGTGAGGGAATATGCCAAAACAAATCAGAAACAGATGCAAGCGGTAATACAATTAGTATCATTAACAGGATGTTTAATGTATTTAAAAGAGTCTCCGTTTTGCGAAATCTCAACGTAATTCCAGCTAAAATCACACCTATTAGCAGCCCTTGAATACTAAATAATACAAACAATAGCAACAGATGATAAAATGGAATAGTGATTTTGACAAAAAACAAGTGCAAGATTATCCCTATCAATACCGAACCAACCACAGAACTGAGTCCAGCAACAATTGATCTTATGATAGCTACCTTAATCAGGGAGAATTTTGAAATGTATACCTGTTCAAAAACGCCCATTTCAATATCGTTTCTAATGCTAGAGCTTGGTCCACCAATAAGGTTTAACATTAGTGGGAAAAATACAACACCAAATATCTGTGTACTATCGCCAACTGCGTTAATTCCAATCATGAAAACAACCGACATAATTACAAAAGATATTATGCTGTTTATTGTATCGAGCGGATAAACTTTTAAAAGTTTATATGCTCTTTTGATTTCTGCTCCAAACAATGAGACATCCTGCTTCAAAGTATTTATGTATTTCATAAACCATCTGCCTCCAATATAACAATCTCCTTATGATAAATCATTTGTGAAATTGTTTGGTAAAATTCGGCATCGTTCACATCCGCACAGACCCGAATTGTTTTATCATCTTCTTCCGTTGGCTTCCCCAGGTACTTGTTCACGAAAATATCATAACACTTAGGAGTATTTGTTTTGATAAAATAAACTACCTTTTTGCATACTTTATCTTTTGCTTCTCTTTCAATAATTGTTTTATTTTTTATTTCAAATTGCAAATCACATACTTCGTTTAGAAAATTTTGGTCATGACTAGTAATAAACACGGTGCCTTCAGCTTCCTGACAATAAATGTTTATCATTTGTTTAAGTATTATAGCATTTTCGTAGTCTAAGCCATTAAGAGGTTCATCCATAAACAGAATTTGTGGCTCGTTTAATAACGAAATTAACAAAAGTAGCCTTTGCTTCATTCCTTTGGAATATGTCTCTACTTTATTATTGATAAACGACGTCATTTTAAAGCGTTGAATATAACTTAATATATGTTCAGGAATGCAAACACTACTTTTGCCGGTTTTAAGCGTCCAAAAGTATTCGATATTGTCCATTCCTGTTAAATTCCAATATAATGCCCGATTAGCATCACCAAGTATGCTAATGTAGTTTCTAGTGTCAATTGTTGTCTTTTCGTCTTTTATTATATCATTAAGAATATAAATTTCTCCGGAATTTTGTTTTGTCATTCCGCTGATCATTTTTATAAATGTAGTTTTGCCCGAACCATTTTCGCCCACCAATCCTATAATACATTTTTTCGGAAATGAAATGGTTAGATTTTCAAATATTTTCTCTTCAACATTATAGAACTTGGTAACATTCTTTAACTCAATCGCTATTTCAGAATTCATATTATAGCCACCTTTTTCAAAAGACAACTCCTATGAACAGCTCTGTGATGACTCCAGTTGCTGTTCATAGGAACTGCTGTAATCAAACTATTAGAGTTCGAGACCCTTAAAAATAGAAAAACCGTAACCGGCGCAAGCACCTGCCCAGCCGAAGCTTAAACAAGCCTTTTTCCCTTTAAGAAAAGAAAAAATCATTTTTAAATCCTCCTTATTTATTTTATGTAATGAAATTAACCGCTGAACTTACCGATGTTAAAACCAACAGTACCGCAAATGATAATACCAAGGCTTAAACATCCAGCTTTTGATGTGTTTTTGCTAGCAAACAACATGTAGTTCACCTCCCGTAAATTATTTGCAACTAGTTTGCAGCGAACTTAGAGAGTTACGTGCTTACCACTCCAACCCCATTCTGCGCAAACAAAGAAACCAATTGAAATACAACCAGCCTGTTTTTTAGATTCGAAATTGAACAGCATAGTTTTCCCTCCTTTCCAGCTTAACTAGTCCCACTCATTAAAGAGACCAATTACGCCATACATTCCAACCGTAACTGATAGTGAATCCAAACACACCACCGCTAAAGCAGCCATTTTTGGATTTCATAAAACCAAACAGCATAAATTTCCCTCCTTATAATTTTATATAGAATAAGGATCATTGCTTGTACATTTTCTCAAGTTGATCACTTATCCAATCGAAATATGTTTTAGTCATTGGGCAGTAGAAGTCATGTGAGGTCAGATTGTCATACACATAAAAGGATCTCGCTCGACACCCTCCGCCACATATATATCTGTGCTTGCATTTATTACAAACATCAAAATTGTCAACGTGAAGATTCTTGCACGTTATCGCAATATCCGTAGTCATAATATCGGAAAGATTTTCTTCAAAAACATTTCCCATTGCTAAACGGCGATCGTGAAGCATATGGCAAGGGTATACCGTACCATCTGCTCCAACACTCACTATTTTACATCCCACTTCACAAGACTTTCTTGTATCCAAGCCATCTCCAATTGGCATGTCATTGACGGCAATTGCGCCATCCAGTCCAATTTCTATTAATTCTTCTGCGATTCTTGATAGTTGTTTATTCGTGGGAAGCCATTCTTTAAGTACACTATCCTTAGGTGAACACGTCAAAAGGCTAAAGCTAATACCAACCTTGAGTTTCTTTGATAATTTCACATATTCCATCATCACATCGGAATTTTTAGTGTGAATTGTGGGAAGAATAGTGGTGTCAATACCTGCCTTTTTTGTGAGCTTAACAGCGGAAATGACCTTGTCAAATATGCCTTCATCACGAATAAACGTAGGATTCTTTTTGCTATACCCATCGATTGATACAGCAATACCGTCTACATACGGTTTTACTTGTTGAAGCATCTCAATAGTCAAAAAAGTGCCGTTTGTAATAATCTGAACCCTAGAGATTTGTGCTTCGTTTTTAGCGTATTGTAATATTTCTCCAAGATCTTTTCTTAGAAATGGTTCTCCGCCTGAAATTACTAGAAGCTGACAGCCATTTTGTGCCAATTGCGAAATTGCCCGTTTGACCTGTTCTGTGCTTGGATCCTTAAGGCAGTTGCGATCACTATCTAGAGAATAGCAACCCACACAGTGCAAATTACAACGTTGTGTAACATGAAGATATGCAGACAAAGATTTATTGACGCAAATTTCCTCGAAAAATCCCGCTTGACATAGAGCTTGGAACAATTCGAGGTTTTCAGGTTCAACATTTTCTATTTCTATTCCACTATTGATTATTTTGTCGCAAAACGCTTTGCCACTTTCAGTGAGTCCAATTAAGCTCCCTGTATCAAAATTGCCAATTACCGGCACACTATTGATATTAAATAAAATCGTTTCTTTGTTAAATAACATTCTCAACCACCTCAATATTTTTCGCAGAGTTATCTAATCTAAGAATATAAGATACCTCACGATTTTAATTATTATAACATAAATTTACAGGAATTACAAGGTGATTTGACAAAAATATACAAGTCGAGATGTAAAAAATTTTACGAAATATTTATGTATAACATATTAACTCTAGACTTTGACGGAGGTTAATCCGTCAAATCGTCCGTCAGTAATTGCGGAATAAATAAGTTACATGGCGGTGAGGCCAGCAGGCTGAGCCGTAAAATTATTATAAAGGAGAAAAACTTATGTCAAGACGTGGTGAAAACATCTACAAAAGAAAAGACAATCGATGGGAAGGACGGTATATCAAGGGCTACGACTACAAGGGAAAAACCCTTTGGGGTTATGTCCATGCGCCAAGTTATCGAGAGTGTCGGGAAAAGCTGACAGCTGCGAAGCAGTCCTCGAAAACAAAACCTCAAACCAACCGCAAAGACTTCAACTATTTCTGTGATGAATGGCTTGTTTTGTCCCGTAACAGAGTAAAGGAGTCCACCTATGTGAAGTATTACAACACAGTAACCCGTCATATCAAACCAGGATTAGGTTGCTACCTTCCGCAGAATCTGAACACCGTTATTATTGAAGCATTCAGCAACGAACTGCTTGTGAGTGGACTCTCTCCCAAAACCGTGAGGGATATCCTTACCGTATTGAAGGCGATCTTAAAGCATTGCAGACGGCAGATTGGAAATACCTTCCCTGATATTGTAGTGTTATATCCCAAGGATCGCAAGAAGGAAATGCGTGTACTTTCCTTGGAGGAGCAGACTCGCTTTGTTCAGTATCTGCTTACGGATATGGACGAGGTGAAGTTCGGTGTATTACTTGCATTGCTTACGGGAATGCGTATCGGCGAAGTCTGTGCGTTGAAATGGGAGGATAAAACCTTTTCTACCAGTTTAGCTTCCTTCTTTTCTCCTGCAGCTGAACCTATAATTTCACGATTATGAAGGTCTATTAAGTTGCAAACATAATTCCAATTACTACCCACTCTAACATAAGTTAAATCACTTACAACGACTTCTAATTTCTCTCTATTGTCAAAGTCTCTATCTACAACATTAGGGGTATCAGCCTGGTTACAAGTGCTCTTATGTACCTTGTAATGAGCCACTGTATAGTTAGATACTAGGCCGTTCTTTCTCATAAGTCTTGATATCCTTTTTCTTGATACTTGATAACCTAACTTCTTTAATTCTACTTTGATTTTCCTTGTTCCATAATTATTTCTACTAAGCCTAAATATCTCTTTTATGTGTTCTTCGATAATTTCCTCTTCCTTTGAAGATACGCTAGTCTCTCTATTTAAATGATAATATACTAAGCTACGTGAGACCTCTAAAAGTTCGCACATGGCACTAATACTGTATTTCTCTCTATTAGAAATAATGAGGTCTACCTTTTCCCTAGTAGTAGTGCCGCTTGCTTTAAAATGTCATTCTCCATTTCAAGCTGTTTAACTTTCTTTTCTAACTCTTTGATCCTTTTCTCTTCATCAGTTTTATTATCTTCCGCATTAAAGGACCTAGTATTATTATATCTTATTACCCACTGTCTCATAGTTGAAGCGGCTATCCCGTATTGCTCACTTAGCTCTCTGTAAGTATGATTGCCTTGATTATATATTTTGACAATTTGCTTCTTGAAATTTTCCTCATAATATTTTTTTGACATGTCTTTCTCCTCCAATAATTTTATTATATCATGTTCGGAGAAAAACTGTCCTATTTAGTATAGCCTATCCCTTAGCGTAAAATTTTTGTAGGAAAATTAATATAAAATAAGAGAACACCAAACTTTGTGTTAAAATTAAGTCATCACACAAAACTAAACATAAAGGAAGGTGTTCTCTTATGATTAAAAGTATACAGTATTTTGAAGAGTTTGGCATTATAAATTTAGAAAAAGTAGTAGAAAAGTTTTTACAGAACCCAAAGGATATTGCTTCCTTTGTCTATGGAATTCAGGACAACGTGATAAAGCTAGGCTTGGATATTATAAAAGAAACTCTAGAAAATTGTGATGAAACACTAAGGAATAGTGGAAAGAGGAAACAGAACTGGCAAATCGTTAAGAGAGATGAGAAAAAACTTATTACATCGCTAGGAACGGTCTGCTTTGAAAAAACATTATTTAAGAATAAGGCAACTGGAGAAAGGGCGTATCTATTAGATCGGATTTTAGGATTTGAAGAACATGAAAGGTTAACCGAAGATGCAGAGGCAAAATTGCTTGAGGAGGCTGTTGAGACCACCTATCAAAAGGCAGGCCAGGCAATCAGTATAAGTGATACTGTGAGTAAACAAACCGTAAAAAATAAAATCCATAGCCTTGAGTTTCAGAATGAATATAGAGATTTAGAAAATAAGAAAAAGGTGAAATATTTGTACATAGATGCAGATGAAGATCATGTATCCTTGCAATACCACGAAAAGAAAGGCGATCATGTAAAAAAATGACAATCACAGGAAGAATAACTGTATAATAACCAAAATCGTCTATGTATATGAGGGGATAGAAAAAGAGGGTCCGAGAAGTAAACGAAATCGGCTTATAAATCCACATTACTTTTGTGGTACATACCCTAGAGAAGATAATAAAAGGCTATGGGATGAGGTCTATGAATATATACGCTGCAACTACGATATAGACAACATTGAGAAAATATATCTAAACGGGGACGGAGGTAGTTGGATAAAGGCAGGAAAAAGAAGACTGGCCGGAATTACCTATGTTCTTGATGGATTTCATTTAAGTAAGTATATGATACGTGCAACGTCCCATCTACTTGATTCTGCTGAAGATGCACGTCGTGAAATATTTGAAACAATGAAGAAGGGTACCAAAAAAGACTTTAAAGAAATGATAGAAAAGATACTAAGGGTTACAGAAGGAGACGCAGCTGTAAAGCGGGTTAATGAGTGTAAGGAATATATACTCTCTAATTGGTCTGCAGTGAAAGTTCGTCTAGCGGGCAGAGAAGGTATATTAGGATGTAGTGCTGAAGGTCATGTCAGCCATGTACTGTCATCAAGGATGAGTTCCAGACCAATGGGATGGAGTAAAATAGGTGTTGAAAAAATGGCACGTTTAAGGGCTTATTATTGGAATGGTGGAAAGATGTTAGAACTGGTTAGGGAACAAAGAAAAGAGCTACCAAAGGCCGCAGGAGCCGAAGAAAACGATATAATAAGCAGTGCAGAGATGCTGCAAGCAGAAAAAAACAGACACCATGAACTAGGAAAATACTTTGAGAGTATAAACCATAGGATAAGTGAAGGTGCCAAGAAATACGTATGGTTTTATACACACATTTGGGGCTTGTAAAAATATGAATAAAAAGCTATAGTGTAGATGTGATTTCTATTAACACATCTTTGGTGATCTCTGCCTATCTATTTCCTACAGTAAAGTTACGCTATCATATTTTAGTTTTTTGTTGAAAAATAAAGAAAGCTATGGCATCATAAAAGAGTTGGTAACAGATATCTGTAATAAGCTGGTCAGATTGAACCTTGTATTGTTGTCGCAGAAGTGTGAAACAATATATTTTATGCAGATAGATGTTGTCAGTTCGGACTAATGGCAGAAAAAGCAAAAAATAACAAGGAGAAAGATAATGGAAATCTTAATGAACTTACTGCTAATGTTAGGTGGAGTTGCTGTATTCATGTTTGGAATGAAGCAGATGAGCTCCGGTCTGGAAAAAAGCGCAGGTTCAGGTATACGAAATCTTTTTAAAAAATTCAACAAAAACAGAGTCTTTAATTATGGAATAGGTATTGGAGCCACCGCACTTGTCCAGTCTTCTTCAGCTACCTCGATTATGACAGTCGGACTGGCTCATGCAAATATCGTAACAGTCAAGCAAGGTGCCGGCTTCATACTGGGTGCAAAGGTAGGTACCACACTTACAGCATTTTTATTTGCCCTTTCTGGCATCAGCAAGGGTGGTTTTAACATAAGCTATGTATTTTCAGCTGTTGCGTTCATCGGTGTATTTATCATATTTGCCACCAGCAATGAAACACTTAATAAAATTGCGCCATTATTAATTGGCTTTGGGATGCTGTTTATAGGTATGGAAGTTATGGAAACAGCAATCGGTGGAGCTGATTCAACCCTTAGTGTAGAATTGACAAAGGTATTTACATTTGAAATAATGCAAAATCCATTTCTGCTGGTTGTATTAGGTATTGTCTTTACCTGCATTATACAGTCGTCTACTGCAGCGACCGGTGTTTTTATAGCATTTCTGTCAACGGGAGTTATTAGCAGCATAGATCAGGCATTTTTCCTGGTGATGGGAGCAAATATCGGAACCTGCAGCGACGGAATTATGGCATCCTTAACCACAAACGCCAATGGAAAACGTATAGCCTTGTTCCATCTTTTAACCAGCGTAATAGGTGCAGTAACATTTACAATAATTCTGGTTCTTTTCAGAGAACCTATAATTAGCATATTCGAAGGCTTTTTTTCCGGAAGGCCACAATTTAGCCTTGCGGTATATAATCTGATTTATAACAGTATTTATACCCTGATATTGCTTATTCTAATTGATCCCCTGGTCAATTTAGTAACCAGGGTGGTGAAGGATAAGCAGGAAAAGCTGGAGGAAGTATCATATATAGATGAGCGATTCCTGCAAACCCCGGTTGTTGCCATTGAGCAGGCATTAAGAGAATTGTATGATATGGCTATTCTGGCTAAGGAAAATCTTGATCGCGCTTATGCTGCCTTAGTCAACGAGGATATGTCTGAAAGCAAAAAGATTGCCGAGGTCGAGTATCGTATCGATTTCTTAACAAACAAGCTGACAGGCTTTTTCATCAAAATATCGTCAGTTACCAAATTTGCCGGTGATGAAAAGCTTATTGGTGGACTGCATCATGTTACAAACGATATTGAAAGATTGGGCGATTATGCTGTGCTTTTGGCAAAGGAAACAAGCTACATGAAGGACAACAATATCAAGTTTTTAGACCAGACCAAGGAAGAACTTAACCAAATCTATGCACATATTTCCGAAATGTTCGACCTGGGATTTGATGCTTTTTCAAAACGAAGAGTTGAAAATTTCAAAACTATTTCAAACATACACAAAGACATTAAAAAGCTGATTAACTCTACACGTAATGAGCATGTATTGCGTCTAAGCTCGGGTATGTACCCGGTTGAGGTATCAAAAAGCATTTATAATGTTCTGTTTTCATTGCAAAGGGTATCGGATCATATAGTGAACATTGCCTTTTCGGTTCGCTCCACCACCGGCAGTAAAACAGAGGCGCTGCAGGCCATTGAAAAAGAAATGAAAAAATTGCAAAATGCAGAACGCAAGCGGTCTGAGGAATAAGGTATGAAAAGTAGTAGACATTGATTGGTCAAACAGGGCTAAAAGATAATAAGCAGCTTGTAAATGAGAGCAAAGGTTTCCAAGCAATCGGTTAGTTACACCGATTGAAGGGGACCTTGTTTTTATTAAAAGCTTATACTATATAGCCTTTCATGCAGAATGCATCCTAAACATGCAGATTTTAATTAAAAATTGCGAAGAACAATTGTTCTGTATTTTGATATCTGTTATAATATTGCTAATATGATAGAAGCATACTGTACGGGATGGATAAAGTCCGGCGTAGTCTTATTAAGACACAAAAGTGACTGGAGAGCCTTTATAAAAATAACAGTTTCAAGGAGGATAAAGATATGCACTACAGACCGGCCACAGTGGAGGATTTGGATGAAATATGCTGCTTAATCAGAAGGGCAATTGAGCTTATGGAGCAGCAGGGGATTTTTCAATGGGATGAGCTGTATCCTGCGCGGGAGGATTTTTTGGAGGATATTAATAACAATAACCTGTATCTAGCTGTTGAAGATGATAGGATAATAGCAGTTTATGTTATTAATCAGGAATGTGACGAAGAATATCATAAATGTGATTGGAAAAATCCTCAGGAAAGTGCCTGCATTATTCATAGATTTTGTGTTTCACCGGATTTCCAGAATAAAGGTATAGGCTCTAAGGTACTGTCGGACGTTGAAGAACAAATAAGAGGAATGGGGTATAAATCAATCAGACTGGATGTGTTTTCCGGGAATCCATATGCCCTTAGGCTATATGAGAAAAAAGGTTATGAAAAACGTGGGCATGCGGATTGGAGAAAAGGGCGGTTTTTTCTGATGGAGAAAACGCTTTAAGTTGAGATATAAATAGATAGGGCATAAAGGAGCGATTGCATTTTTATATATATCAGAGGTGGAAAATGAAGCTATCGGACAAAGTCAAAGCTGTAAGCAGAATGCAACAGTATATTGCCACACATTTGGATGAAAATATCACGCTGGATGATGTTGCCGATGTCGCAGGCCACAGTAAATATCATGCTCTGCGTATTTTTAAGGAGTTGACAGGCCGGACGGTTTTTGAAACCATCCGGGCTATGCGGCTTACCAAGGCGGCACAATGCTTGCAGATAATGATGAAAAGGTAGTGAATGTGGCGATTAGCAACGGCTTTGATTCACATGACGGATTTACAAGGGCATTTTCCAGGCAATTTGGTATTACTCCGCAGAAATATTATTTATGCTTGCTTCCGGTTTTCAGTAAAAAGCTGATTTCCGGAAGCTTTTTTTAGCGTTCTTAAGGTAGGCAATTCGGTTTAAACCATAGGTTTATATCCAATGCTGATTAACTGTGCTAGATTAATGATGTCTCAAGATAATAATCAGGTAAGAATGTTCCTTGAAAAATTAATACTGAAGCTTAGCACAAAGGAGGAGCTTATTATGGGATATTCTGCAATGGGCACAGTAAAGTGTGACAAGCAAATGGCAAATGCATATATTCTCTACATGGTGGGAGGCAGTCTTTTTGACAAGGCAAGACTTACCAATCCGATAATTGAAGTGAGCCTGAGAAATCAATACAGGGAGTTGGCTAAGGATAAGCAGGAAAGGCAGGAGATATACACTGAGAACATGCTTAGACAGTCAGTTGGCGAGTGTATGGCTGTTTTGGGACAGATGAAATCCGATATTCATGTCAGGAAGCAGGATGGATATTACCTTTTCTGGTTCAGGACAGGATTTGAAGAGATAATTGCAGTTGTTGACAGGGACGGACGAATTAATATCAGCAGAGCCTATCATCTGTCAGATGCCAAATGGCGCAGGCTTCATATTAAGTTTTTTTATAGTTATCCTGACTAAACTCAGGAAGGTCAAAAATATCTTTTATTGTTTGGTGTAATTTGGTATAATGCAAAAAAAGTTTAGAGCTAAAAGTCAATATGAAGTGCAATACAAACCAGTGTATTTATCTTCGGAGGACCCCTGTATCATTTGCAGGAGGAAAGTGAAAGAAGAGAAGTAATAAATCAGTGCCTGAAGCTTATAAAAGCTGGGGGGGATATTAATTGCTTCATTTATATCTGCTTATGCACTATAATTGAATGCTTATTGAATTATCCACAAGATATTAAGGAGCATAAAAACAGGTTACTGCAGTACTTCTCAGATGGTCTTCATAAAACTATGTATGGCTTTACAGATGCATATTTTATTGATCCTGAAAATATTGAAGCTCTATTTTCAAATTATACATCGCTTAAGACTGAGCGTGTCATGGCAACAGAGGGGCTGGGAAATATCTGCGAGGCAGCATTAATGCAGCTACCTGAGGATAAGTTTATGGAGTGGATAGATCTGCTTTATAAAATATCTGACAAGAAAGCGGTATGGGGTTCATGTGCACATATGATTTATGTAGGCAGAAAGAAGGATTAGGATTTCCTGTATGAAATAAAGCTGGTGAAGAATTTATGGTTCTAAATTAAAGTAAGATAAGATATTGACATCCGTTGGTCTAATGTGTTAGACTAACAACAGGAAGGTTTAATGTGTTAGACCGACGAGGTGAGAAAAATGGATGAGATTAAAGTATTTGATGCCGAATACAGGTTTATGGAATTGGTGTGGAAGCATTCGCCGGTGAAAAGCAGCAAATTGGTGGAGCTCGCACACAAGGAGCTTGGATGGAAGAAATCCACAACATACACCGTCATAAGGCGGCTTTGTGACAGGGGAATAATTGAAAATAAAGACGCCATGGTTAATGCATTGGTTGAACGTGAGCAGGTGCTGCGGGCAGAGAGCGAGGAGCATATTAGCAAATACTACGGCGGCTCTTTGAAGCTTTTTTTCAGTACATTTCTTAAGAGGGAAAAGCTTTCGGCTGATGAGATTAATGAACTTAAAAAAATAATAGAAGAATGTGAGGCCGATAAATAATATGCTGGAAAATATATTTTTGGCAGTAGTAAGAATGAGTTTTACCGCTTCAATTGCTGCCGTATTTGTGATTTTGCTCCGGCAACTGGCTGGAAGAAAGCTGCCGAAAAGCTTTTGTTATGCTGCTTGGGCTATAGTTTTGATAAGGCTATTGGTTCCGTTTTCAATTCAATCGGACTTCAGCCTCTTTAATATTGTGAAAGCTCCTGTAACTTCATTTAAAAAGGCTACAGACATAGATATGCTATGGGATGGTGGCGTCTTTCAGGATGTTGGAGATGCCAAAAAGCATATCATGGAAAATAACAAAGGTATAGTTAATGGGTTAGAGATTGGTGCAGATGATCATCTTAATATAAAAAATAATGAAGCAAAAAGCAATTCTGAAGCAAAAAGCTCTACAGATGAAGTCATCCAGTCCGGAAAAAGCCGGCCTATTTTTGTGCTGGCTTGTATATGGCTGTCTCTTTCCATCATTTTACTGGCTTTTTGCATATTCTCATTTTTAAAAATTACACGTTCATTCAGGACGGCCGTTCTCTATAACGATAAAGGGATGGTTAAGGAAGCCGCCGGCAGGCTCAAATTAAAGAGAAGGGTAAAAATTTATATTTCTGACAGAACAGATACCCCTCTGGTAACCGGCCTTGTAAACACCCGGATAATAATTCCTCCTTATCTTGCAGATCCTTCCCGCAAAAGAGAGCTGGAATATGTGATAATTCATGAGCTGGTTCACATAAAGCGCTTTGACAATATTAGCAGGCTGCTTGCTATTCTTGCATTATGCATTCATTGGTTCAATCCGCTGGTCTGGCTCTGCTTTTTCTTTTATCAGAAGGATATGGAGATATCTTGTGATGCCGGAGTCCTTACTGCATATGAAAATGATGTACGGACTGAATATGCAAATTCACTTCTAAACGTTGCTGAAAAGCAAAATACCTCATTGCACGGACTGGCTATTGCATTTGGAGAAAGCAATATTAAGGGAAGAATAAAGGGAATATTGGGATTTAAAAGGAATAAGATCTGGCTGGGGATTATTGCTGCTTTATTACTTGTCGTTTCTGCATTTTTCCTTCTTACAAACGGAAAAAATGATGGGAAAATTAATTATTTTTCAAGAAACAGGCTTATAGCAATAAATGACAGTACTTTAACAGAACTGTTAAAGCATAGGAGCAGATACATTGGCAATGCAAGCAATGCAGGCAATCTGCTTGACAAACTGCCCTATGGAAGGATGAAGGAGGGCATTGAGCTTGATACAGCTCAAAGACCATATGGAATTACGGTAAATTACAGGCTGGAGGATATTGATGCAGCAAATCAGGATACTGATGCATTAATAGAGAATAATGTGAAGCCTGTATTGCTTGATAATGCTTTAATCCTGTTTTCGCTTATTGAAAATGTTGACATAGTTAAATTTAATATATTGCCTGCAAATATAGTAGTACAGTATGAAAGGTCACAGCTGCAGCAATATTTTGACAGGGAATTATGGGAGTATTCGGCCGGTAAAGAGGATTTTGAGATGTTCCTGTTGGATATATATTTTGAGATATTTATATTCCCTGAGAAATATAGCCTGGCCATGTCTTCTGTTCCTGGGATACGGATTATGGTAGGGTTGAATGCAGAGTATTATGATGCCGCCTATAGTATAAATTATTCAACCGAGAATGGGTCTTTGCTTACCAGGAATATAAGCACAGGACAAATTACAGACCACGGCAAATCATTGGATTTATCATTTGCATCATATGATATGGAATCATATGGACCCGTATACTGGTCACCGCGTGATATGGATAAGGCAGTGAAAGAGAATATAGTTACAATATCCATTCTGAATAAAAAAGGTGATATAATTATAAGCAAGCCTGTCAGGATTGAAACAGAGGATGGCCAAAGCTTTAAAGTAAAACCGTCTTACGATATCAGCTATGATGATGACTTTCAGGAATGAAACCTGTTATGAAAAGGGCCTGTGGGATTTTCCCATAGGTCTTTATTGATTTGTATCATTTAAGTATATTAATATCAAATATTGTGCAAATGATGAGAGAAACTGTTATAATATAACTAAATTAATAAAGCGCAGACCGTGGTATGTATAGCTGATATAACTAAAAGGCTTTCAAACCGTGCACTAAAGGAGGCTGCTAAAATGAATGAATATATTGAGCGTCTGAATTATATTGCAAGCAGGTATGAGCTGCCCCAAAAGCTTAATTATGATTCTGTACTTGAATTTACAAAAGGAATGGGTTCTTTGGAATCAATATGGGGTTTGTGCAACAAAGATTTAAGCAATGTTGATTTAAGCGAATTTGATGAAAGAGCCCTTATCCTGCTGGCATTTAACGATTGTACTAATTTTACGGAAAGATGTAAGCCTGATTATAAGAAATTAATGAACGATTCAAAAGATCCGGGACTTGGCGTTTATGCCTTGCATAATGAAGGTATTTGTGGTATAGGTGTCAACGTTGCTGTAATTGATAGACCTATTTTGCGGACGCACCAGGAATTTAACGGGCGTCTTAAACAATATATCCTGGTTGATCCGGAACATGAAGATAATGACAGAGTTGATTTTCATGGATTAGTCTGTGCAGCCTTTTTGTGTGGTAATAGCTGCGGTGTGGCTAATGGAGCAAATCTATATTATTATGCTCATCCTGATCAGATGGATGGTGACATAATGTATTGGGGATATTATTTCAAGGCCCTTGATATGATAATTGAGCATAATAAAAGCAGCAATGATACCATACGGCTTGTATCAATATCGGCCGGCTTTCCCCGTACTCGCGAAGATTTATCTGAAAGAATGAATTATTACATATCTGAGCTTAAGAAATACAATTGCCACATTATTTACAGCAACAATTTTGGTGAAAGCTTTACATGCAGCTCCAAAAAGTATGGTTATTCTAATGATGATGCCAACTGCTACTGTCTTGACAGATGGCAGGTTAATGCATGGGACAGACAAAAAATTATGGTGCCTTCAGGAGGCAGGACAAGTCCATGCAATAGTGGTGAAGATAAATATATGTATTGTGGCAATCAGAGCTGCTATAGCTGGGCTATTCCTTACCTGTGCGGAGTTTATGCACTTGCATTACAGTGCGCTCCTTCTCTTGGCTATGATGATTTTGTTAAAATAGCAGATAAAACCAAAATAAAGAATGATGATGGATTATTTGTATTAAATCCGCAGGGAATAATAGAGCATATTAGAAACGCAGATAGAGCATAATGTCGAACTTAAACTGAAATTTACTACAGAAGGAGGAGCTTTCGGTAATCCAAATCAGAATATGTGTGTGTACCTGCCGAAAGAGTGTATTTATGAAAAAGTGTATTGTATTAATAATTATACTGCTTGTATTAGCCGGATGCTCGGCTCAAAAACAAAATCAAACAGAAACAGGTACAAATGCCTTAACCGTGGAAGATGGCAGTACGGAGCTAATAAGCTCAGAAGAAGGTTCAGAAGTGCCGGAGCAAAGTTCAGAAGAGGGGCCGGGAGAATCGGAGCAGATATATTCAGAGAAGAAAGCAGCAGATGAGCCGACAGATGAAGAAAAATATCAGCAGGCTATAGCTTTAATTAAAGAAAAGCATTATCCTCAGGCAATGGGGATTCTGAGGAGATTGGAGGATTATAAGGATTCAAAAAGCCTGTTGCAGCAGCTGCGCTATTTGATTAATGGCTCATATATCTGTAATGGAGCCTGGTTGGTAGCTGCACTTACAGACGATGGCAGAGTTTTACTGGCTTATAATGGAAGTAATGCCGGTGAATATGCGGGTCTGAAGGATTGGAAAAATGTGATATCCCTCTCCAGCGGCGGGGATTCGAAGTTTGAAAATGTACGATACAAATCCGGTACCCAGGTATATGGATACATAGGAGATGGAGATAATTTATAAAATAGCTGATTGGAGGGATAAGCAATGACAACAGCAGAAAGAATAGATTACCTGGTTGAAAGACAAAAGCGTTTTTTCCAAAGCGGAAAAACATTTCCTGTGGAATTTCGCATAGAAATGCTAAAAAAGCTGAAGGCCTGTGTGCTGCGCCATGAAAATGATATAGCTGCAGCACTAAAAAAGGATCTTGGAAAAAGTAGATATGAAAGCTATATGTGCGAAACAGGCATGGTCCTTTCAGAAATAAGCTTCCTGATTAAGCACACCCCGAAATTTGCAAAAAAGCGCAGAGTACGCACGCCGTTGGCTCAATTCCATTCAGTAAGCTATATACAGCCAACCCCTTACGGTAACACCCTGATTATTAGCCCATGGAATTACCCCTTGCTTTTGACGCTGGATCCCCTTGTCGCTGCCATATCGGCGGGCAATACAGCAATTGTAAAGCCAAGTGCATATGCTCCGGCAACGGCAAATCTGCTGGCTGAAATGATTGCTGAATGCTTCCCTGAAGAATACATTGCCGTAGTATTGGGAGGCAGGGAGGAAAATGCCCATCTTCTTGAGAAGAAATTTGATTTTATATTCTTTACAGGAAGTCAGAATGTAGGAAAGGTTGTGCTCAGACATACCGCTGAGCATTTAACTCCGGCAGTTCTCGAGCTGGGAGGAAAAAGTCCGGTTATAGTAGACAGTACCGCTAATATACCTCTTGCGGCAAAGCGTATTATATTTGGCAAGATAATCAACTGCGGCCAGACCTGTGTGGCCCCGGATTATATCCTGTGTGACAGTAGAGTGAAGGGGCGCCTGATAGATGAGCTTAAAAAACAGATCAAGCAGCAGTTGGGCAGCGATCCTATCAATAATCCCAATTACGGCCATATAATAAACAGAAAGCATTTTGATCGTCTTTGCGGTCTTATTGACAAAAATAAGGTGGTGTATGGAGGAGGCACTAATCCTTTGACCCTGCAAATAGCCCCTACCATCATGGATAATGTAACTTGGGACGATGCTGTAATGGGTGAGGAGATCTTCGGCCCCATTCTGCCTGTATTAACATTTGATAGATTCAGAGAGGTTTATGATATACTCAAGGATCGCCCGAAGCCACTTGCGTTATATATGTTCTCCACTAACAAAGCGCACATTGATTTTGTAACCAAACGCATACAGTTTGGCGGTGGTTGTGTAAATGACACCATCATTCATCTTGCTACCGAACAAATGGGCTTTGGTGGTGTAGGAGAAAGCGGTATGGGCTCATATCATGGAAAAGCGAGCTTTGATTCCTTCAGCCATTACAAGAGCATAGTTGACAAAAAGAACTGGCTGGATCTGCCTGTACGCTATCAGCCATATAAGGATTTTTACGATAAGCTGGTACGTCTTTTCCTGAAATAAACATGAAATAGGCAATAAACAGATAGTTACCTGATATAAACAGATAGCTTCCTGACATCATCTTAATCCCGGCTGTATTGTGGGAGAACGATGTCATGAAGCTTTAATTCAGGATTCCATATATTGGTCATTGTTAATTTGCTTCATCAGACAGAGTCTGCGAAAGCGCAGCAGAGAATCTATCGTTGCAGCAAGATTTTCTTTGCTTTGATATCTGGAAATCTCAAAGTCAACTGGCGCCCTGTTGATACTGAATATGGCACCGACACCCATATCATAGGATTTCTCGGCATCCTCGCCAATAGCTCCGACGACTGCAACTACAGGAACATTCTTTTTAGCTGCCCGCTCGGCAACTCCGATTACAACCTTTCCTCTAAGGCTCTGACTGTCGATTTTACCCTCTCCGGTGAAAATAAGATCGGCATTTTCTATCAGCTGCTCAAATTTAATCAAATCCAGGATCGTATGAATTCCTGATTTCAGGCTGCCACCCAAAAAGGCTACAATACCGGCTCCCATGGCACCCGCAGCTCCTGCGCCTGGAAGATTAGATACATCTGTTCCAAGATTATCTTTGATTAATTCTGATAACCGGCGAAGATTAAAGTCAAGCTCTTCAACCATATCGGCATCAGCTCCCTTTTGTGGGCCATAGATATAGGCAGCCCCATTGGGACCGTACATGGGATTGTCGATATCGCACATAGCGGTTATTGTGCAATGCGAAAGAAAGCTTTTTGCCTCTCTGGTATCTATTTTAACTATTTTAGACAGGGTATTTCCGGTTGGCAAAAATGAATTACCGTCTTTGTCATAAAACTTAACCCCCAGAGCACAGGCTGCGCCAACGCCGGCATCATTGGTGCAGCTGCCTCCAAGTCCGATTATGATATCGGAGCAGCCGTTTTCAATAGCATGCTTTATCATCAGGCCGACACCATAGGTGGTTGTAATGGCGGGATTTTTTCGCTTTTCCACCAATGGAAGGCCCGCCGCCTGGGCCATTTCAATTATTGCAACATTATCCCTTCTGGCATAATAGCAATCCAGGGCTTCATTATAGGGACCGGTTACACTTACGGAGACTTTATCAGCCTGCATTGCATGAAGGAAGCAGTCGACAGTTCCTTCGCCACCGTCTGCAACCGGAATCTGGATTACTTCACATTCAGGGTAGAACTCCTTAACCTTTGAAGCAATGATTTCACATATTTGGGTCGAGCTTAAGGTTCCCTTGAAGGAATCAGGTATTATCACACATTTATTCATGGTATTCTCCTAGCGTCCATAACGATCCCGTTGAGGAATGAGGCTATAATCGGTAATATTAAAAGAATGTTCCTTTCTATATTTCAATGGTGTTGTTCCCATCATTTCACGAAAGGTCTTTGTATAATGGCTTGAGCTTGAAAATCCGCTAGCGTAGCTGATTTCTGTTATGCTCATATCTGTTTTGGTCAACAGCTCTATACTTTTTTGAATACGATAATAGATAAGGTATTCTCCGGGAGTCATGGAAACATATTTCTTGAAGAGATTGGCACAAAGCGTTTTTCCTACATTTCCGGCCGAGGCAATTTCCTCAAGAGAAATTTTTTCCATATAGTGCTCCTGGATGAACAGGATCATGGATTTAAATGTATTAATCTTGAAGGATGCAGGCTCGGATTTAATAGCCGGGAGCTCAACATTACTGTAGATGGCTTTCCATATTTTGTATGAGGTCGACAATATATCTAATTCAATTGCTTTGGGATCAGTCTCCTCAAATAATCTTTCAAGTTCTTCCAGTATAACACGTGTCCAGTCATTTTTGTTTAATAGTATATAATCAAAAGAATTTGGGCCCAGTAAAGGTGCCAGGTAGGTCTGTTCAACATATTTGGATGCAGATAAAAGAGATGGATGGAAAATACTGCAATAGTAAGCACAAGATTTACCTGGGATTGAGTGATTTGAATGAATTCTCTTTGAATTAACGCAGATTCCCTCTCCCGCATGCAGTATTATGGGTTTTCCATTGACCTTGTATTTTAATTCTCCGTCAATGATGTATAGTATCTCTAAATCCTCATGCCAGTGTTCTGTAACATGATAGCTTTTATTAGAGCCATAAAAGGTTTTTACTGCAAAGCATTCAAAAAGCGGATTATTGTATTCTACGATTTGTGATTTGTCATTGCGGATTGTAATTAAATCGCTTGATTTTGTCATAATATCACTCACTTGTAAGATATTTTGATATTTATAAGCAATAAACAGATATAAAACACATTATTTGAACGATATTATTATAAATGAAGACTGTTCGTTTTTCAAGATATAAAGGAGAGAGACAAATGAAGATATTAGCTCAGAGAAAATTCTTCGGCGATATGAAATTTTACAAAAGTGCATTAATGATCGGAATCCCTGTTATGCTGCAATCACTTTTGCAAAGTCTTATTTCTCTGATTGACAGCTTTATGGTGGCAGGACTTGGGGATGTCAAGATGTCGGGTGTTAATATTTCCGGACAAATTCTATTTGTCTTTATGATATTCCTGGGTTCAATCAGCACGGCTGGTGGAATTTTTCTTACTCAGTATTCGGGAGCTAAGGACAAGGAAGGAATGCAGCAGGCATTTGCATTCAAGCTTGTGACATCCTTTTCCCTGTCTATTGCTTATTTTCTGGTAACCATGGTTTTTCCAAGGCAGATTCTAAGCCTGATGGTAATTGGAAATACTCAGGCTGATTTGATCCTGGATCATGGAGAAGAGTACATGTTTTTAATGGGCTTTGTTGGAGTCCAGTCAATAATTTCATATATTCTGGCCTCTTCCTATAGGGAGATAGGAAAGGTAAAGGCTCCGCTGATTATTTCTGTGACAGCCACGGCTATCAATACTATCCTGAACTGGGGACTGATTTATGGAAATATGGGTTTGCCTAAACTCGAAGTAAAAGGTGCGGCATATGCTACCATTATAGCAAAAACCACTGAAATGCTTATGTTTATAGCCTATACAATAATAGATAAGCCGGAATTTGTCAGCCTGCCGGCTCTCAAGTGCATTAATTTTAAACTGTTTGGCCAGATTCTCAAAAAGGGCTCTATGATTGTAATATCACAGCTGATATGGGTTGTATCGGAGACGGTCACTGCAGCAGTCTATAATGGCAGAGGCGGAGCAGATGTGGTATCCGGAATGGCGGCAAGCTTTACAATTTCTAACCTGCTATTTGCTTCCTTTAGCGGCATTACTACCGCAACGGCTGTTATAATAGGAAAATCCCTTGGCAGTAATAGGTTAAATCAGGCCAGACAGGAAAAGATATGGATGCTTTCTGCAGCAGTAATATTTGGAGGATTTATGTGCCTGTTTGGTTTTGCAATTACAATCCTTGTTCCGATAGTATTTGGCAGCCTAAGTCAGAGTGCACAGGGAATATGCAAAGGTATGCTGATTTTGATTGCAGTGTTCATGCCATTATGGATTTATATAAATACTCAGCTGGCTATTTTACGTGCAGGTGGTGACACAAGGGTATGTATGTGGGTCGATGGAGGCGCCGCACTTATAATAATTCCTGTTTTGCTTCTTCTGGCTGCCTTCACGAATTGGAGTCCAATCATTCTCTATATGATAATTAAAATTTTTGATATAGGCAAAATTATGATTGCTCACCATGCATTAAAAAAGGAAAGATGGGTGGTGAATCTTTCTGCTAACTGATTAGGTATAAAATAAGAGCTACTGTTCCTATAACCGATGAATAAAGGTCAATAATTTCATATTATCAAGTGTAACAAGGACATGCATCATTAGTTACTTTTTGAGCAATATAGGAGCAGAGATTTACTTGCTTAAAGCATGGGTGGGAAAAGTTTGCTTCATGAATGTGTAAAGTTTAATAGCATGAATGGTTAGTTAAGGGTTGACGAGGTGAAAAAAAATATATAGAATAAATATTGGAGCAAGTTGCCATCAATAATATGACTTGCTTATTACACAGGATAATTTTATATTTAATAAATCAAAATACTTATAGTGCTGAATTTCTGTGCAGACAGAATACGGGGGAACCATTTTATGGGGTGAATCCGGAATCTAGCAAGGCTAAGAATTCCGGTAGGGCTAGTATCCTTTCGGTCCGAATCCGTCAGCTAACCTCGGAAGCTTGGAAGGGAAAGGGAGTATTTTGCCTTTTAAGCGGTCTTCACATTCAGTGGGACCGCTATTTTAAACTGTTGGAATAGCATACGGCTTCCTTCAGTGTAATTCCTTGGAAAATTAAATCCTATAGAAAAAATCCTATTACATATTCTGGATTTTTCTTGTACTTAAAGCTTACTGATATATAAGGTGAATCTAAATTAAACATCCTGATTTGCTCATCTATAGAATAAAGCCCTCCAAATAAGCACAGAATAAAAATTTCAGATAAAAGTGGCAGATTTTAAAATGTATTATGCTTTTTGGACACAAAATCATATAACAAAAGCTGCAGGTAACTTATCATGTAACGCAAATAAATGGAGCATGATTAATCATGTCCAGGTTTTGATGCAGGAGGTGTATTAATTTAATGGGAAACTTATTAGCTAAAACAGTACATCAGACAAAGAAGGACAGGTTTGCTCAGCTTAAGGATTCGATATCAGACTACATACAGTGTAAGGACACAATTCTTACGGGACTTGAGGATGCTGAGCGAATAGAGTTACAAAAGAAAAAAATAATGAAAAAACTGGGTGCCACCGAAGAGCAATGGAAGGATTATAAATGGCAGTTGGCTAACCGGTTTACGGATATAAACGACTTTGCAGATCTCATAGGTATATCACCGGAAGGTCTTGCAGACATCGATAAAGTGGGTAAGACATATCGCTATGCGATATCTCCATATTACCTGTCACTGGTTGATCCAGATGATTTAAACTGTCCCATCAGGCGGCAAGCAGTACCATCCCCGGAAGAGCTCAATCCTGAGGGAGAGCTGGACCCGATGGATGAAGCCGGTTGGACTCCTGTTGAACTGGTAACAAGGAGATACCCTGATCGCTTGATTATAAAGGTAACAAATGCCTGTGGAATGTATTGCCGTTTTTGCCAGAGACGGCGCCTGATTGGGGAGTCGGACAAGAGTGTCTCATGGAAGCAGATTAAAGCGGCGATAGATTATGTAAGGGATAATGAAGAAATTCGTGATGTACTCATCACGGGCGGAGATGCATTTTTACTCAGTGACAGTATGATAGAAAGGATACTTAGCTCACTGAGGGAGATTGAGCATGTGGAAATTATAAGATTTGGAACACGGACACCTGTGACCCTCCCTCAGCGTATTACCGATGATTTGGTAAATATATTGAAAAAATATCATCCGATCTATGTAAATACCCATTTCAACAGTCCACGGGAAATTACAAAGGAATCAAAGGAGGCTTGCGAGAGGCTGGCTAATGCGGGTATTCCACTTGGAAATCAGATGGTATTGCTAAACGGAGTAAATAATGACCCGCTTGTTGTGAGAAAATTGAATCAGAGTCTTTTGAAAATTCGAGTAAAGCCCTATTATATTTTCCATCCAAAGACTGTTAAAGGAACCTCGCATTTTTGGGTTCGCATAGAGGATGGCATGGATATAATGGAGTCGCTAAGAGGCCGTACTTCAGGAATGGCAATTCCAACATATATAGTAAACGGCCCGGGTGGACTCGGTAAAACTCCGATTTTGCCCAATTACCTGATGTACCTTGGTACGGAAAGGGCGGTCTTCCGCAACTGGGAAGGCAAAACCTTCGAGATAGAAAATAAATAGGATATATAATAAATAGAACATAAACCAGGCTATTGACAGAGAGACAGCACTGAACCAGGCTGGTATATACAAGGGTCATGGCGATATGGTATAATTAGCAAACAGGAGAAATTAATACAAGCCATGACAGGAGGATAGAAGATGCCAAAGATTAAAGTTGATGACAATGTTGAAATTTATTATGAGGAGCTTGGCAGTGGTGATCGTTACGTTATATGCACGCAAATAAGCCATGGCAAATACTCACTTGAGCGTGAGCTCGCAAAGAGAGGCTTTCATGTTTTCCTTTTGACTAATCGTGGATTTGGAAGATCAACTCATGTTACAGAGGATTACGGCGATCATTGGTATGACCGTTTTGCAGCGGATGTTATAGCCTTTGCAGACAAAATGGGAATTGATAGGTTTGTTTACTCCGGTGCTTCACATGGAGCAGGAACCGGTTGGCATGTTGCCCTAAATTACCCCGAACGACTGATTTGCTTCTTTGCGGTTGTTCCCGGTCCGCACAACCTGGATGAGGGTAAAATGAGCATTAGGGCTATGGCGGAAAAAGGTATCATGCAGGAGCATTGCTTCCGTTACCCGACAGATGATGAACGGATTTTGGAGCGCCGTGCCCAGGAGGACGCGGCAGAAGCGGCATTAAGAAGCACTCCGGATTATGAAGCCATATATCAGGCTCCGGAAACAAAGGCTATAGATTATGGCCGTCCATTAAGGGCGCTGCAGACAGAAGCAAATTTACAGGAGGCTCTAAAGAAAATAGAGGTGCCTGTACTGATTATCGGCGGAATGGAGGACACGATATCACGGCCGGATCTGATGGTAAGATCGGCTAAATGTTTATCTAACTGCAAGCTTGTAATACATTCAAGAGCAGGACACTGCCTGGATATTTGGGAGGATGCCGCAGATGACGCAGTTAGATTCTACGAAAATGTTGTAAAAACGGGAAGATACTACAGTCCTGTAGTGAATGAAAAGCAATAGTTGCAGGTCATACGGATATGATGTTGCCAACCTGGCAAATACAGGTTGGCAATTGTGTATATGAAATATAGTATTAATTTTAAAGTATATTATTGTTTATTATATGGTCATATTGTTGAGTAAAAATAATTAATTATATTATAAATTTTCTTGAATTCCGTCGAGTTTTGACGTAAAATTAACAATATGACTAATAAAACCATAAATAAGGATATTGCGACAAAGGCAAACTTAGCGAAAGCTAAGGACGCAAAGCTATGGGCCTTCCAGATTATGCTGATGGCTGCCAGGCTGCCGAACACCTCAATATAGGGGTCGCAAAGAGCGGCCCTTTTTATTCAATAAGACAATCCATATATTTCCTCAACTTATTGAATAAGTAATCCGGGGTTAATTCCGGGGTGTAAGTTTAACTTGGGATGATGCAACAGACAGGAGATAAAGCAGTAATGGCTATGTTCGGCATGAGAGTTTCGTCTGCGAAACTCTTTCTTTTATATCTAAAATTGTTGCAGCCATTAAGCTTTCCGGCATGTGACAACATGTTACATCAAGTAAGACTAATCTAAGGAGGAAATAATATGATGCTCAGAAATTTTAAGCTAAGCAATCTAAAGCTAAGGACTAAACTTTTAGCCATTCTTTTAGTAACCGGTTTAATTCCATTAATTGTTTTTCATCAGTATCAACAGGTGCCTTTTTATCCACATCCCGCAAGGACACTTATCTGGTAAACGAAGATAAACTGGAAATTGTTAATCTAAGATTGAGGGAATGCTTGATAAGCATTTTACCACGCTGCTTACTATTGCAAATCAATCTGCTGTTCGCAATTTTGAGCTGGACGAGGTAAAGAGTATTCTTGTAGACGCAGCCAGGGTTAATCCCGATCTTCTACAGTGTTTGGATAATAATCAAGGAGATCAGTTGGTAAAAAGCAATGATGATTCATTAACTAATGTTTCTGAAAGAGATTTTTTTCAGAAAGCAATAAAGGGAACTGAAAAATATGTATCCGATGTTATTTTGGCAAAGACCACAGGAAAGCTAATGGTTGTTATCTCAACTCCGGTTCGTGATATTAATGCAAATATTGTGGGAGTACTGCAGGCCAATATTCAGCTGGGACAGCTTAGTGATTATGTCGCAGAGCTTTCACAAGACGGATCTAATGTATATATTCTTTCCAGACAAAAGACCGTACTGGCCCATCCAAATGAAGAATATGTACAAAACCAGGAGGATTTCAGCAGTCTGAAGTTTGTGTCGGAATATACAGGTGAAAATACCACTCTGCAAACGAAAAATATTAATGGAGAAAATGTTATAGTAAGCTATTGCTCGAATGATCTTGCCGGTTGGCTGATTGTTGTGGAGAGACCTGTTAAAACGGCCATGTCTTCCGTTTACAAACTCTTAAATGTATATCTAGTCATGTTTGTCGCGGTTATAATAGTTATCGTAGTTTCAAGTCAGCTTTTCTCCAAATTATTTGCCAAACCATTTGTTACCTTATCATCAGTTATGAGAACAATTGCCGATGGTGAGCTTAAAAACTTTGATATTGAAATAAAATCAAATGATGAAATCGGTCAGGTTTATCAAAGCTTTAAGGTGATGAATCAGAATTTAAGGAGCCTGGTAGGAAATATACAATTGACTGCCGGTTCATTGGCATCGCAATCTTTGCAGTTATCTTCAGCAACTGATCAAACATCTCAAAGCCTGACTCAGGTTGTAACTACAATCAGTGAGATGGCTCAAGGCAACAGCGATCAGGCTTCGATGGTTCAAACTACTACAGATGCAATAAGCAGAGTTAATGATATTGTTTCAGATGCTACAGAAAAGACTGAGACCGCAGCCGATAAAGCCCAGGAAACATTGAATCTGGCCATCGATGGGCAGGATGCTATAAAACGTCAAAGCCAAAAAATCGAAGAAAATAACAAGTATACCAAGGCGGTTGGAGAATCAATACAACAGCTTGCAGCTATGGCAGATGAGATACGTAATATTGTAGGCGTAATTAATAACATAGCAAATCAAACAAATCTCTTATCCTTGAATGCCTCAATTGAAGCAGCCCGTGCAGGTGATGCAGGACGTGGATTTGCAGTGGTTGCTGAAGAAATTCGTAAACTTGCCGAGCAATCAGGCAGTTCTGCAGGAAAAATAGAAGACCTGGTGAAAAGCATAAATGGTAAAATACAAGAAACCGTCCTTCAAATGAATCAGGCTAAAGACAGTGTTATTAGTATGGAAGCATCGGCTGATGATACCAAAAAAAGCTTTGACAGGATTTTGGGCTCGGTTACCGATTTGGCTCAGATAGTAAAGGATGTAAACATAGCATTTGAGGAAATAAGTGAGCAGGTAGAAGAGGTGGCAAAACAGGCCATAGACATTTCTGCAGTAGTTGAAGAGGCCTCGGCAGGTATGGAGGAAATATCAGCTTCATCAGAGGAGCAATTGGCTGCCATGGAGACAATCTCTAATTCTTCAGAAGAACTGAAGAACATGGCAAATGACCTTCTGACTCAGGTTTCTAAGTTTAAAATTTCTGAATAGTTAGTCAAAAAAAACATGAGCAATTCATAAAATAACAAATGAACGCACTCGTCGGTTAAGATGGGTGCGTTTTTGTGTTTGCCGGTGCGTGGTATTGATGCTGAACCACATAGACATAAATATTAAAAAAATACATAAATTTAGCAAATATATAGACAAGGGGCCTGTTTGAATTTATTATAATGGTAATACAATAGCAGCAGGTGACGGCTTTGATTATGTTGAGGCTTATCCTTTGAAGGAATATTCAGATGAGGCCCGGGATTTTATGGGACCGGTTGATTTGTACAGGAAAAGCGGATTTTAGCTATATGGGGAAACAGAAGACAGGTTTGTTATGAGAAGGCCGGTAAAATGAATTTTATCTTATGCTTATATATCAAGGCTGTCAGTAATTTGATTGAGCTGGAAGCTGAAATAAACAATAAAAGGGGTATGTCATGAATATATACGATAAGATCAGCACGGGGCTTACAGGCTTTGATCAGGTAATTGATCATCTGAGGTTCGGAGATAATGTGGTGTGGCAGGTGGATTCCTTATCAGGCTACCGTAAAATGGTCAATTATTTTGTGGAAAGCGCAAGAGCGGAAAATATAAGCCTGATTTATATCCGTTTTGCCAATCACGAGCCTATACTGGATGACAGCAGGGATATTAAATGCTATCAGATTGATGCAAGTAAGGGCTTTGAAAGCTTTGCCACTGAAATACATAATCTTATCAAGGAGGAGGGCAAGCAAGCCTTATATGTATTTGATTGTCTTACCGATTTGCTGGAATATTGGCACTCGGATCTGATGATAGGCAATTTTTTTAAGGCCACCTGTCCATATTTGTATGAGCTGGATACGGTTGCATATTTTGCAATCATGAGAAATTTCCATACCTACAGCACCATTGCAAATATACGTGAAACCACCCAGCTGCTTCTGGATTTATATCAAATCAATGATAAAACTTATATCCATCCCCTTAAGGTATGGCAGCGTTATTCACCCACGATGTTTTTCCCCCACCTTATTCAGGGACAGGAGGCTGTCTGCATTACATCCAGCTCAGATGCCTCAGAGCTATTTCACAGCATTAACCGAGGGGAAATAAGGCTGGATCACTGGAATACCATTTTCAATGAAGCTAAAAAAATGATTAGCCAGCCCTATGAGCAGCAGGAAAAGGTAAAAAAGCAGCTAATGCACATGATTATCGGCAGTGATTCCAGGATGTTTCAGCTGTGTGACAGATATTTCACCTTAAAGGATATTCTTGATATAGCATCCAGAGAAATTGGTACAGGATTTATCGGCGGAAAAAGTGTTGGTATGCTGTTAGCCAGAAAAATATTGGAGATAGAAGGCGGGGATCGCTTTACTGCATTTTTGGAACCCCATGATTCATTTTATATCGGTTCCGATGTTTTCTACACATATATAGTCCAAAACGGTTGGTGGAAGCTTCGTACCCGACAAAAAACCGTCGAAGGCTATTATAAGTATGCGGCAGAGCTGAAAGAAAAGCTTCTGCATGGAACCTTCCCCAAGGATATTCAGGAACAGTTTATTCAGATGTTAGAATATTTCGGTCAGTCTCCTATTATTATAAGATCCAGTTCTCTGTTGGAGGATAACTTTGGAAATGCATTTGCAGGCAAATATGAAAGTATTTTCTGTGTTAATCAGGGGACTCCCCAGGAGCGTTATGAAGCCTTTGAGCAGGCGGTACGGACCGTTTATGCAAGCACCATGAACGAGGATGCGCTGAACTATCGAATGATGCGGGGGCTTGCCCTGCAGGATGAGCAAATGGCCATATTGGTGCAGCGGGTATCCGGGGATCGGCATGGGGACTATTTTTTTCCTCATATCGCTGGTGTAGGCAACTCCACAAACCTTTATGTATGGGATGAAAGTATTGATATGAATACAGGAATGCTGCGTCTTGTATTTGGCCTGGGTACCAGGGCTGTGGATCGGACTGATGGGGATTATGTGAGGGTGGTATGCCTTGACAATCCGCTGCGCATGCCTCCGATGAATTATGAGGATCAGAAAAAATTCTCCCAGCATCGCCTGGATCTTCTTTCGTTAAGAGATAATATTCTGGAAAGCAGGGATATGGATGAAGTTTTATCACTGCCATTGAAGACAGACAAGAGATTGTTTGCCAGTCCGGATTATGCTACCGAGGAGCGTATGCGACAGCTGGGATATACAAGCTTTAAGACACCGCAGATATTGGACTTTAAAAGACTTCTTAAGGATACTGAGTTTACGGCTATAATGAGAGAAATGCTGGCTTTGCTGCGAAAGGCTTATGATTATCCGGTTGATATTGAATTCACTGCCAATTTCAATAAGAACAACGAATTTAAGATAAATCTTTTGCAATGTCGGCCGCTGCAGACCAAGGGTCTGGGCAAGACAGTAAAGATACCGGAGACAAGGGATGAAAAGGAATGCTTCATCATGAGCAGGGGCAGCTTTATGGGAGGAAGCGTGCGCCTGCCGATAGATTACGTTATATTTATTAAGGCCGGAGCATATCTCAAGCTCAGTGAACGGGAAAAATATGAGATAGCCAGACTAATAGGCATAATTAACAGAGAGATGAAAGACAAGAATGCCATGTTGGTCGGCCCGGGCAGATGGGGAAGCACTACCCCCTCCCTTGGGGTACCGGTGCATTTTTCGGAAATTTATAATATGAAGATTCTTTGTGAGTATTCCTCCAAAAAGGAGGGCTTTATGCCGGAGCTGTCCTATGGCAGCCATTTCTTCCAGGATATTGTGGAGACTGAAATCTTTTATGTGGCCATATTTGATGGCTATAAGGATGTGATATTTAACCCTGAACGCATTTTGAGCCGGGAAAATTTGCTTTCATCCATCCTGCCTGAGGGTGACAGGTTCAAGGATGTGATTCATCTTGCCAATACCCCCGGCATGCAGCTTTATTCCGATATTGTGACACAGAGGCTGCTGTGCATATAAATTTGTCAGCCGTATCAGTTATTTTGACTTGCTGATAAGGGAATTAAAGGTGAATCAATAGTAGAATAAATATATTTATGTAATGCGAGGAGTGTCTAAAATGTATAACTATAGGTATATCAACCTTGAGGATCCAATATATCAGCAGGTATTGGAGCTGCGGTATAATGAATTTTTTAAAAGGTTCAGTACAAGCAGGGATATTGTTATTGATGAAGATGAGAATAATGCAATTCATCTTGTATGTACAGAAAATAATAATTTGATAGGATATTGCAGGCTGGTGCTAAAGGATAATATAGCTTATTTATCACAGATTGTAGTTGATGAAAAATATCGTTGTAAGGGTATCGGCAGAAAACTGATAAATACCAATGAACATAAAGCTAAGGATTTCGGAGCAGCTGAGATAAGGCTCAATGCTAAGGTTGAGTTATTGGATTTTTACAAAAAACTGGGATATACAAGTGTGGGCGATGTCTTTCCATCTAAAAAAACAGGATTACCGCATCAAACGCTTATGAAAAAGGTAGGTTAAAATCAGTACAGTATGGCTGAATATATGGAACATATTCATTTCTAATAAAATATGAGCTTGGCAGTATTGAATTTGTTATGATACAATATAAAAAACGTATGTATCGTCAGAAATGAAAGGAGCAGTTTTTGTATGAGAAAAAGGTATGTTAAGGCTCAGTAATCTGAGCTTATGAAAATATAATTTAATAAGCTCAGATTGAATCCTAAATATCAAAAAATAGGAGGATAATCATGAGCTATTTACGAGCAGAGGATGTTCTGCCCACAGAAGTGCTTGACCTGATCCAGAAGTATGTTTCAGGAGTGTCTATTTACATCCCGACAAGAGAGAAGAAAAACTGGGGAGAGGGCACTGACACAAAAGAAATTCTTGAAAGCAGAAATAGGGACATTTTCAGAAAGTATCAATCTGGCGTAAGTATTAGAGATTTATCCAGGGAGTATTTTCTGACTGAGAAAAGTATCCAAAGGATAATAAGAAGCTATAAATACTCTGATCCTCCGGAAAGCCGGGGATCAGATGAGATATTGTAATACAATAAAGGTGTATCATCGGTGTGGAGGCTGCGGAAGGAAAAGACAGTTTATTAACACCGGCAGATTCAGAGTTAATGCAAATGGAAAAAATGTTGATGTATGGTTGATTTATCAGTGCATTAAATGTAAACATAGCTGGAATCTTACTATATATGAAAGGAAACAGCCAAGTAAAATACCGGCAGACGAATATCAGAAGTTTCTCGAAAATGACGAGGTACTGGCCTATAGGTACGGTAATGATATGGCTTTTCTAAAAAGAAACAAAGCAGAATTTGAGTGAATGAAAGTTGACTTAAATTGAATCTGAATGAAAGATAATTTAAAACTGAATCTGAATAATACTGGTCTGGCCTGGCTATATAAAGTCAGGCTTTTTTATAGTATACTTCTATGTTAATAGAATTACGTCAGGCATAGTTATATACTAGCGGCAGGAGTAATGTAATAGAAATGATAATGTATTATTGGAAGTGGTAAACTTATAAAAAATGACACAGTGAGGTCCATTGGCAATCGGAGCATATTTCTTCCCTTTTGCCGGGAAGGAGGATATTTTGATATACCAGCTTGCGGAAATCATAAAAAGGCATTATATCTCCGTCATTCAGATTGCACCTTGATAAAACCTGCCTGTCGTATTCAGCAACCTTGGCTTCGGATTCGCATCTGGCTCCGGTATTATTAGGACATTTACTGCAGATTACATCTGTTCCACTGATAATGCGAACAAGGGGATTTTTATCCAGCCTGCTTTTTATATCCGCCATATTTGCAGCAAACTCGCTGCTGTAACCCTTCCCTTTGAAAAAGTAAAGACATAAGCCATGGTGAGCCCTCAATACATATGTACTGTCAAATTGAATTGCTTCTTTGCTGTATTTTTCGTTTTGCGTACCAGCTGTCATACCATCACCTCAAAATGAAATTTTAAGTAAGAAATATCATATATGAAAGAAAATGTCAACTATGTAAAATGAATAAGTCGACAATTTCAAGAAGCTACTATAAAAGCCGTTAGGTAACCTGAGCTTTTATTTATAAAAAAACTATTTGATTGAAATTTATTGGAAAAAGTTTATAATGTAGGTAAAGAGAGTTCAAAGGAATAACATTTTAAATAAGCATATACTATATATGTCTTTATCTTTCATTTCTTACGGAGGCATAGGCTATGAGCAACATTAATTCAGGCGGTTCAAGACGTATTTTGATTGTCGGAAACGGAGCGGCCGGCTTAGCAGCAGCGAAGGCTGCCAGAGCCCAGGACCCGGAGGCAATGATCACAATTTTTGCAGAGGATAACAGATTACCTTATTACAGGCTGCGTTTATGTGAGTATATTGGTAGAAATCTGAATTTTGATGAGCTAAAAATCAGCAGTGAAGAATGGTTTGCCAAAAACAGAATTCAGCTGGAGCTATCCTCAAAGGTTACTGCAATAGATAGCGAGGCTAAGGAAATCATCACGTCCGGCAGGGAATACAGCTATGACAGTCTGGTACTTGCTACCGGAAGTACTCCAATCATGCCTCCCTTTAAGGGAAAGGAGCTTGCGAGTGTTCATACCTTATGGACCGTGGCGGACATTATAGATATAAATAAGAGCCTACAAAATGCAAAAAGGGCGGTTGTTATCGGCGGCGGGCTGCTTGGCCTGGAAACTGCCCACAAAATATCTGAAATGGGCATTGATGTTACATTGATAGAAGGTATGCCCAGACTTCTGCCTAAGCAATTGGATGAAGAAGGCTCAGAGCTATTCAGAAATAAAGTGCAAAGCCTTGACATATCGGTATTCTGCGGAATGTCTGTATCAGGATTTGAAGGGAATAATGGCCATGTTAGCCATGTACGCATGGCTGACGATACCCTGCTTGAGGCAGATGCCGTTATTGTAACTGTTGGTGTTGCACCTAATACTGCCATTGCCCAAAATACCGGTATAGAAATTAGCCGCTTTTTAACAGTCAATGAAAAAATGGAGACAAGCGTCAGGGATGTTTATGCTGCAGGAGATGTGGCAAGCGTAAACGGCAGATGGTTCGGACAATGGCAGGTGGCAGGCAAGCAGGGGCAGGTAGCCGGTACTAATGCTGCAGGAGGAAATGCTATCTACGAGCTGGTGGATATTCCATATATACTTGCCACTATGGGAACAAGGGTAGTTTGCTCAGGTGATACAGCAGCCAACCAGTCAGGTGAAGCTGAGGCAATATATGACATAGACCAAAGGCTTGACAACGAAAAATATAACTATTCAAAGCTTGTATTCCGTAATGGCCTGTTTGTCGGATATATGCTTATCGGAGACCCGACAAAAGCCTTCAGTAAGCTGCAGTCGATGATAAATACAAATGCAGATAAAGAGTCAATTAATAAAATTCTGTATGGTTAAACAAGCTTATGCCCTTTGAACTGAGCTGATAAAGCTGTCAAAGGGCATTATTATATTAGTACATTTTCAACAGCAAAGGAAAGAACGTTAGGTATCCTTGAATCGCTTTTGTCTGAAGCCTTCCTTATTTGTACATAATATCTGATAAAAACATGCAATTATTAGGTAATTATGACCTTTACATCATCCTGCTGATACTTTATAATAGCATCAGGCAAATTACTTAAACGTTTAAGGAAAGGAGTTTCAAATGCAATACGGTTTTTTTAATGACAAAGATATGGAGTATGTAATAACTACTCCCAAAACACCCCTGCCATGGATTAATTATCTTGGAAGTGATGAATTCTTTACTTTATTATCCAATACCTGCGGAGGTTACTCCTTCTTTAAGGATGCGAAGCTTCTGCGTTTGACACGTTACCGTTATAATAATGTACCGAATGATACAGGAGGCAAATATTACTATATAAAAGATGGGGATACTGTCTGGAACCCTGGCTGGCAACCGACCAGAACTCCTCTTGATTTCTATGAATGCCGTCATGGGCTTGGATACAGCCGTTTCCATTCATCTAAAAATCAGGTGGAGGCAAGCCTGCTTTGCTTCGTTCCCCGAAAAGACGCCTGTGAAATAAATAAACTGACTTTAACCAACAGAAGTGACGAAAGCAAAAAACTTACCCTTTTCTCCTTTGTGGAATGGTGTCTGTGGAATGCTGATGATGACATGAAGAATTTCCAACGTAATTTAAGTACAGGAGAAGTAGAGGTAGAGGGCTCAGTAATCTATCATAAGACTGAATACAGAGAGCGCCGTAATCATTATGCTATTTTCTCAGTAAACGTACCGATAGACGGATTTGATACCAGCAGAGATGATTTCCTTGGTTTATATAGGGGATTTGACAGTCCGGCTGCTGTTGAAGCAGGTAAATGTACAGGCAGCATTGCCAGCGGCTGGTACCCGATAGCATCACATCAGATTAATATAACTCTGGCTCCCGGAGAAAGCCGCGAATACATATTCCTTCTGGGCTATATTGAAAATCCAAGGGATGAGAAATGGGCAGCACCAGGTATTGTCAATAAGACAAGAGCTTATGAGTTGATAAATCGCTATAATACATCAGAGCAGGTTGATAAAGCCCTTACTGAGCTTAAGGAGTATTGGAAGGAGCTTCTTTCCCGTTATCAGCTCATTTCAACCAACGATAAAGTTAACCGTATGGTAAATATATGGAACCAGTATCAGTGCATGGTAACCTTTAATATGTCCCGGTCCGCATCATATTATGAATCGGGTATAGGGCGTGGCATGGGCTTCCGTGACTCCTGTCAGGACCTTCTTGGCTTCGTGCATTTGATACCGGAAAGAGCAAGAGAGCGTATTATTGATATTGCTTCCACCCAGTTTGAGGATGGCAGCGCATATCATCAGTACCAGCCTTTGACAAAAAGAGGTAATTCAGATATAGGCAGCGGCTTTAATGATGATCCGCTCTGGCTCATTGCCTGCACCAGCGCTTATGTAAGGGAAACCGGTGATATCTCAATACTTAAGGAAATGGTTCCCTTCGACAATGACGAAAGCAAGGCTGCACCGCTAATGGAGCATCTGAAGAGATCTCTTGATTTTACAATTAACCATAAAGGCCCTCATGGCTTGCCGCTGATTGGCCGTGCAGACTGGAATGACTGTCTGAATCTGAACTGCTTCTCGGAGTATCCCGGCGAGTCCTTCCAAACCTTCGGTCCCAGTGAAGGTCCGGTTGCTGAATCTGTATTTATTGCAGGTATGTTTGTAAAATACGGAGAGGAGTATGCACAGCTGGCAGAGCTGCTTGGGGATAAGGAAGAGGCTGCCAGAGCCCGCAAAGAAGTAGAAATAATGTATGAAACCGTTCTTGCTCATGGATGGGACGGAGACTGGTTCCTGCGCGCCTACGATGCCTTTGGCAACAAGGTTGGCTCAAAGGAATGCGAGGAAGGTCAGATATTCATTGAGCCTCAGGGCTTCTGTGTACTGGCAGGCATAGGTGTTAAGGAAGGACTGGCCAGCAAGGCCCTGAAGTCTGTTGCAGAGAAGCTGGATACAAAATACGGTATCATGCTTCAACAGCCGGCTTATACAAGGTATCATCTTGAGCTTGGTGAAATTACCTCCTATCCGCCCGGCTACAAGGAAAATGCAGGTATCTTCTGCCACAACAATCCTTGGGTATCTATTGCTGAGACTGTGGTAGGCAACGGCAACAGGGCATTTGAGATTTATCGCAAAACCTGCCCGGCCTATGTGGAGGAATTCAGTGAAATTCATCGTACAGAGCCATATGTATATTCTCAGATGATAGCAGGAGCGGATGCTCCAAGACATGGAGAAGCAAAAAACAGCTGGCTGACCGGAACAGCCGCCTGGACCTTTGTGAATGTATCACAGTATATTCTGGGGCTTCGTCCAACCCATTCCGGTCTTATGATTGACCCTTGCGTACCGGAGGGCTTCGGCGATTTCACCCTGATAAGGTACTTCCGTGGAACCACCTATCATATTCAGGTTAAGAATCCTGCCAATGTACAAAAGGGTGTAAAGGAAATCAAAGTGGATGGCAAGGCTATCGAAGGCAATATCATACCAATCTCGGACAGTAAGGAAGTACATGTAGAAGTAATAATGGGATAAAGCAGGAAGCTAATAACAAGTCATAATGAAATAATTATAAGTTTAAAAGACCCGCAGACTTGATATGCGGGTCTTTTAATGCAGCTTTATTATTCGAACAGCCATTTTATAGCTTTTATTTATAGTTTTATATTTGCAGATTTTATTATAGCTTTATATTTTCAGAGGCAGATGCAAACGGGCCTGCCAATACATGAACCCCACGATGATTTCCGAAGAAGTCTGAGTCAAAGCGAATTGGCGTACCGTCCGCATTTTCAAAGTACTGCTCCGGCTCAAAGGCTTTGCCGAGTATTTCTGTGTTTATCATACGGGCATTGAAATCCTTGATGTAATCAAAAATATTAGTGTTCAGATAATACTGGCCGTCCTTTTCCACCAGCTCCACCTTAAGCTCCTGATCCGTTTTTTCAATTACCAGGCTGTTTGCTTCCTTTTTCCACGCTTTGGCACCGTTCAGATACACATTTCCATCGCTCCAGATTGGCAGATGGCCAAAATGAACAGGCTCCAGGGCTCTCATATTGGGATAATGTGAAAAATCGAACTGGGAAATCCATTCATCATAGCTTGGATATTCATCAAATACATGAGTGCCAACCTGTCTGTTTTCCCTAAAGGCATTCTGCGCATCCTGATCGTCATAGGTGGTATATTCTTCATTAGGCCATTTCTGGATGAAGATATTGTTGTAGAAACGATTGTCACCATGAAGAATGGTCATAAAGCCCATGACCTCGGTACGGTGGGGGATATGGTATGGTGTATAGCGCCATGTGGTTCCACCACCGACACTGGTAAAGGAGCCGCAGATAAGATTGTGAACCATAGCCACACCTTGTGTTGCAAAGCGGAGGCTGACATCCGAAAGCAGGATATTGTTGTCGATAAGAGTAGGTCCATGGCTGACTTCCACAAACAGATCCTGGGACATCATGCTGCCCGGTAGATTCTTGGCAAACGGAGGCCTCTGGTTATCATGGAGCAGGTTCTGGCTAATGCGGGTACCCTGTGCTTCCCAGTCACACCATATTCCCATTGTACAATGGTGGATATGGTTACGCCGAATGAGCACATCAATTGCAGCATGCAGCTTAATTCCTGAGATTTCTGCTCCGCCAAGCTCCATCATATTATTGATATGGTGGATATGGTTGTCCTCTATGATGCTGAACACACCGCCCATTCGGCCGATAATACCTCCCTGCTCACAATGGTGGATGTTGCAGCGGCGAACTATATGGCCGCCGATTTTTTCCTTAAGCCAGCCATGATACTGGCCGCGGCAGACAGCATCACGTTCCATTTGTGTGGCGCTTTTTACATGCTTATATGTGAAATAATGCTCATTGTCCGTGTCAAGATATTTACCCAAAGAAATGCCTGCGCACTTGCTGTTTGAGATCTCGCAATCCTCGATAATCCAGCCTTTGCTCCAGTGAGGACCGATCATACCATCCTGAAAGGCTGCAGGCGGTGCCCAGGTTGTAGCTGCCTTGTCGATTTTAAAGCCTCTGACCGTAATATAACCGACACCTGTTTTGGATGGCATAAAGCATCTGCGACGAACAGTTATTTCTACATTTTCCTTATTGGGGTCCAGTCCCTGAAAATTGGCATAAATGATTGTCTCGTCTTTTTCCGTATCCTGTTCGGTGTACCACTTATATATAGAGTCTTCCGGTACCCAGCTGTACTCATAAATATTACCCTTGATGCATTCCTCCAAACTAGCTGCTTCATACATAGCCTTATCATTCAGGAATACGCAGCCGGTGTGCTTATTTGGTGTTGCAAAATACCAGTCTCCAAATACCAGGGTTGTATATGGATTGTAATCACCGAAAATACTGTTTGAGATTTTGCATACCCATACATTATCCTTATAATGTGTCCAGCTCTTTACCTGTTCGGCACCGGTAATCACTGCACCAAGAGCTGTAGTGCTGATATAACTGATCCGGGCATCCTCAGTGCCTGCATTAAGTGGATCTACATATTCCCGGTAAACCCCAGGCGCCACCAACACCTCATCGCCGGGAAGCGCCAGCTTCGCTGCATCGCTAATTCGCTTAAATGGCTTCTCAAGTGAGCCATTGCCGTCTTTTGCAGCATTAGCATCTACATAGTATTTCATGATAATCCCCCTACTCTTAATGTTTGATCTTAATATTTCCAGCATACAAATTTATTATATCGTCAGGCTGGATTTTATTCAACAATAGCGAAACTTTTAGATGCAGGAATATCGTCTGATGCTTAAAATATCAAGCTCTGCCTTAGCTAAAATTATCGAAAATTTTTTTAAAGCTTTAAACAGATGTATACAGGACTTGTATGAAATTACCTTGACATAACCGATAAAGTTCTTAGCATAAAACTTTAGTTTTAGCCATATGAAGGTCTTAATCAGCTTACCTGTTGCCACAGGCGGCCTTATAAAGAATATAACTGGATTTCCAGCAAAAAACTATTATTTTGACTAATAAATCAGATAAGTAAATCTGCTTTGTCTAATCTTGTTGAATAATGTTATATTGAAGGCATAAGATAAAATTTGATTTTATTATACAAGGGGGATAATGCATGGAATTTTTAAGTAATCTCGGTCCGTTTATTCTTGCAGTAGTGGCTGTAATTATCAATGGTGTGCCTCAGCTCCTGTATGCCCAGGCTCGCGGCTTCGCTTTAAAGCCGGCTGGATTTGCTTATCTGATTGGTGGCTTTGGTAACCTGCTTACCGGCTCGGTAACACCGATTTCCTCCCAGGCAGAGACAATCACCGTGGCCAGTGTCAAAAAAAATTTAAGAGATAATGTCAGCTCAATACTTCTGGCAGCGCTTTTGATGGTTATTCTTGCGGCATTTGGCGGTGTCAGCAAAATTTCCGATTTTGCAGGGGTGGCTATTATTTCCGGTATGATGAGCGGTGTAGGTCTGATTTTGGCCGGTGTATCCCTGGACATGTTCAGCCAGGACAAGCGCACCACTCTGGTTTCAATTGTGACTGCCATAGCTGCATATGCCATCTTTTTTAACAGCCCCAATAAGGTAGTATGGACGATCTTTATCTCGGTCATAGTTTCCACTGCAGACTTCCTGCTTTTGCAAAAACGCAGAGTAGATGTATCCGCCTCAGTTGAAGAGGGAAGACAGTACATGGAGATGAGCAGTGAGTGGCGTTTCTGGAAAAAGGAATACTGGAAGGACTTTAAGATCATTAAGCCCAGGGTTAATGTAAATGTTATTTTGGGTGCCTTAAGCCTTGTTATGCTGAACATCGGAGCAAACATTTCCTTTGGAGGTATTACGGCCAGTATAGCAGGTACTACACAGAATGTTGACCATCTTTCCATAATAAATTCCCTGGCTGATTTCCCAAGCGCCCTGTTTGGCGGCCCGCCCATAGAGGCTATTATATCAGGTACTGCTGGTGCACCTTGGCCTGTTGCCTGTGGTATAGCATTCATGTTTGCAACCGGTATTTTGGTTTTGGTGGGTGTAATCGGAAGACTGGGCAAGTATCTGCCAAGCCAGAGCATTGCAGGCTTCCTGCTTGTGATTGGCTTTGCCCTTACCTTTGCCCCCAATCTGAGCGCAGTGGCAGGCTCAGACGATTCGATGAGCGGTTATATTGCCCTTGGTGTGACAGCCTGGTCAAAGAATCCTTTCCTTGGCATGGTGGCCGGCATTGCAATACGTTATTTCGGTTCGTATATTGGCTTGGTATGATGTATTTGATATAATACAGATAATCTATTAAAATACCATAAACACCCAATTGATATCTGCAAAGAAACTACAGGAAGGAATGACTGGTATGCAAAGTTCAAAATGGCCTTCTGTCTGGAAGGTTAGGATTGATGAAGAACTTGAAATAGAGCTTCCCATGATGGAGATTGGCAACGGATTTTATATATATTCATTTGATATGACCGGTGAGTCAAAATGGAACAGGCATGCGGCAAAAGCCCTGACCAAAAGGCTGGAAGATTACAGCTATGACGGATTTGTGACGGTTCAGACTAAATCCTCCGGTTTGTGTCAGGAGATGGCCAGGGATATGGATTGTTATCTTGAACTCCGTAAGGCCCGCAAGTCCTTTATGAAGGAGCCCAGGCATGTGCAGGTTGAATCCATCACAACTCAGGGCAAGCAGGAGCTTTGGATTGGCCGGGAAAAATACGAAAAGTTCCAGGGCAAGAAGCTCTGCTTTGTCGACGATGTGGTATCAACCGGCGGAACAGTGGATGCGGCCCTTATGATGGCAAAGGAAATCGGCTTTGAAATATCCGTAATTGCCTGTGTTTTGACTGAAGGAGAGGAGCGCACCCACTACAAGGGGATTCCTCTTGTTTCACTAGGGCATATACCCCTGCCTGGCAAGCTTGCCAATAATGAATAATTTAAGTCTGCAGAAAATGCAGGGAAGTTAGAATTATAGAATGAAATTATAAGAATGAGAAGGCAAATAAAATATAATATGCTTCATTATTTATATGTATTAAATAAGCTCGATAAGCTCGTAGAAGAAGCCGGATAGCATTAAAAGAGTGCTTTCCGGCTTACTCGCTTTGTCAGGTAATCGAATCCTTGAATAAATAATTAACATAACGAAATTCGTTTTAAGAAAATGCTGCCTTTTTGCAGCTTATCCGATCATAAAGCTTTTAATTGCCTCAAGCTTTTTAAGCATTGCTTCTTTATCATCATCTGCTTCCTGCGGTCCAAGATAAATCATTTTTAGCAAATCCATAACATTCATCTGTACGTTATCAATTTTGTCATATAATAATGAGATAGTAAGATTAATCAGGCCCTTCAAATAGTTGGTACGTTCCTCACCCTCATACAGCTCCGCTGTTATCATTTCGCGAGATTCCCATATATGTGTAAGCTGCTTTGCCTGAGCAAGTGCCTCCTTGCGGGATATTGTGCCCTTTGTGATGATAAATAGTATTGTGCGAAGGGATGTTTTAATTTTTTCATATTGAGGTTCGCCAAGAACCTTCCTGCACAGCTGGGCAGCCTCCTCCCAATCGGATGCCTTATTGCGAAGAGCAAGAACCATGGCCAGGCCTGCATGTATGCCGGTGTTATTTGGGTATATCTTTTGGGCCTCACGATATTTATTTACAGCTTCATCATATTTTTCTTCTTTTATAAGCTCATAAACACTCTTGCTAAAGTTGTAGGAAAAGACCTCACTCCTGTGCTTATCCATTCCGAGAAGCTCATCCGTTGAAACATCGAAGTAACCTGCCAGGGAAACAAGCATGTTGATATCAGGAAGGCTTTCGCCCCTTTCCCATTTACTGATGGTTTGAAATGAAATATTCAGATATACAGCAAGCTCTTCCTGGGTAACATTCTTTTGACGGCGCAGATTCCTGATGTTTTTGGCTAAATAGTTATTCATAAAATCCTCCTGATAATTTAGTTAACAGCGCTGATATAATTTAATAATAGCCTTTTCGGAAGGATTTTCAATAACAGAACACATGAATAAAATTCTACGGCAGGGCGAAATTTTCTTTACTTTTGCCAATGCTCAAGTGTCATAAGCTTATTTCTTAACCAGTCTGACATTTGCTCCTGTGTTCCCCAGTTCCAGTGGGAGACGACATCTTTTATAACATCTTCCATATCTGAATATTTATGAACCCCGTCGATATAGCACCATTTGCAGTATTTGTCGTTAACCGTACCGTCCGCCTCTCGGCTAAGGATGTCTTCCTTATCCAGGGGGGTACCACATACCTGACAGTTCATGTTGCGTTCCTGGCCTAAAACCTTCCCTTTCGAAAATTAGTATATCATAGTATAATAAATAGAAAAAGCAACCTGTTGTTGCTGTATATAAATGAAACAGGCGCATCAGAGTATATGGCATAAGAATAGCGACCGCAGTTACAAATCCCGGACAAGGGTAGCTTCTGCGGTGTTTTTAGTGTATCCGGCAGGTGCACAAGAACTGTTTTGGTCAAATTGCTGTGGGATAAGGTTTCTGATAACGGTTCAATAAAGGTATGTAAAATATGTGGAAATAAATAAGCTGTTAAGGCAGGGAATTAGCACAAATATATTGTCCGTTAATCCTAACTTCATAATCACAGATTTGCTATCGTATAATATAGGATGAATAAAGCTTTCAGACATTAGATTATTATAGATGGCTGGAGGCTTTTTTGTTTTACTTGCAGTTTGGAAAGTAAAGCAAATACTAAACCTGAATTATTCATCGTAACATATACAACAGTGCCTGGCACTGCATAATTA
>ENA-UPSB01000827-UPSB01000827.1-bioreactor-metagenome-genome-assembly--contig:-NODE-827-length-44982-cov-60.068200_pt1 | contig 44982 bp, 32 predicted proteins | sample MGYA00238182_ERZ773286 | MGnify/ENA primary metagenome ERZ773286 (study PRJEB29026, sample SAMN07631240) | bioreactor metagenome | isolation source: Switchgrass digestor | place: USA: Dartmouth...
TATTTAATTTTTGGTAACTCTGCCAATTCCACTTTTATTTTTGCAGAACAAGAGTAAATTACTAAATATACTCAAAAAAATATCCATTTTCTTTGAATTGCTATGTAATTCTTCAATTCCCGCATTAAATGTTTGTATGTTTTCATCCATAAGTAAATCATTCGTCTTACCAATAATGTTGTATAATTTACTTTCGACATTGCTGTTATACTGCTCTACAGCAAACATACTTTGCCTCTTTATCTGATCTGCTAATGTATAATTATAACTGTTAAAACTAACTATGAAAAATACCGACACAGGGAGTACCGCTACTATTATCAAGGAAATCAACAGTTGATAAAAAAACTGTCCCTTGATTTTAAGAGACCTCATAATATAACACCCCGTTTTATAAAAATTGGAACAAAACATATCGATTTAGATTTATATGCCCCATAACTTATTAGGCTTTGGACCCATATATAATATTAACATGCCTCCATCAACCATATCCTCATGTGTAAACCAAGGTTTATCCAAAGGTTTACCGTTTATTTCAGCAGCTTGAATATATTTATTTTTATTAGAAACATTGACAGCTTTTATCGTAAAGATTTTATCATAATCCATATGAATCCTTACTTCTTCAAAAATAGGGCTTCCAATGTCATAAACTGGTTTACCTGGGCATACCGGGTAAAAGCCCATAGCAGAAAACACAAACCATGCAGACATCGCTCCACCATCTTCATCCCCGCATATCCCCAATGGCCCATCTCCATACCATATATCCATTATCTTCCTTACCAATCGTTGAGTTTTCCATGGTTGGCCTGCGTAATTATATAAATAGGGAATGTGAAAACTTGGCTCATTCCCATGAGCATACTGACCAATCAATCCCGTAGAATCAGGGAACTGCCCCAAGAATCTATATTTGGCTCCATCGTATTGTTCTGTAAATAAAGCGTCCAATTTCTCAGCAAATTTTTTCTTGCCTCCCATAAGCTGTATTAGGCCCTCAATGTCGTGCTGCACGTGGAAGGTATATACCCAGGAATTACATTCCGTAGTATAATCCCTTCCCCCCAGGCCTCCCCCCAACTTGGGGTCAAAATCTTCCACCCAATTCCCTTCCACGTTCTTGGGAGCCATAAATCCTATCTCTTTATTGTACAAATTTTTATAGTTTTGCGCTCGCTTCATAAAATATTCATAATCTTCTTGTTTGTTCAATGCCTTTGCCATTTGGGCGATGCACCACTCATCATAGCACCACTCTAAAGTAACAGAGACAGATTGACGCCTCTCAAAAGGATGAACCTCCTCCACTGTCTCTTTTTCGCCTTTATCCAAAGCCGGGAAAAAGCCCTTTTCAAGATATATCCTGTCAAGCTCCGTCAGCGGTCCCTTTCGCCAGGGCAATTTTGTGCATTCCATGGCATTTTTCTTCATTGCCTCATAAGCTTTTTCCACATCAAAATTTTTATAGCCTTTCATATACACGTCCGTTATAAAAGCCGCTGCATGATTGCCAATCATTATGTCATAATCCCTATCAAGATGGGGAAAAGTAGGCAACCACCCTGTATTTTCATATATGTGAAGATAAGACTGTATCATATCCAATTGCCTTTTGGAATCGATCAGCAGCTGCAAAGGATGCATGCATCGGTATGTGTCCCATATACCGTCATTTACATAAAAATCATATCCCTGGCAGTCATGAACTTCTTTATCATAGTTACTATAATATCTTCCATATTCTGTCACATTGACCATCCGGGTCATGGTTCTATAAAGGGCAGTATAAAATATAGTACGTTGCTTCTCAGTCCCACCCTTTACTTCTATTGAACGAAAAGCCCTGTTCCATATATCCCTAGCTTTATTTTTGATATCGGTGAACTCCCATCCCGTCATCTCGTTCATCAAATTTTGATATGCCTGATCAGTGTTTATATAAGATAACCCTACCTTCAGTTCAATACACTCTCCTTCGGAGATTTCATAGCCTATAGAAAACCCCACCTCTCTACCTTCCACCTTCACAGCCCTTGGCTTAACAATTCCTTCCTCATATGTTATGTACTCCCTTATGGGTTTTGAAAATTCCATGTGTAAATAGCATTTTACCCCTTTCAATATTCCATATCCTCTTATTACATTGGGGTTAACAACCTCCAATTCTCCTGAATCCAATGTATATACTAGTATATTGGCATTGTCAGAAGCTGGAAAAATAAATCTATAATATATGGAATGATATGAAACTGTGTATTCCGTAGTGATATCATAGTCCTCCAATAGAACTGAATAATAATAAGGAGTTGCCGTTTCAAAGTCATGATCAAACCCGGATGCATATTTTGAAACATGGGTCTCTTTGCAATTTGAGCCCACTACAGGCATAACAGCACATGCGCCTATAGGAAAACCATATATCTTATCAGCCAAGTATGTATCCGTAATTCCCGGAGTAAATATGGGCGACACCTGTGCCATACTATGAGGAAGCATAACAACGGGCGAGGTCGCAGTAAGCAGATGTCCAATAGAACCTATATATGGATTAACATAATCAACCGGATCTTTTACCATACTACCCATAAAATTATATCTCCTTTCTAAAATTAAATCTTCCTTGCTTTTCATTCTCTAAATGTTTCGGGATACTTAGCATATAATTCCTCTGCGCACTGTTCAAGAAGCTCTTTAGCATTTTCGGGTGTCATATCTTTAGTCAATATGATTGTCTGCAAAGGCTTTGTCAACGCTTTCTTTACATCATTCCAGTGGGGCAACCACGGTTCTGGTTTGGCCGTATAGATAATAAATTCGGATAATTTTTGTTTCCAAGACTCCGGAACACCTTGTGTATAATCTAGATAGCTAAAATCCGTTCTCCCAGACAATCTAAAAATCGGGCTACCATTTTCAGCACTCACCTTCGCGGTTAATTCTAAAATCTCCAAATCATAGTTCATAAATTGTATGTAAAGCCACGCAGCTTCCTTTTGCTCCTGAGTAGCGCGGGGACTTATCGTATATACTTCACCACCGGCAAGATTATATGATTTACAACCATCTTTCGCAGGAGTGGTGATTATATCCAAATCATTTACATCTCCCCCATACTTGTTTACATAATCGCTTATATATCCCGATATACCCCCCCATTGCATAGCTGTTCTACCCTGTACGAAATCAGCATAAAGTTCATCATAACTCTCCAAAACATTCTTCTGCGTACATTTGTATTTCCACACCAGATCATGCCAAAACATGGCAGCATCAACGCCCGGCTGTTCGGCAAACGTCAGCTTCCATGTACCATCGGGATTCTGAACTGCCATCTCTCCACCTGCATTCCATACGAAATTGGTAAAACACCAACCGCACCACTCCATCCCCATGAGCCCAAAACCATATCTTTCCTTCTCGGGATCTGTTATCTTTGCGCAAAATTCGCCAAACTCCTCCCATGTGGTAGGGATGCTTTCCGGATCTAACCCTGCCTCTCTTATTAGCTTTTTGTTCACAACTATATGCTGCTGATACGGGGAATACGGTATCGCATACCATCTGCCATCTACGCAAATGGCTTCATCAAACCCAGTAAACACCTTACCTTGTTTTCTTAAATCCCAGTTTTCTACAAATTCTGTTATATCGGCAATTGAACCATTTCTTGCCCTAGTTGGAATATCTACATATGGGAACATGGCTGTGACCGTCGGTTCTTCCCCTGATAGTAGAGCCTGATCATATTTTTGCCTATAGTCAACACCTGCAGGAACCGATATATCTATAATATGTATCCATGGATATTTCTCTTTAAATCTTCTCATTTTTTCTTCATAAAGATCTTTCTGCCATTGATATGAGGTATCAATAGGTTTATCCCATGTTATAATAGTCACTTCTCTAATATTTTCTTGACCAATACCATTAAATTGGGCAACCTTTTCACCAAAAACATCACCTGATAGTTTCCCGTCAGTTGAATTAGATTGTTCTCCTGCAATCTCGTCACATCCTGCTAATATTATGCTTACTACTAACAAGGCGGTCAAAAAGACTTTTGACCCTTTCATACTCATTTATTAAACGCCCCCCTTCAATTTTAAATCTCGAAAACTGCGGGAGCTTCTATTTCTAGAAATTTCACTCCTTAGCTATTAGAGTTCACCTCCTTCCTATAAGATAAAACAGTTTCTATTTAATCCGAAGAAATACTATTCCTATTAATTTTCCCGCTTCAATTGTTTGACAAAAATTATTTTAGCATACAAAAAACCAAAACAGACGCTAACCTAACAAGAACATTTTATCATAAATTGAAATAACCAAGGATATTTTATCACAAATTAAAATAAAATGATACAATAATCAGTCTTTCTTTCAACAGTTACCATGCTTTTATTAGGAAAATGTTCACTTATAACTTCAAGGATCATCGTTGCTCCACCTTTTATCATGAAAAACCGGGGGTTTATGAAGTCCCCCGGTTTTTCAACCCTTTACTAATTCATCTTCCTTTTATTTCTTAACACCAAGCCTAGACCAGCGAGAAGCATTGTAAACCCTATTATAACAAGCTCTATCATATCCAACCAAGAACCCGTTTTTACAAGCTTATCTTTATCTGGCTTCTCACCCGGTTTCTCATCCGGCTCTTCACCTGGCTCATCATCAGGTTCTTCGCCCGGTTGCTCGCCCGGTTCCTCGCCTGGCTCCTCACCAGGTTCCTCGCCTAGCTCCTCGCCTGGTTCCTCGCCTGGCTCCTCACCCGGTTCTTCGCCCGGCTCATCACCAGGTTCCTCGCCTGGCTCCTCGCCCGGTTCCTCGCCTGGTTCTTCACCTGGTTCTTCGCTCGGTTCTGTGTCTTCTTGTGTCATGTCTACAAGGATCAAATCTCCAAATTCCGAAGGATCTTTGGACAACCCTATACCGCTCATGTACTCTATCCAGCCTCGTCTGCCTGTACTATCATTATCATTTACCAGTAACGAAAAACCTAGATTCATCCCTGACTCTGGCGTCATTCCTTCCGGCAATATGTCGGACCAGCTTATCGCTAACTCATAGTTTGTTTCCTTATTCTCTTCATCACGACATACGATGATATTGGAATTTGGAAGACCTCTTCCGCCAAATCCTCCCGTAACGGTTATCCCTCCTGTATCTGACCTTAATGCAATGTTATTTTCCGTATAAGCGAGCACTCCTGGTCCTTGAGCTCTACCCGGGTCAATGGTAAACTGCACGCTATCACCCATCCAATTCTGAGATGGCGGATATACATTATAATGTACATTATCCGTAACGCTTACATAGAGATACAGATAAGCATCATCCCACTTTGCATATCCTTTAGCACTTAAATCGCTAGGTCCTCCCCAATCCTCCATCAACTTTATTTGCGACTCTCTATCGAGTACAAACGGCATCGCATCTTCCCACTCTTCGGCAGAGAGTACGCCATCGACATTAATGGGCTTTCCCGCTTTTACAGCCACCAACGCAGTCATATCCCTTTCAAGGACCTGTACGTTTCCGTCATCCCATTCAATTTGAATCTTTACATGGATGGGAGTATAAACATCTAGATCAGGCGCTGTAAATTTTATCGTTGTAATGGAGTTAGGGGCTACTTGGTCAAATACCTTAACTGAAGCCATATCTGAAGGCTCCAGCACAGTTACCTTTCCACCGCTTAGCGGTATTTTACTGCTGCGATTGGTTATCTTGATAACAAGGTCATATCCTGTACCTGTCTCATTTACCTGTGGTGACATTTCTATCAATGAAGAGTCTATCATATTCACCTGTACCTTTAGTACCCCATATATATTACCTGTAGCGCTTGTAGGATATATACGAATTTCTCCCGTCTTTATATCAGCAGTATCCGGTGCGGTCAACACTATAGTATCTACGCTATTACCGGCATTAAACTGCTGCCCTGTTTTAAATTGCCAGCCCACAGGCAAATCAGCCACGTAAGTACCCGAAAGTTCTTCTGCACCCGCAGCCCTGTATATCTTTATAACAACATCGTTTCCTGGTACTGCAGTTACACTTGACACATCTGTGGTGAATGCTGGTTCTGCCTCAAGCATTGGATCCTGTGCAAAGTTTCCTTCTATATAAATAGGCTGTTCAGATACATTCAGCAGTATTGATCCATCTATTGAGTCGTAAGTTCTAAAGTTACCAAACATATCCCCAACCCTTACTTGATCAGTGCCCAGTTTTAAGTTTACAGATTGAGTATTGTTATTAGCCCACAACACCAATACATCTTTATTGTCGGAAGACCTATGGAACTTATATATCCTGATATTATCATCAAGATCGTTATAGGAACCTACATAGCTCGCGCTAGCCATTATATCGGACACGGCGTTAAGAGCAACAAATGATGGTTTAGCAGTTAAATCTCCTCGCACTACACCTTGGTTTGTCTCATAAAAAGTAGGATCCGTTCCATCATTCATAAAGTCGTACCAATAAATCTTTTTAATAAGATCATTATTTACGAATCCGATAATATACAATTGTACTGCATATGCAGCAGACTTTGTTTCAGGGAATCCTCCCCACCCCAGATCTTGAGTCGGGTAACCTATTTCGGTTAGCAACAGGTCAACATCCTTGGTAATTCCCTTACTCCTTATATAATCTCGCAGGTCTTTGAAATATTCTATAACACCCGCATTTTCCGGATTTTTAGCAGAATATATATGGAAGGACATTGCATCGCTGTAGTCCAAAGCCCCTAAATCGATCAATTTTTTCAGCCAAGGTTCATCATATCCAAGAGTAACGCCGCTTACAACTTTTACATCGGGGTCTACACTCTTTATAACCGGGTAAGCTGCTTGCAGCATTTTCACATACTCTTCAGGTGAAACTGATCCACTGGGTTCATTACCTATTTCAAAGTATTCAGCCTTTCCTTTAACTTCTTCAATGTAAGGCTTGACGACCTCGGTTGCCCAAGTAGTATACGACCCATCCGGATCAGGTTCTCCTAGATAAACACCTGTCAAGAGCTTATGCCCTTCAGCTAAAATCCTGTCAATAATCTGCGTGGAACCATGTCTTCCATCTCTGACATTGGTAGCACCTGAATACTTAACCAAAGGCAATCCTTCACTCGACCAACTTACACAGTAATGCGTGTTCATGCCAAAGAAAGTGGGCACGCTCTTCCCCGTTAAGTCGGTTATCACACTAAAGTTATACCTCTCATTTATTTTTATGGTACCATCAGAATTTCGAGCGTTGACCAGCAGGCTGTATGTCCCTTTGGGCATGGTTGAAAAATTTAAAGTCTCTGTTAATCCTGTCGTATTTGGAGGCAAGGTTATTTCAAAGCTCCCCCTATCAATAACGCTGCTGGCATAATCGAGTACATAGTAATCTACCGTTAAGTCAACGTCTTCATCAAATTGATTACCAAATAAAAGGTCTATCTCTGGTGCCTCATTGTCGAAAAATATGTTACCGAGCTTTTTGCTGCTTCCTTCCAGCGTAACTATAGGCACCTTCTCTACAACAATACTATGGAAGCAAATTGGGACGCTGGCATGTATCCTAATATCTCCTCCATTCTCTCTATTAGCAAATTTCGCATCTTCTATCGTATATATGACCGTCTTCCATGTATTGGTCCCTGTTAAATATGTAGTTGTATCAGGCCCACCTGACCACGGATAAGATACCCCGTCATATGTCACATAAATACTCTGTTTTCCTTCTACTTTGGCATCATAATACTCTATTGTTATCAAAACCTTATATTTCCCATTGTACATATATTTATCGTCTATATTTGCATAAATAACTCCATATCCTGGTTTGGTTTGCCATCCGGACTTCCCATCATATGTCTCCACCGTATACCCTGAGCCATCTCCAGTCCATACCGTAATTCCATTTTCGATAGGAATGCTGCCAAAAATCACACTCACTGGAGCATCATTGTTATGAAATTTAAGAACCATGGTAGCAGCGTACTGTTCACCGGTGGATGATCTGGGAGTAATCCTTATCTCACCTGTTCGCTCACGATAGTTATCGGGCACATGGACGACTATTTCATCAGTAGCGCTACCCAATACGAAATCTTTTCCTGAAACGACAGTCCATCCCTCTGGTAACTCAATGTCATACGTTCCGGACAAAGCTTGCCCTTCTGCACTTCGAAGAACTCTAATTGCTAAATCCCTTCCATTCTTTATTTCCGTTTCTGTGCTTTCCAGCTTAAATAGATGATCGCTAGGGACATACTCGAATGCCTCAATGCAAACATAAGCGTTAGTATCGATGGACTTGCCTGCTACCTCTACTCTCAGCACATGCTCTCCTGCAAATAAATTATTCTTTTCAAATACTTTAGCTGAAGTTGCCGGTTCGACGCTATAAGTATCAACGGTAGCCTCCAATTGCCCATCTAAGTAGATATTTACAATACCGCCAATATCATGCTTTCTCATGTAAAGTGCAATGGAAGTACCCGTGAACCTAAAATCCACATATTGTCCTAAATTGCCTGCACCATTATACATCCACGACCAACCGTCATTCCACCATCCACCGCCACCAAAGGTGAAGAATGGATATTTTGTGTTTTGACTCCATGGCCCCTGCCCTCCGTAGGGCGCACTGTTAGCATCTATCCTGATTACCTGAGAGCCTGACCCTTCCACAGCTACGTTTACACTGGTACTTAAATCGCCATATTTTATGTCTACGACAGTTGTCCCCGTTTTTAAAGCCGTTATATTGCCGTTACTACTTACCGTTACCACTGTAGGATCTGCACTTGACCATTCCACATTTATTTTGTTCATTATATGACCATTTTGATCGAGCACCCTCGCTGCTATCGTTCTGCTTTCTCCTACATTCATTACGACATTATCGGGAATAGCCTCTATACTCGTTGGCACGGATTTTTGCTTACCCTTTTCCACAGTAACGCTGGCAAAACAAACCGGCACATTTGTTTCTATCCTAAAGTCCGCACCATTTTCCCTATTGCTAAATTGCGCATCATTTAAAGTGTACGTCACTTTTTTCCACGTGTTACTACCTGTCAGGTATATTCTGGGCACGTTATAATCCCAGGCCTCTGTAACCGAATCGTAAGAAAATCCAAACCATCCATTATCCGCTGAACCATCATAATACTCTATGGTAATCTTTATAGAGCCCGTTTCCTCATCTACATATGTGTCATCTTTAACATTGCAATAAACATACCTTGCTCCATTATCAGGATCCGTTTCCCATCCTGATTTACCATCATAGGTTACCACCTTTTTATCGCCGGGGCCATCTCCAGTCCATACTGACATACCATTTTCACTATAATTTTCACCTAAAACTACATTTACTCTTTGAACCTCGTCCGTTTCATTGTATGGCATATATTCAAATGCCTCGATGACAATATAAGCATTACCCTCAATAGATTTACCCGCTACCTGCACTCTAAGGACATGCTCCCCGGGAGTGAGATCAGTCCTTTCAAATACTTTCTCTTGATTAGACTCGGTACTATAAGTATTTACAATCGCTACTTCCTGTCCATCAAGATAGATCTTCGCAATACCGCCTTCTACATGTTTTCTCATGTACAAAGCTATTGATGTTCCTGTAAAAGTAAAATCAACGTAGTCATTTAAATTACCGCAGCCATCATACATCCATGCCCAGCTATCACTCCACCAGCCGCCTCCGTTAAATGTGAAACACGAATATTGGGTATTCCAGCTCCAAGACCCTTGACCGCCATACGGATGGGTGCTTGCATCTACGCGAACTAATTCCGTCTGAGCATAAGCACCCACGCTCAATGATGGTATTGTCGTAGGTATGATGCATGTCAACAAAAGAGCCATAGACATAAACAAACCTACACACTTCATCATTCCCCTGTTACTTAACATTTTTCCCCCTCCTTATAATATATTTTTAAACTAAGCTATAAAAAGTGAAGATTATGCCTTGACTTATGCTGTTTATCGTCGGATTTCTTATGACAAATAAAATGCTCCCTATGACCAACAAAAAATTATGGCGGTTGGAGTTTTATACCGTTTAATATATTAACTAGCATGTTGTACAGTGTAAATAAAAAAAATGTCATCCCAATTAAAAAAAAGTCTGCCATGCTTAATCGTTTAATTGTAAAATTGTTTAGTTATAAATGAAAGAAAGCCAAGGCATTTTACCTTAATTGCCTCGGCTTTTTATCATTCTTTAAACACGTCCTTTTGGATGCTGCTTACTCCCTTATCATTTTCTTCTTATTCCATAAAATCAAACCGACCCCTGCAATAAATATTGCAACTCCTATAGCTAGAAATACTGTCATATCAAGCCAGGAACCTGTTTTTCCAAGATTATCTTTGTCTGGCTCCTTACTTGGTTCTTCATCTGGTTTCCCACCTGAATCTTCACCTGGTTCTCCACCGGGCTCTTCACCAGGTTTCTCCGGTTCCTCACCAGGTTCTTCACCAGGCTGCTCGCCTGGTTCCTCACCCGGTTCCTCACCTGGCTCCTCATCAGGTTGTTCACCCGGTTTCTCACCCGAATCTTCGCCTGGTTCTCCACCGGGCTCTTCACCAGGTTCCTCACTCGGCTCCTCACCAGGTTCTTCACCAGGCTGCTCGTCCGGCTCCTCACCAGGCTCTATAATCTCTCCCATTTCGCTTACATCAGCCAGGATCAGGTCTCCAAATTCTGACGGATCCTTCCCAATGGCAATACCATCCATATATTTAATCCAACTTTTCCTCCCCATACCATCGCTATCATTTATAAGGAAGGATATCCCGAGATCTTTAACATCTTTATATTGATCCGGCATTATTTCTGCCCATGCAAGAGCTATTGTATATACAGTAGTTCTAGTAGCTTCGTCCCTTGTCACTACGCATTTACTTTGAGATAGCAATTGTCCCCAGCTCAAATTCACGCTATCGTAATCGTTTCGATCTACGGCAATTCCATAAGCACCCGTATCTGAGTTTAAAGCAGCCGTAAAGCTCAAATGCGGACCGCCGTTAACTATACCCGAGGAACGAGCAGGGTCAATCGAAAGCTGCAAACTATCCGCCTGCCATGCATTAACAATGCTGCTCTGCGTCATGTGGTGAACGTCATCCTTTACTTCCAGTGCTATATACAGATAGTCATCATCCCATTTAAACTTAGCCACTGCACTTAAGTCATCCGGACCATTCCACGTGCCGGAGGTCTGCCATTGCTGGTTCAGCTCTACTGCCATAGCACCTTCCCATTCATCCGGATTGATAAGCCCATCTACAGTTATGGGTGTTTGTGCTTTCACTGCTACAAGTCCACTCATTGGACGTTCTAAAGTAACGATATAATCTTCTGCTAATTTAAGGGTGAAAGCATAATCATCCAGCTTGTACAAACTAGGATGGGGAACAGAAAAACTCACCGTATTAGACTTACCGGGTTCCACCATAGTAATAGTCTTTGTCTCCTTCCAACCGCCCGGGCCTTCTGCTGTAACAACCACATCTTTAAAATCACTAGAAGAAGCGTTATTCAGCTTTAGATTAAAAATATATCCATTAGCTTTCTCATTCAACGACAAAGACGTTTCTATACTGTAAAGGCCCTCAGTGGTAAATTTAATATCCATCGTTTCATATCGCTGGTCACCGACAACAGGCGTAATCTGAATAAAGCCCTGGAACTCACTAAAGTCTTGCGGTATCTCCAAAATAATGGTATCCTTGCTCTTTCCCGCCTGGAAGGTGGTACCATCTTCAACAACCCAGCCGTTTGGTGCAACGATGTCATACGTTCCGGACAACTCTTTAACATCGTCTCCACGTACAATGTCAATCGTTATAGTACTACCTGGTTTTACCTTCAAGTTATGCCACATGGGTCTAAATCCGCTGATCTCCTCTTCGTATACCCTCACCCAATCCACGTACATCTGAGCGGTATATCCATAGCGATGGAATCCTCCGGGATATTTATCGGCATCGGACTGCCTGTATGCATTGTTAACCATGAAATAGTTGCCAACCGTCCAGCTAACATCCAATGTTGGGTGTGCAGATCCCGGAATATATTGATTATCAAAGTAATAATAAGTCATATCTTCCGTAATCAACATTCCAAAAGTATGCCAACCCTCTGAAAGATTAATGCCATTTCCAAAATCATTTGTACTCGCATAACCGCCATCACTACCATGATTATGATAGCCCCATTCATGGTGATTAAACGTTATCGTTGTAGGATTACCGCCCATATATGCCTCCAAAATGTCCAACTCATCACATCTGCCATCCGGAGTTGGAGGCGTTAATGTCCAAAATGCGGGCCATAACCCAGGATTAGGAGGCAAGAACAACCGAGCCTCGAAGTACTGGGCCCTACCGGGTTTAGTAACAAAGCCCGAACCATCAGTGCCCATGGAAGCAAGAAAACCTGTAGTAAACGTTTGTCCCCAATTAGGTTCAATCACTTTGCCCCAATCTTTGGTCTCAATTTTCATATATTCGCCTGCAACAATGCTAAAGGGACTATAGTTACTAACTACGTCGCCATAAGAATAGTTAGGAGGGGTAAACTTGGCATCGGCATATTCCGGCCAATTGTATGGGTCGGGTTTAGCAGCAGCATACTTAACGTCTTCTCCTGCTCCCGTATAGCTGATGGTTGGCATTTCAGTAAATTCGTCTTCAAACACAAGTTTCATTTTTGAGTCTAACCCATGCTCAACAATGGCAGCGGGTAGGCTGCCTTTTGCAGTATTTGCTGGCCCCCCATCCCAAGGTTGACCCACATAATTAAAAAGTTGCAGATAACAATCGTCGGATTCTCCTTTTTCGTTCCAAGCAGTAATATGTATTGCTATAGGACCATACGGAAAATCAGTAGCATCAAAAGTAAATGTACCTTTACCATGCTCGTTTACATCCAACACGATATTATCCGCAATTATCTTCATATAACCGTAAGGATTATCGTTTGTCTCATCCGGAGCATGCAACGAGGATGCCTTTGCATGGGTAAAACCAGGCGCATGAAATACAACTTCTATGTTGTTCTCTCTTACCTCGGAATAATAGGTAGGGCTATATACAGTAACTACCTTTTCAATAAGGTAATAACCCACATTGGTAGCCATAATAACCATTGTAGAAGCATATTGTTCACCTGTTGAAGATTTGGGAGTAACTTTAATTTCTCCAGACCGCTTAAAGTAATCATTTGGTATGCTTATAACAATATTATCTGCTGCACTGCCCGCTTGAAATTCTGCACCTGAAACTATAGACCATCCTTCGGGGACATCAACTTCATACATCCCTGACAAAGCCTGGGCTTTCTCATTTCGCAAAATCGTAATAGTGACGTTTTGCCCTGGCTTTATTTCAACGCTTTTATTCTTTAATTTAAAGACAGGCGCGTCTACTGCAGTATATTCGAATCCTTCAATGCGGACATATGCATCGCCCGTGATAGACTTTCCTGCCACCTCTACTCTCAGAGTATGCTCCCCTGCAGGTAAATTGCTCTTCTCAAATACCTTCTCAGATTCTATCCATTGCTCATTATACGTATCAATCGTAGCCTCTAAATTACCGTCAAGATATATCTTGGCTATACCCCCTATATTCATTTTGGTCATATACAATGCTATTGAAGTACCCGTAAAGGTAAAGTCTACATACTGACCCACATTACCGGCATTATTATACATCCATGCCCATGAATCGCTCCACCAACTACCACCCACAAATGTGAAAAATGAATATCTGCTGTTTTGATTCCAGGGACCTTGTCCTCCGTATGGTGCACTATTCTTATCTATTCTCACTACCTCGGGTTCAGGTTGAGGCTCAACCTCATCACATGGTGCATACTCAAACGCCTCAATGCATACATAAGCATTGCCGCTGATAGATTGACCTGCCGCTTCTATCCTAATGGTATGCTTCCCCGCTGATAAACCACCCTTTTCAAACACCTTTTCGGATAGTACAAATTGTTCGCTATAAGTATCAATAGTGGCTTCCAATACTCCATCAACATAAATCTTTGCTATGCCACCTTCTGCATGTTTCCTCATATACAAAGCAATTGAAGTCCCTATAAATGTAAAATCCACAGACCCTCCATTGGAAACTAAATTATACATCCAACACCATGAATCACTCCACCAATTCCCGCCGTTAAACTTAAAGCATGAATATTGATCGTTTTGGCTCCATGGCCCGCCTCCCTCGTAAGGATGGGTATTGCTATCCACCCTTACTAACTCGGGTTGAGGCTCAATCTCATCGCATGGCACATATTCAAACCCTTCAATACGAATGCATGCATCGCCTTCAATAGACTTTCCTGCCACCTCTACTCTCAGAGTATGTCCCCCTGCAGGTAAATTGCTCTTCTCAAATACCTTCTCAGATTCTATCCATTGCTCATTATACGTATCAATCGTAGCCTCTAAATTACCGTCAAGATATATCTTGGCTATACCCCCTATATTCATTTTGGTCATATACAATGCTATTGAAGTACCCGTAAAGGTAAAGTCTACATACTGACCCACATTACCGGCATTATTATACATCCATGCCCATGAATCGCTCCACCAACTACCACCCACAAATGTGAAAAATGAATATCTGCTGTTTTGATTCCAGGGACCTTGTCCTCCGTATGGTGCACTATTCTTATCTATTCTCACTACCTCGGGTTCCTGTGCAGAAGTAATACTTATCATGGAAAGAGGCATAAAACCTATCATCATGGATATAAATACGAATAGAGAAACCACCTTCTTCATAATTTTTTTCCTTTTATTAAACATAATACCCTTTTCCTCCTTTTAACTAATTTAACATTTTAGAAGTTAATAGCTCAAAATTATCATAAAAAGACATTTCGTAGCTTTACATGATTTCAAAAACATTCCTTGAAGTTGTATGTTTAAAGGAGGAAAATTTTTAAAGTACCCCTGGCACACACCAGGGGTACTTTACCCCAGGAGTACCAAGCCAGGCAGTTATTAATGGCAACCATTACTGACCATTAACGTTCTTGTAAATCTGATAGTTCTCTTTCTCTATATCAACTAAACCGGCCTTCTCCATTTCTGCTATCATTTCGTTGTAGAGCGTTTCGACTTCTTGATCATTCTTGGTCTCCATTATAATCTTTGCTACATAGTTAGACCATATATTAGATACAGAAGTATTCTTCTCTTGGTATACTGGCCCCTTCTCAGTAGCCAAATACTTAGCCATATTAAGATCGCAGTAAAGCAAGGGTTTAATAATCTCGGTATGCTTCTGACCGTAAGGATCTGCACCGGGACCGCCTTCCAAATAGTTCGGATGGAACTCAGGAGTCCATGTACATGGGATAACAAACCAATAGGACCACCTGCCGGTAGCATTTACGTCAATTTCTCCTCGCTGAGATTTTTCATATACTTCTTTGTTAAACACGGACTTGCCATTCTCATCGATATACCATACGTTGTCTGTCTTTGAAGGAGCTCCCTCAGCCACTACCCTGGCACCGATTTCCGTATTTTGCCAATCAATAAACTTTAACAGGCGAACCGGATCTTTGGTATTCTTACTGATACCAACCATAGACCATCCCAACGGCTCGTACAGCAATCGCTTGCTGGCTTCTACGCCTTCGTTAAACGGGAATTGAATGGCTTCCAGTTTACCGATACCCTGCTGTTCCAACTTGGGTCCTAATCCGGATACGGTTCCATTATAGCCCATATAAACTACATATTTAGCATTGTTCATCTTCTCTTCTGTTTGGTCCTGGGATAGCATCAAAAGCTCTGGATCCATTAATCCTTCACGATACAGTTTTGCAAAGTACTTCAGCCCATCGAGATATCCAGGGAGATAATAGGTGCTGTAAATCCTTTGAGCGGAATCATCTATCTTTACATAATACGGACCGTACTCCGGTATAAACATGAAGTTAAGCAATTCCCATAGGAAGTGAGGCACTGAACCGAAAGGAATCATATCCTTTTCGTTTTCCTTTACAACCTTCAGGAAATTGTACAGATCTTCCGGAGTATTCAAAGGCATCTTACCGTATTTTTCCCATATGTCGGTTCTCAACATTAAGCACCTGTTGTTACCGGCTTTCAGAGCAGCATCTGGGTCATCGGTTGATACTGTAAAGCTTGGCAGCACATATAGCTTACCGTCTTTTGGATTTCTGTAGAAGTCTACTACTTCCTGGGCAGCATTCTTTAAATAATTGGGTAGGTATTTTAGGTAATCATCCAAAGGCAGCAATAATCCTGCATCAGCCATTTGGTTGAAAACCTCTGGCCGAGCCCAGTACTGAACCACATCAGGCAGCTCTCCGCTTACTGCCATAGTATTTATCTTTTGCAGTGAGTCCTCACCTGCTGGCCATGTACAACCACTCAAATCAATTTTAAGATTTTCCAATATATATTGTTTTGTTAAGTTATCATCTGACTGCGGTGGATTACATCCTCCTGCCAGATATGCGGTGACCTGCATTACATCAGGATAATCCTCCAGAGCCAAATCATCGGTGCTCTCTTCTGTTGTTTCACCTTCACTATCCTTGCTTTCAGCAGGTTCGTTGGTTTCAGTTTTACTGCCTGTTTGCTCGCTTGGCTCTTGAGTAGTTTTGCTGCCACACCCTACAAATAAGGAAGTAAATAGAGCAACGGCTAACAGCAAAGACATCATCTTAAAAAACTTTTTCTCCATGCTCATAATTCCTCCTCCTACTTTTATATTTTTTGTCACCATTTTGAATAATAACAACTGCTAAACAGATGTTGTCCCCCCTAACTCATACGGTAATCCTCCTTTCCAGAAATTTATGCATAATACAAAAGCAAGAATTTAATCGAATTTCAATTCTTACTCCTTTAGGGCTCCTATCATTATGCCTTTAACAAAATACTTCTGCAAAAAAGGATATACGCACAAAATTGGGATCATCGCTACTATCACGGCCGCCATCTTTATCGTTTCTGATGGAGGCAAATTTACCTTTGCACTTGCCGATATTTGCAATGCTACCATTCGTTGCGTTCCAAACAAAATCCTCATCAATAACGTTGACAAAGGTATTCCCTGCCCTAACGTCATAATCAATTGTCCTGTAAACCAATCATTCCAATGTCCCACCGCCGAAAACAGCGCAATAGTAGCGAGTATGGGAAGCGAAAGGGGTAATACGATCTCAAAGAATATAGTTATATCATTTGCACCATCTAACACCGCAGACTCTATCAAACTTTCAGGAATGCTGGAAGTAAAGTAAGCTCTCATTACAAATATGTTCCATGCACCGTACAGCGAAGGCAAAACCAATCCCCAGAAATTATTTAACAGACGAAGGGATTTCAATAATAGGAAGAATGGGATTAGACCACCTCCAAAGTACATGGTGATCAATAAGAACATCGATATTAACTTGCGGCCTATCAAGTTCTTTTTCGAAAGGGCATATGCAAACATAGCATTTAACAGCACCGACAAAAGCGTTCCTATCACCGTTCTCTTAACGGACACAAACAAAGCGTCTATGAACTTTGGGTTGCTGAAAAAAATCTTGTATCCCATTAGGGTAAACGCTTTTGGCACTATCCATATTTTACTGGTATCTACTTGATTTACATCGGAAAGCGAGAGAATAAAAACGTACCAAAAAGGATACAAACACAACAATAGCACAAAAAACATTATCACATTATTAAATATATCAAATTTCTTTTCACTACCTGTTACCATCTTCATTTTCCCTCCTAGAAAATGCCCACTTCTGCATACTTTTTGGTTAGTTTATTTACCGCATAGATCAGAAGTACATTTATTACCGCTCTCATAAGTCCCACCGCAGTGCCAAGGCCGTATTGCATATTCTGCAATGTTTGCCTGTACACATAAGTATCTATAACTTCAGCAACGTGTATAACCGGCGGCGTACCCAGCAAATAGAGCTGATCAAAATTGGAGCTAAATATTCCGCCTGCAGCAAATATAAGCAGAATAACTATTGTATCCTTTATACCGGGTAAGCTTATGTATCGTATCCGCTGTAATTTCGATGCACCATCTATCATCGCAGCTTCATATAAACTTGTATCTATAGAAGATAGTGCAGCTAAGTAAATAATTGCATCCCATCCCGTTTCCTTCCATCTCTCGGAAAAGTATGCAAAAGGCCAAATGAATTCCGGCTCTGCCAGGAAATTAATAGCTTTGCCACCCAGCATTTCAATAATTCGATTCACTAGACCTCCATTAACCGAAAGCAATTTGGCCCATACGCCCAGCGCTACAACCCATGATACAAAGTGCGGTAAATACGAAATAGTCTGTATGGTCCTCTTATAAAGGGTACTTTTTATTTCATTTAACAGTAATGCAAAAATTATAGGAACCGGAAACCCAAATACCAGCTTGATTAAACTTATTCCAATGGTGTTTCTCATTACAATTGGAAAATAATACCCGCTTATAAAGCTCTTAAAATTCTTCAATCCCACCCATGGACTATTCCAGAGGCCGCCCTCTATTGTAAAATCTTTAAAAGCGAGAATATTGCCCGCCATCGGTATATAGCAGAAAATCACAAACCATATGAGCCCAGGCAATATAAATAAATACAGGTACCTCTGTTGCCACATTTGCACTAATATATTTGTTTTATGCGTCTTTTTCATTTGCATCTCCATTACTGATAATACACCCCCTCATTTTATTGCTCTTCCCAAAGCCCCAAAGTTCTGTCTCTGTATGATACAAGCTTTAACTTCTGAGATTTATCCCTGCTTTGCAGATCCATTCTCTCTATATTCTCATACCATTACATGTTTTTTGCAAATGAAAATTCCCCACTTTTGCAAAATGGGTGCTGGAAAATTTGCCAGCAGTTTACAGCATTATAATTGTATTTTTCAATCATGTCAAGGATTCGCTAACGCTCACCCTTACGGGCTTTGTCCTTGACATGATTTTCAAATACAATTACTAAAACCTTATCCTGCTTGGCAAAAAAGCTGGAAATTTTTCGTTGCAATTCTGGGGAATTTTATTTTGCAACTAACACCATTACATCTTCCCGTCATGACCTCATCTTTTCCATCTTTTCCTCCACACACCCTTGATACCCCTGAAACAACAAACAATTGAGGCATAAATGAGCCTCTCCATGGTTTATTTTACAATTTTAATTTCCTCACCACCTCGTCGTTTCACCTTGCGCATTTAATTATCCCTTGCTCCTTTTATACAATACCCCTCCTAATGCAGTAAATAGAAAAAACGTAATATCGATTAAAAAAATGTTACCTCATTCCCACTTAAGTGCCTGAATTTCGCATATTAATTTGAAAAATAAAATCCTCACAATTAGTGCTACAACCCTTTATCAATATAGATTTCCGCATAATAATTTATGGATAAATAAATTGCAAAGCTACTCCCCGATGGATCGTTTTATTGTCCGTGCTTGGACCACAATAGATAAGGATAATTCTATTTTATTATGCTAAAATATCGGTTTGCAATGAGACTTAACCTCACCATACAAGCAAATTAAGTTATATATGTTTATTTTATCCATTTTACTTTTTTATCATTTACATTATATAAGGTCCATATTATCATAACTCACGATGCTTAAACCAAATAACTTCTAAATATATTGGTAACAACTTATACAAAGTCACATTTAAGATTACTTATTATATACATAACATGGGAGGAATGTTATTTTATGAAAATCACAAAGTTTGAAAGCATTTTTGTAAAACCAAGATGGCATTTCCTCAAGGTGTATACCGATGAGGGAATTGTGGGTTACGGTGAACCCATTGTAGAAGGTAAGGCGCGAACGGTGGCCATGGCCATCAAGGAGATGGAAACCTATTTAATAGGCCAGGATCCGAGAAGGATTGAACATCTCTGGCAGGTACTATATAGGGGATCCTTCTATCGCGGTGGCCCGGTGCTTACCAGCGCTATAAGCGGAATTGAACAAGCCCTCTGGGATATCAAAGGAAAATGGCTGGGAGTGCCGGTATACGAACTGCTGGGCGGTGCCGTGCGCGATAGAATCAGGGTATATGCTCATGTCCACGGTGATACAATAGAGGAGTTCGTACGGAATGCAAAACAAAGGGTGGCGGAAGGGTTTACAGCACTTAAGACCAGCTTTGAGGGACCCGTTAGGCTCATCGATACATTGGAATACATAGAAAAATGTGAGGAAAGGATAGCGGCCGTAAGGGAGGCCCTTCCCAAAAATATCGATATCGCTATCGATCTTCACGGCAGGTTTAGTCCGGCCATGGCTATAAAAATTGCCAAAGTTTTGGAGCCTTATGGTATAATGTTTCTTGAGGAGCCCTGTTTGCCCGAGAATGTGGATACCATGGTTACCGTTGCGCGATCAACGTCCATTCCAATTGCAACCGGCGAACGGCTTTTCACCCGATGGGGTTTCAGAGAAGTTTTAGAGAAGCAGGCTGCAGCAGTGTTGCAACCAGATATTTGCCACTGTGGTGGGATACTTGAAGCCAAAAAGATCGCTGCTATGGCCGAAGTTTACTATGCAGCCGTTGCACCCCACAATCCATTAGGACCGATATCGCTTGCGGCAGGGCTACAAGTAGATGCATGTATTCCGAACTTCCTGTGTCAGGAGCAAGTTTGCCTTGGCGAAGGATATATCAAAGAACCTTTCAAGTTAAGGGACGGCTATATAGAGTTACCGACCAAACCGGGATTGGGCATTGAATTGGATGAAGAGGCTCTTGAAGACAAGTTGTATGACGGCAGTTGGCCTTCACCCGTGTGGTTCCACCAGGATGATGGCTCATTTGCCGAATGGTAGTGAACAAAAGGACGGTGTTTAGTATGGAAACAAAAGTTGCATTGGTTACTGGGGCAGGTAGGGGTATTGGAAGGGGCATCGCATTAAAGCTTGCCGAGGCCGGATATGATGTGGGGGTCCATTATAGCACCAGCCGCGAGGGCGCAGAGGAAGTGGCCGAAAAAATTCGTGCAATGGGGCGAAAGGCAGTAACCGTTCAAGCAAATATACAGAATGTGCAGGAAATCAAGGAAATGTTCGGGATATTTTTCGAGCATTTTAATGACATCAACGTACTGGTCAATAATGCGGGAATTACCCGTTTGCTTCCATTTTTAGAAGTAGATGAAAAAGTATGGGATGAAGTGGTCAATACCGATTTTAAAGGGGCTTTCTTCTGTGCACAGGAAGCAGCACGAAAGATGGTAGAAAGGGGAACTAAAGGAGTGATTATAAATATAACCTCCAACCACTTTATAGGTTGTTGGCCAAGCGCCACCGTTTACGGTCCGGTAAAGGCGGCATTGGATAAGCTGACAAAGAATATGGCGTTAGACTTAGCAAAATACGGAATACGCGTAGTTGCTATCGCCCCCGGTTACACACAGCTTGAATGGTTTGACCAGAGGCATAAACAGTATATAGATAAGATCGCCAAGAGGATTCCCCTTCAAAGATTCGCTACTCCCCAGGAAATCGGAGACGCTGTTGTATATTTAGCTTCTCATAAAGCAGGGTATATTACGGGAACTGCCTTAATCATGGATGGTGGAGCCCTACTCCCGGTTGTCCCCGAAAATGAATACTGCTAAGGGGTACATGTCCTCCACTGCGAAATTTACTGTCGGTAATCGTTTTACTTTGATGACATCGAAAAATCTTATTGGGGGGTAATGAATATGACCAAAAAAGAGCGCGTACTGCTCGCTCTTAGCCACCAACAAACCGATATCGTCCCCTATAACATCAGTTTTACGCATCAGGAGTACAAAAAGGTGGCTGATTATTTGGGCGACCCCGACTTCATAAATAAGATTAACAATCATCTGTGTGGAGCTACCTTTGACGGGTATGTAACTGAATTGCCACACAAGCCGGGCTACTTTATGGACGATTTCGGGGTAGTATGGAATCGAACCGGGCCGGATAAGGATATTGGGGTTCCTGATAACCTCATCTTACATGAACCCAGCATGAAAAACTATAAATTCCCGGAAGTGCCTAAAGAAAAACTTTTGAAGGAATATGAATATGTTTTGAAAGAAGGCCGGAAGAATGAGCAATTTGTATTCGCCGGAATAGGCTTTTCTATGTTTGAACGGGCCTGGACATTAAGGGGGATGGAGAATTTACTTACCGACATGTTATTGGAACCTGCTTTTGTCGAGGAATTATTGGACAGCATATGTGATTTCAATATCCAGATTATTGACCTTGCTCTATCCTACGGCGAATTTGATGGGTTCTATTTCGGTGACGATTGGGGACAACAGAGGGGATTAATCATGGGACCGGAGCTATGGCGAAAATTTATTAAACCGAGAATGAAGAGAATGTATGAAAGGGTAAAATCAAAAGGAAAATTTGTAATACAGCACTCTTGCGGAGATATTCACGAAATATTCCCCGATCTCATCGAAATTGGGCTGGACGTGTATCAGACTTTCCAACCTGAAATTTATGACATTGAAAGCATAAAAAGGGAATATGGAAGGTATCTGACTTTCTGGGGAGGAATCAGTACCCAGCGGCTTCTTCCGTTTGCAACGCCGGAAGAAATAAAACGGAAGACCATCGAGACCATAAGGATTCTGGGAAAAGATGGAGGATATATTGCAGCTCCTACCCATGCCATTCCGGGTGACGTACCGCCCCAAAATGTCGAGGCATTAATTGAAGTCTTACAAAACCAGGAACTATATTTGTAACAGGTTACCGATTATATGCCCGCAATGTGATAGCAAAGCAATTATCAAGCTTAAACGCTGAAAATAAAAATCGAGCTTATTAGCCTGTTTCTCAGCAGCTAATCCCCTACAATCGAATGTTTAAAATATTTTAAGGGATAAACAAAAGGCACAGTTGTAAGTGCAAATTAGAACATAAGGTGGCAAAAATAGTAAAACTTGAAGTTAAAAGTTAGGGCTATAAAATAAGCTATCGGAGCCCCGTTAAAGCAATACACACTTTATTAGGAGGATTAGAAGATGGATTTAAAGCTAACCTGGATAGGACAGGGAGGATTTATTTTTTATTTGGGCGATAAAACGCTGTGCGTTGATCCTTATCTGTCAAATTCCGTAGCCCATGTGGATGGTTTTCAGAGAATGGTACCCGCCCCGTTTAGGCCGGAGGACCTAAGGGTAGACATAATAATCTGTACGCACGATCACATGGATCACCTGGATGAGGAGACGATTAAATATACGGACTTCTCTCGAATACTATATGCCGGTCCCGATAGCTGTCTGAAGCATTACAGGGCAATAGGAATACCGGAGCAGCGTTTGATCAGCTTAAACAGAGATGAATCGGTTACTTTAGGAGATGCCGTTGTTTACGGAGTGTACGCCGCTCATACCCGGGACAGCATAGGCGTGGTGGTCAAATACGGAGGTACAACCTTTTATCTAGTTGGGGACAGTTTATATGACAATCAGTTGCTGGAAGCCGGCAAACATAAGCCGGATGTCCTGCTGTGCTGTATTAACGGAAAACTTGGTAACATGAATTATTTAGAAGCAGCACAATTGGCCAGTGAATTAGAAGTAAAGGTTGCCGTTCCCTGTCATTATGGCATGTTTAAGGAAAATACAGAGGATCCCGATAAATTTCTGGATGAGCTTGCCAAAAGCGGCATACATGGCTTCAAGATGGAATATAACGTGACATATTCGGCAAAAGATATCTTGGGAGAGTAAAAGAAGGGATGAGAGAACCGCTCAACCGATTAGACAAATAGCAGGGAAATGATATGCCATTCCCCTGCTATTTCTTTTATTCATGATTATCTTATACAAGTTGATTATGGATGTAAGCAATTTAAATAATTAAGCCAATGTCCGGAGTAGGTTTCAATCAAATTACCACTGCCGCTGATTGGGGCGGTATGGTAATTCCATCCTGGGTGGATTTCCATTCGGGATCATCGACCAAACGATATTTACTCAGTATATTCCCATCATCCAACCTCGCTTGAACCGTAACGGTTTTCTCATAATCATAGTTAACAATGACCAAGCCGGCCTTGTTATTTTTCCTGTTAATGAACACGGAATAAGGATGATATTCTCCCCCACCCATTATCGTAACTGTAGCCCCACATTCATGGCGGAATTCTCCATCCCAGAAATAATCCCTCAGTTCGCGCCGCAAAGCATCCATCTTCTTGCCATATTCCACTGTTAACGGATAATCATCCAAATGGCCTTTAAAATTGTAAGGTTCATAGCTAATTATATATTTATACATCAAACATTGATTTATCATGTTGCGATCATTAAATCCCGTAACGGCAGTCATGAAAGGCATATCCGGCAACATGTAACGGGACAAGGGAATGTGATTCTTGCTCTCGCTCCTGTGGTACGATAGCTGATATACTTCCATTTCCCAATCATAACAGGCTTCTCCCGCAAACAAAAAGTCCTTTCGATCTCCCAACACCTTTTTAAAGTTTTGAATCAGTTTTATATCATTGGCATATACAAACCCACCATATCGATGGCCATGATTTTCATCAAAACAAAATAGCGCCGGCGAATGGTGGACACATTCATCAAATAGAATACCATCAGCTCCTAAAGCCAGCATCTTTTGAAACTCTTTCTCGCATATCTTCAAGTACTCCTCGCTCAAAAAACACATCGGGACAAGTCTCTTGGTATTAATATCAAGGAGTTGGGTAGCGGTCTGATACTGATATCCTGGATAAAGATAGTAATCGCCGTAAGGATCTTTTATGGCTAAACGTTTTAAATGGTTGCGGAACCATTCGGTAGCCCTGTCTGCCCAGGTAAACTTACAAAACAGAATCACTTTCACGCCCATTGCCCTAATCTTTGCAATGGCCTCTTTCAACTCTTCAAATGTCCCTAGCCTGGGATCTGGATCATGGGATGGGTTACCCTGGTCCTGGCCCCCTTTATTCCATCCTACCAGCTGGATGGCCTTTACTCCATGCCTGGCGCACTCCTCTCCGACCCTTACCAAATCCTTGAAAGAAAGCCTTAGCTCATCTTCTGGAGAATTGATGTGGATTTGTTGCCAGGCATGGGGTTCTTTTACCCAATCCGGAACGCTCGCAGGAGTCATCCAGCTAGATCTCCACTCTTTATAAATATCTACACCCTTTTGCCACCCACCTTCAAAGGCTTGTAGAAATACAGGAGTTAGCGATCGGCATTCCCCGGGCATTATATACGGGATATGAACTGCGGCAAATCTCGTCGCCACGTCTTTCCCGGAGATGCTCATCTCTGACGGGACTCTGGAATCAATAGAACTCCAGTAACCCGGCCTTAATTCGGTATGCCATGCGACCAGCTCAGCAGCAGCTTCATAAACCCCCACATATAACCCCTGATTCTTACTCCTTAATAAAATATACGGAGACATAGGAGCACCGCAGCCCGGTGTCCACGAACCGAATTGAGTAGGAAAATCTACTCCGTGGTAAGCACGGAGATTATCATATGTAGGCCATAGATTCCATTCCTGGGCGGCTGCATACTGCCAACTAAAAGTCTTAAACCATTCATCTCCCGGTGGATGCTGTATATCTCCGAGATACGGATAATAGACATTTTCCACAATATAGCCGGACCTGTTATTAATATCCATAGAAAATACAAATCTATCCCCTACAGCTTTCACATTCACGGTTATCTGTATATCGTGTTTCCCGCCAAATTCCGAGATAACACCATCCCAGACAAAAGTTACGCTTTTATTTTCCTGTGCAACCTCTACAGTCGTCACCCGTTGTTTTTCCCCGTATACAGGGTTATTTCTTCTACCCGGCAGCGGAACCAAAAGTCGATAAGACAGCCCCAGCCAGGGGCGATTCAATATTTCCCATCCTGTTTTTACAGCAACTACTTCGGTTAATGCACCATTTGACAAATCGAATTGGAGCCTTAGGTTACCGTTGTTTAGAGTGATTTTATCCATAATAAACGCTCCTTCCTTTACAACTTTACCCTCGCGCTCGAATAACTGACTCTCATTCCTCAATAAAACTACCTCTATGCTCTATCTCCTTAGCCCGTATAATTCACTATCAATGATAAAACCGCTTTATCCTAACTGGTGGCACATAGCAATAATCATCTGCGTATAATACGTCCTTTGGTATCACGCTCGCCCCCCGTGAAGATTATGTTACAAATCAGGTTAAAATTTCTTACATCAGTCCTATTAAAATGGCAGAGCCTTTGCATGCCCTGCCATGAATGTACAGGAAAATACTCCAAGCCCCGATCAGTCCTTCATTATCTCGGTCTTTTTGGGGCTGCTGCGGCCCTCGAGCTCGGGTTTGCGTCCTTGTAGCGCCGCCAGCGATATCTCTATATCTTCAGCAGCTTCATCGGGCGTCAAACACCCCACCGTTACCATATCACAGGGGCGGATGGTATGCCATACAAAAGTCAGCCCCACAAAAGGACTTAGGCGCCCTGCTGCCATCGGCTTTATGGTTATAACCGGCTTTTTAGCGTCCCATATTATCTTGTGCGCATATTCAATCTCTATCTGCATCAAAAAGCCCATACAATTGTATATCTGTATATAAGTTTCCACGTCATATTCATTAAGATCAGAGTAAATCACCAGCTCGGGCATGTGGCAGGAAAGCCCGGGTATCATGCCTTGATCCCGTATCATCTTAAGATAATCGGGTAGCCTTTCAATGGTCTTCTTATTCTTGTTAACCAGCTGCTCCACCGAAGTATGGTGCGGGAGACACAGAGCAGCACCTAGTTTCCTGCTGTTTGAAATCACCCTCTCGGCTTCTCTACGCGCTTCCGCATTGTCGTCCACATTGATTATGGGCGTATCGATTATTATCATTCCTTTACCCGTACGGTCTTCAGCTATCCTTACAGCTTCCACGAGATGAGGATTGTCAACAAACGGCCCTAAAATGGTATCCACGCCTGCCTCCAGAAATACCTCCAACATATCGGCTATAACCTGCGGCGAACTGTTTCTGTGTCTAATTAGCTTATCGGCAGCTAAGCTGGTATGGCTGTATCCCAGAATCCAATTGGTGCCGATTATCATCCTGGACAGGGATACGCCGCCTACATTTGTTCTTGGAAACAGTGCTTGCATTTTATCCATCTCCTCCCCAAATTTTCCCTCAGGAAACCACCTGAGCAGATAATTATATACGCGTAATATGCCTACATGATATACCATACCTAAAGCGGGTTCCTTAATAGTAATTTTAGTATACATCGCTGATATAAACAATAGCGAAATTATTCCCGGCAAAATTGTTTCCGAACGTTTAATTAAACATCTCATGCCAGCATATAGTTGATTCGTTGCGATAGGCTTACATTTCGGGTATCCCATTTTCTCGGAGCAAAGTCTATAAACTCCAAATTGGATAGTCCCGAATCCCAAACGAATTTTAAGAATTTGGCATCATACCATGGAGGCGTCCAGGCTCCCGATCTGCATATGTGCACCGCGCTTACCTCTATGCCCGCAGGTATGCTATCCCAGTTCATATACTCCACATCGTACTTGGCGTTGATTTCCCTAAAGTCTTGAGGCCTTTCAAGGGTATACGGGCTATATATGATATTTGCTTTCTGAATAATTTCTTCTTTTAAAAGTTTGCCCAACCAGTTTGCACAGTTCAACTCAAAGTTCAAAGAGTTCAACCCCCCGTATCCCAGGTCTGAATGGGCATCGAACAGGTAAACGCTGGCACATCTGTTATCCTTGGCAATGCTATAGGAGAGGGCGTGAGAGTCGGAAATGTACACTTTTGCAAGCGGCCTAATTACGAATTTTTTTCTGATCTTCTCCCAAAAACCCCCTACCTCTTGAGACAGGCTATATAATCCCTCAAGGTCTTTCCCCTGCCTTTTAAGCATAAAATAGCGCTTATACCATATATCAAGCATATTTTTTGAATTTTCCATGTACGAGTATCCCTTTGCCCTGGAACAGATAAAATAATCCCAATCGATGCTTAAAAGACATTTGCCCACTGACATCACTCCCATCGTGACCGACAGCAAATGCCCCAACACTTCAATGTCTAAACCATCGATATGGATTATTTGTCATCTGCTTTAATTTAGCCGGATTATCCTGCAATAAAAATATATTTAGACTTCACATGCCGATCGTAGTATCACGGTTCCAATATTTGCTGTATACGTTCTTAAAAAAGACCTGCAACTTTTCCCAGTTTTTATACGTGATAAGCAGGGAATTCTCCAGCCATAACAACCGGAGATAATAAGGAAAGGGCTTAAAGAAGAGATAGAGCCCCAGCATCCACATGCCAAACGCTACCATAAAGCCATCAGTTTCGGTAGGCGTACTCTCACCCCTATATACCATTCTTGCAATGACGTAAAGGATGGCAAGAGTTATGGCATAGGCCAGAGAAACTTTAAATTGAGTAACGGCGCTCCACACTCCAAAGGTTACGGCTATCGCTTTACCACCTCTTCCTCTGAGAAAAGGGGAAAAGGCGTGCCCCAGTATTGGTGCAAATGCAACCGTCGATATAGATAGATCCCTGATCATCTCGCGCTGTATCAATACCACAAGCGGGAAATAGCCCTTCATGAAATCCAGCAGCACTCCCAGCATCCCCAGCTTAAACCCCGTTGCCAACCATAAATTAAATGCTCCCGGGTTGCCATCCCCAACCTTTGTTAAATCCTTCTTGGCTGCAAGGCCAAGCCAGTATGAAAACATGAGCGCCCCGATTAAAAATTCCACGATAAAATAGAATACAGTCATAAGCCCCTCCTGGTTTTTATTTCAATCTGTCTCCCTTTCCAGTATACGCACCCTTTGAACATAACTTGATACATGGAATAGATCATTATCAGAATGAAAAACGCCAGCGATAAAAAATGCACCACAGGCAAAATTTTACCATAGGCACCCGTGTATTTTAAAAGATATATGATCTGAAGGGTATACATGATATAGCCCAATAAGAAAGGCCATAGCCATGGATGCCTTGTCGCCAATAGAAAAGGAACCATAAACCCGGACAAAAAGATACCTATAAACCACAGAGCTATCAATGCTACGGTAGAGCGGCTGAGATTTACCATCCCCAGTACTGCGCTCTTGCTAAACCCCTCTATCTCGTTTTTTATGCCGTTGGGATACATTCTAAAGGAGACGAGGTCGTAACCTATGAAGTTCTCCACATTGATGCCGGCCTCCGAAAACCTCTTACCGAGGGTCATATCATCCATGATCTCATGCCTGACACCATAGTGACCGTTGATCTTTTCGTAGTCCTCTCTAGCCACCACAATGCAGGATCCATACAGGCTTTTAATGGAACTCTTTCTTTCAAACGGCGAGGTAAAAGCGAATACTCCCAGGAGATATGGTATAAGCGAAAGTTTTTCGTAAAACCTTTCAGGCCTGTGATATGGAACGACGGAAATAGCTCCGTCGCACCTTTCTCTCGTCTTGATGAGGGCCTCCAAAGCATGTGGCGCCAATCGCACGTCGGCATCGAGGAATACCAGGACATCTCCACTGGAATTTAAAAAGCCGTTCCACAGGGCCCAGTTTTTCCCCGTCCAGCCTTCCGGGAGCTGGCTATTCTGTATCACTTTGACGCCATACTGCCTTGCAATTTTCCCCGTTTCATCCGATGAAAAATCGTCGACCACAATGACTTCCTCGGGCTGATAGGTTTGCTTTTTCAGCGATTCGAGCAATAAAGGCAAATTCTTCTCTTCATTCCGCGCCGGGATTATAACTGAAACCCTATACTTTCCTTTAACGGATACCCCATCATTTACAAGGCAAACTCTGGCAAACAAGACGAAACCCGAAATGCACCCTATTATAAAGAGCATTATAATGTGCATTCTCCCATCCCCCTACCAACGGTAATAAATTGACGGAAGATCAAGCGGGTACACGTTGAAAAATATTAATGTTGATATTAAAAATCCGGGATGAGGTTTCAATACTTTGGCTATTAAACTGCTGGATAAGGTACGGTCGCTATACTGCGTTTCCCATCGAAAAATCTGATTCTACTTTATTATAGCACAGTTTTCAACAGAAGAGGAGTAAAAGCGTAAAAGAAAATTCGGAGGTCACATCATGTTGAATTATTTCATCAACACCATGAAAAAATAAAAAGGCCGTCGATCTGATTTTACGGCCTTTGCTGGTACACCCGGAGGGATTCGAACCCCCGACACCCGGTTTAGGAAACCGGTGCTCTATCCTACTGAGCTACGGGTGCGCGTATTTTCCCATTATCTCCGTGACGCTTATATTATAAGATAAATAACTTAAAAAGTCAAACAGTATTTTTAATTCTCCGGCACTATTTTGAGCAATTAACCGTCCTTTTATACCATTAACCCCATACAAAAGAAAAAGCCATAAAACACCTGCCTTATTGATGCTTCACAGCTTTACCAATTGCACCTTTCCCCATGCACCTATCCTATCATCTACAACTATTACCACGCCCAAAACCCCCGGAATGCGCCTGGCAAGATGAATACCCTTTTCAATTTCATCGCCGGTCTTCACAGCATTTCCTACAGCAGTAGCGGCTGCATCGGCCAGCGCAGCATCACGGGATAATACCACCACCGCATCGGCCCTGCCAAAGCTCAAGGAATGCCCTATCTTGCCCGATGAAGTGCAAACCCCTATTGGCGTGTCTTCAGCAGGGATTTTAATGCCAACCTTTTGGCTCAAAGGGGAGGTTCCCGCAAATATGGATATAACCCGTTGGCTGGAGCTTTTGAGAAAGATGTCCCCTCCGTTTTCCACAATCACTTCGGGTGAATACTGCAATAGCCCCATCCCCACAAACTCGCTTATAGCGCCCGCCACCGCTGCCATAGGCCCTACGCCGGCCTTTTGAGCCGCATCGCACATACGCCGCACTATCGCCGGCGCATTCGGCAAACATTTAATCGGCACCAGCGAAGTTAAAAAACTGTTATCCTTCCTGATATAAGCTTCAATATCGCTTCTGTATCTTTTGACCAGCTGTAAGGCCTCCTGGCGCAGCATTGAACGCGCACCGATATCCAGGTCTGTCTGTTCTACCTTTATACTGAAATATACCAGATCCTTTGCTCCGTATAGCTCTCTATAAAACCTTTTTTCCGCCATAACACCACTTCTGTTAAATTAAAAAGATTCAAAGCCAATGCTTTACAGAAAAATGTTCACATCCATGGCATTAAGGGGACAGGCTTTGACGCACAGCTCGCATATTAAGCATTTGCTATGATCAAAGGTCAGCTTCCACTCATCCCTATCCATGTTTAAAGCCCTGGAGGGGCAGACGGCGGTACAGGCACCACAATGAACGCATTTCTCTTCATACCAGATTATATTCTTGTTGAATATCCTGTACTGTATCCCCTGCTCTTTTAAATACTGCAATCCCTTCTCTATGTTTTCAGCAGTACCTTCAAGTTCAGCCATCAGCCTTCCCTTTTTATTGGGCTGTATCTGAGCCTGTAGAATATTGAACATTAGATCATAATCCTTGACCAGACGGTAGGTTATGGGTTTATCGGTTTTTTCGGGAGGGAAATACATAAAAAGCTTTACCTTTTGCAGCTGCACTTATTCCACCCCTCTTTCCTTCAAAGGATTGAAACGCCCATCCTCGGGCAATTTCTGTATGGGCTCCTGTAGCAGAAACTCGCCTTTCAGTATCTTCTCCTTTAATACCCGGGCGATCTCCCTGGCCTTTCTCAGGCTGGAAAGCGGCGCCGTGGGTACTTTTTTGCCGTTTAGCTCGATTGTACCGCTTCTCAGCTCTTCATAGCTAACCTTGCGCAGTATGGGCCTCGAACGGCTGGGCACGCCATAGTCTACCACCTGCGTATAAATATGGCGATTGCGCACCGCCAAGAATTGGGCCATCTCCTCATCCAACACCGGAATAGGTATGCCGATCCCCACAAATAGCGTGGTACCGTATTTTTCATAGCTAGCCGCCCTTATGAACCGGCTGCTCATATGCTTCATATTCCCTACCACAGCCAGGGTAGCTCCCGAATACTGAATAACCCCATCCCTGATAACCTCTTTATTCCTCACAAACTGCGTACCTTCCCATGCAACATAGCCCTGTGCTCCTCCAATGAATATCCGGGTTCCGATGCCTATAGTCCTGAGTTCGGGGTCATTGAGCAACGGGCTCAGCTCCCCCGACGTACAATAGGTGACATTCCCGTACTGGGGCAAAAGGGTCCCCATATAGGTATAAAGGATCCTATCCGTCGAATTGGTAGCGGCGTTGTAATTTTGATACGCATTCCTGGGATTGAATAAATACGCCTGGTTCAGGTCATCCAGGGTAATATACGTGATTATTTCCTTTCGCGGATAACAGTCGGTTCCATACGACTCTGCGCGCAGCCTGATCTTTTTGCCATCTATCAAATCCTGAATCACATGCGCCCCGCCATATTCGAAGCCTTGCGTCTCGGACAACTCGGTAGCGCCTATGTACGTATCTACCGCAGCCAATCCTCCATAAGCGGGCACATCGTTAAGCCATATCCTGTTCATGCGGATAGGGGGGTCCGAATGGCCAAAGTTGATGAAAGCGCCGCTGGAGCACATGGGACTGAAGGTCCCCGTCGTAACCACATCCACCTCTTTTGCCGCCTGAGCCACTCCCTTTTCTTCGACCAGGTCTTTGAATTCTTCGGCAGTCAGCACAACTACCTCGCCGTCTTTTATTTTTTCATTGATCTCGTCAAAAGTCCTAGCCACTCCTTCTCCCTCCCTTATAAATCATAACATGATAATCTTACAACCCGTGCATTTAAGCGCACCTATGCTGGATAAGATCAACCCGATAAATATTACATATTATTGTACAATATCTTTAACTTTTGTACCATACTTTTTTAGCAGGAATTTTTTAATCCCCTTAACGCAATTGCAAATGACAACCATGCTTGCTTTATTCTTCCATAAAATAGTATAATATTACATAAATAATACATTATATATGCTGTGTAAGGAAGGGGGGAAGAATATGGGTGGTGCTTCAAAAAATACAGGTTACAAAAATTTTCGAGCTGCAGTATACATACGCGCTTTAGATTTGGCTCCGCTAAAAGATGACATCACTCCATTAAAGAAACGTTTTGAACAGTTCATGCGTCATGTAAAAATTGGAAAGGTGTACATTGAAACTCATCGTGATTTGGTAATCCCTAGCGAGACTACATTACGCGCAGTTCGTGATTACTTCAATGAACTCGGAATAGAGACAGCCGCAGGTATAACCGTTACCGTAAATGAAAGGGATCGTTTCAAAACTTATTGCTATTCAAACCCGGAGCATCGCCAAAAGCTCAAAGATCTCATAATTTTCACCGCCCGTTTGTTCGATGAAATCCTGTTTGATGACTTCTTTTTCACCAATTGTAAATGCCCATTGTGTATTAAAGCTAAAGGAGACAAAAGCTGGACGCAATTCCGGCTTGAACTGATGGCCAAAGCCAGCAGGGAGCTGGTACTTACGCCTGCACGGGAAACCAATCCTAACGTCAAAGTGGTGATAAAATATCCTAACTGGTATGAACATTTTCAGGGACTGGGTTTCAATCTTGAAGAACAACCTCCTATATATGATGGCATATATACAGGTACTGAAACCCGCGATCCTGTAATGAGTAACCAGCATCTTCAGCAGTACGAAAGTTATTTAATATTCCGTTATTTTGAAAACATTAAACCCGGCGGTAACCTGGGCGGTTGGGTAGACCCCTTCGGTTCTCGTTATCTGGATCGTTACGCCGAACAGCTGTGGTTGACTATGTTTGCAAAAGCTCCTGAAATTACATTGTTTGATTATTATTCTCTGCAAATGCCTGTTAAAGAAGAGCATCGCGCTCCATGGCAGGGCCAGAGTACAAGCTTCGATTTTGATGCCGTTACCGCAAAGGTTCGCCAAGCGGATGGAAGTTTACCTCCGGATACCAACATGACCTTGGCAGCGGGTGCGGCTCTGGAGCTGGTAGATCAATTTCTGGAACACTTGGGCAATCCTATAGGAATTAAATCTTACAAACCCTATCATTCAACTGGCGAAGATTTTCTGCATAACCATTTAGGAATGCTAGGACTTCCAATTGATCTGGTGCCTAAATTCCCAACCGATGCGCAAACCATCCTATTAACCGAATCAGCCAAGTTTGATCCTGATATAGTAGAAAAAATTAAAAAAATGCTGATGGATGGTAAGACAGTAATCATAACTTCCGGACTACTGCGTGCTCTCCAGGATAAAGGAATCAGGGATATCGTTGAAATGGAATACACGCAGCGCAAACAGATAACCAAGGATTTCCTGATGGGATGGGGCAATGTTTATTCATCAGAAAAACCCATCCTAGTCCCCTTCATCCAGTATCTAACCAACGATTCCTGGGAAGAAATAAGCTGTCTGGGAGGTACTACTGGAACACCTTTGCTGCACTCGGCATCATATGGCAATAGTACCTTATATATACTGACCATTCCTGACAACTTTAATGATCTTTACTATCTACCCACTGAGGTGCTCACCCGTATTAGAGAAATAATGACAAAAGATATCTATGTGTATCTGGATGCTCCGGCAAAGATAGCATTGTTCGTTTATGACAACAATACCTTCATTGTCCACTCTTTCCTGGATGAAAGCGCTGATATTGGCGTTATACTGGATTCCCCCTTTACACGATTGCACGATCTGCTCTCAGACGAAGTATTATCAAGCACGGAAAAATCCAAGAATAATATGAACCGTTTTTCATTGACAATTAAACCCCATTCTTTCCGGGTTTTCCGCGCATTGGAATAGTTTTTTAACCGGTTTAATTGAGAGGGCTTTTGCATATCCGCTTTCAATACAGTGAAGGTTGATATGCAAAAGCCCTATTTCTTTCTATCCCGATATACTTCGCATAATTCACTCGGAAGGACATGGTGTAGGCCGCCATTCCTATTTTCATCGTCATACCTGGCTGTTAACAGTTGTCCATACCTTGTACTCCTTGGAAAGTATGGAAGAAGAGCGGAATTTCAGTAACATAACTCATACATATATTGCTATATGAGAAATAAATAGCACTCCGGAGCAGATCATAACCTAAAATGCTATACCCTAGAGTGCATTCTAACGGTACAAAGTTTGCAGCTATATTGAAATTTACACTAAAAGATCAAAAATCTGAGCGTAGGGCCCCATCGGCCTTCAACTGCATTATCAACTTCTGGACATCCAGCTGAGAAGGCCATATACCTTCCTTTATGGCCATAGCAGCTGCTGTACCAGCCGCCTGCCCTAAAGCCGTACATGTAGGCATTACCCTCAAAGATGAATGGGCTTCATGGGTGCTGGAAATGGGCCTACCGGCCACCAGCAGATTATCCACATTTACCGGCAAAAGGCATCTGTATGGTATGCCATAATAGTCGCCCTCTGCCAATGACTTTATTACAGTGCCCGTACCGGCGGGATTGTGTATATCAACGTCGTAGGCACAGTAGCATACGGAATCCTCAAACTTACGCCCGCCCAATACATCTTCTTGAGTTAATACATACCTCCCAACTATACGGCGTGATTCACGTACCCCGATTTGGGGCGCCGATACCTGAAAATAGGAATTTTCAAAGCCGGGAATGTACTTTTTAAGGAAGCAAAACATCTCCCAGCATTGTTCTCTCACTTCCAGCTCGGCCTGCGTTAGCTGTTCCGCATCGGTGGCGTCCTTCATTACTATGCGTGTCGTATTAAAATGTATTACATCGGGCTGCATCGTATCAAAAAACAATACATCTTCGCGCGGGTTATGTATTTCCCCTCTGGCAACGGCCTCCCTGTAAAGCCGGTTTATCTCATCCCTGGAAGGCATTCGTGAACGATCCACATTGGCTACGCGGAAACACATGGTCATGGGCTGGGCAAAGCCATCTTCATCCCTGCCCTTCCTGCAAGGCACGCTTGCCATATGGGCTACATCGGCATCGCCCGTACAATCTATAAATATTTCCCCCTTTATTTCATACACACCGGATTTATTGGCTACCCGAACGCTTTGTATGATATTATCCCCGCTTTTGCTTACGCCTTCTACAAATGTATGTAATAATATCTCTACCCCTGCCTTTTTCACAATCCGGTTCAATATCAATTTCATAATTTCGGCATCGAACACGGCTCTGTTCTTTAACCCGCCCAATCTATCCAGTTCTTCCAAGATCTCCTGGAATATGCCAAACACGAGTTGATTTTCGGCCGTATAGGGGCGCTTAGCTTTAAAGTAGGTCATAAAGGGATTCACAAGTCCAGCCGTAGCCATACCTCCTAGGAAGCCATATCGCTCTATCAACAATACATTTTCCACACCCGAACGTTTAGCAGCAACTGCGGCAGCTACACCCGTTAGACCTCCGCCAGCTACTATGACATCATAGCACTGTTTCATGGTAAATCCCTCCTGTATACATTCTATATAAATATTATACATAAAAGGGGTGATGGAAGACCATCCCTTCGCTAACATTATTTTAATTTGCCAAAGGTCTCTATTCTGGTAAAATTCAAGGACCTAAATAAGGAAAACATCAAGGTATCCGCAATCATAATTACACTCTTTTTTTATAGATAAGGATTTTAACGTGTATCCCAACTACACAACGACATCGCCATTTTGGTGTTTGGGTAATTTAAAAGAACAAGGAGCAGAAACGATATTAAGGAATTACGTAAACAATAAATCCATTGCTCAAAACATAAAATTGACCGTACCCGTTAGTAAAATGGTTGCTGAACAAGGCAATCCCGAAAGCATGCGCTTATTTTTAAAACAGGATTATAAAACTATATACTCAATAAATATTGCCGGACATGGTATACCGAAAAATACCTATAGTTTATGTTTCTCATTGTGCAATAGCATAATAAGGCGTGGGTATGTATTCACCCGTTCGAGGGTTAAACCACTGCAACTTCACGTATTTCCCCTCCAATATTCCAAGCCTAACATGTACAGCAATTCCATGGGGGGCATAAATGAAAGCGTATCTGTTACCGCGGTCCCCTGCTGATGATTTGCCCCTTCGTAATTTTCAACGATTAAGGACTGATCCGATACTCACTCAAAGTAGGGGCGCAATTCCATTAGCTGCCTTAAATACTTTACCTGTTGCGCAGCAGGACGATATAGTGCTTCTTCTCAGTGCATGGGGAAGTAGTTACCGGGTTCAGTATTCATGGACCCATACACAATGATGGCCATAGGTAACGCCACAGGCGCCTGCAAACACCGACCAATACAGCGCCTTACGGACATCCACCTGATCAAAGAATTCATTATCCTCTTTAAAGGCAATGGGATGGTCTTCATAACAGGGTTGGCCCTCCAATGTGGGCTTTACCGGCTCTCTTCCATAATCCTTTTGTATGAGGCTATAATCGTGATTGCTGCGTCTGGCGTGGCCCGACTGTATCATATTGAAATCCAGCCATTCCTCTTCGTGCAGATATAGGGAAGAGGAAGTTTCTCCCCAGGGATGGTACGAGATTACTGCCCTTTTTACGATGTAGTCCATATGGTCCCAGTAGCTATATTCCCCATCGGTATCGGGCAGGCAGGGATCATACAGACCTTTTTCATTCTTTTTCAGCAGCAACCTTCCGTAACCATTGCCCGTGGTTAGCCCGTCATTCTCTGCCAGAGCAACCGCCTGTATAACATTGAATCCCTGTTGGGCGCGGGTTATTAAATATAGTTCTGCTTCTTCCCTGTTTAGCTTATGAAAGAGCTCCCATGCAGTATCTCCCACCCAAAAAAAGGGGCTACCATCCTCTTTCATCAAAAAATGCTTATTGGGGTGAACTTATAACAGTTGCATATATACCGTTCTCCCCCTTAAATGGTTTTTGATTTTTTAACATCACCGACGGCAGATCCTTCGGCCGGGGTCCATTCTTCAACATTAAAAATAAAAAATTCCCGTATATTTCATTTTCGAATTTTATTCATATCTTTACCCAACTAAGTTCAAATTTGTGCAAAAGTCAATAGCCTGTAATAATGCCACATAAAAAGGATATTTCGTTCAACAAATAGCATTTACGGAGATCAATATGAAACAATTTAGAGGTAATGAATAATAAGCCGGGGTCTTAAAAACTCGGCTTTTTGGCGTACTCGAAGGAATCTTAACCCCGATGCACGGTTTAGGAAACCGGTGCTCTATCTAACTGAGCTACGGGCACACCTCAATGCAAATCTATTTTAAGCCATCAATATTGAAACGTCAACTGCAAATCCGCATCAGCCAGCCTCAATAAAATCGTCGATTCTTACTCAAAAACTTTACCAAAAAGAAAAGGACCTTCCGTTCTAAAGAAGGTCCCTCAGATTATTAAAACGATGCAGAAGGAATGCAGTGTTTTTCAATACTCCAGTTCCAATGGCTCTCCCCTGACCTCAAATTCGCCTACAAGGATCGACGTCTTTGCAAGGGCTTCGCTTCTCCTGTCCGGTTGCCTACCACCTACCATGACCCTAAACTTGCCCGGCTCCAGGATGCATCTCCCGTCGTTATCTATAAGGGCCATCTGCCTGGGGGTAAGCGTAAATGTGACGGTTGTAGCCTCGCCTGGCTGAAGTTTCACCCGTCTAAAGCCTTCCAGTTTATAAATAGGTACATCCACCGATGCCTCCAGGTCCTTTAAATACACCTGTACCACTTCATCCCCCGCAATATTCCCGGCATTCTTCACATCCACCGAAACGGTAAGGGACTGGCCGGCCTCTATGGCCTGCGCGCTCAGCTTCAAGTTGCTGTATTCAAAGGTGGTGTAGCTCAATCCATACCCGAAGGGATACAAGGGCTCATCCTCCATGTACCTATAGGTCCTGCCCTTCATGCTGTAATCGGTAAAGGGCGGCAGCTGTTCTGTGGATTTGACAAAGGTAACCGGCAGCCTGCCCCCGGGATTGTAATCGCCAAACAGCACATCTGCAATTGCCGTCCCACCTTCTTCTCCGGGGTACCAAGCCTGCAATATAGCCGGCACATTCTCCTGCGCCCAGTTTATGGCCACCGGGCTGCCGCTGAAGAGCACCAGCACAACCGGTTTACCGGTAGCACACACGGCTTTCAACAGCTCTTCCTGTATATCGGGAAGTGCCAGACTGGTCTTATCTCCTCCGGCCGTGGATCTTGCAGCGTCACCTTCCTCGCCCTCCAGCTCCGGCGACAGCCCCAGGCACATTATGACCACATCCGCCATTTGGGCAGCGGCCAGGGCTTCGGCAAAACCTGAAGTAGGCTCCTGGCCCCAGAAGCTGGATTGAGTGCTGATAAGCTCGCATCCTTCAGCATAATATACTCTCGTTTGAGGTGAAACCTTGGCGCGTATTCCCTCCAAAGCGGTCACATATTTCGAAGGCGTACCGTTGTAATTGCCCAGCAATACCTTCTTGCTGTCAGCATTGGGGCCGATTACCGCAATCGCTTTTAAATCCTTCTTAAGCGGCAGCAATCCTCCCTCGTTTTTAAGCAATACCATCGACTCCCTCGCCATTTCAAGGGCTAGTCGGCGGTGCTCTTCACAATCATTTACTTCATAGGGTATTTGAGCGTAAGGCACTCTCTCGGGAGGGTCAAACATTCCCAACTGGAATCTAGCCTTAAAAAGCCGCTTGACAGCCTTATCTATCACCTCTTCGGATATAAGGCCCTGCTTAACCGCATTGACAAGGCTTTCAAATTCCCTGCCGCAGCAAAGGTCACAGCCGGCATTGACGGCCAGCGCTGCAGATTCCTCCGGGGTATTGGTCACCTTATGGTGGGCATGAATGTCATGAATGGCTCCGCAGTCTGACACTACGTAACCGTGAAATCCCCATTCGTCTCTTAAAATCTTTTGAAGTAACGTTGGACTGGCACAGCACGGCTCCCCGTTAGTACGGTTATAGGCTCCCATTACGGATGCTGCTCCGCCTTCCTTTACGCATTCCTTAAATGCGGGCAGATATGTCTCCCTCAAGTCTTTTTCGCTAACCCGGGCATCAAATGAATGGCGCAAGGGTTCGGGGCCGCTATGTACGGCAAAATGCTTCGGTGTAGCCACCGTTTTCAAATATTTGGGATGATCCCCCTGTAACCCTTTTACAAATGCCACACCCATCCGGCCGGTCAGATAAGGGTCTTCCCCATAAGTCTCCTGGCCCCTCCCCCACCTGGGGTCACGAAATATGTTTATATTGGGCGACCAAAATGTCAATCCCTTGTATATGCTCCTGTCGCCCTGGCGCGCAAACTCATGATGCTTGGCCCTGGCCTCATCAGAAATGGCACACGCAACCCTGTGGAGAAGCTCATCGTTAAACGAAGCTGCCATCCCTATGGCCTGCGGGAATACGGTAGCGGTCCCTGCCCTGGCCACGCCATGGAGGCATTCATTCCACCAGTTATACTCGGGAATGCCAAGGCGCGGTATGGCGGATGAAGCATATATCATCTGCGAGATCTTTTCCTCAAGCGTAAGGCGTGAAACCAGGTCATCCACCCTTTTTTCTAAAGGCTGATCCGGATCGAGGTAGATGGGAATAACCCCATTCTCCTTTTGTTTGACGTTATCGCTCATCTTTTTTAACCCTCCTCTTTACCAAGTGGCAATATAAATTGATTATGATGTTTTCTGTTATTCCTGATATTCGCTATTATTGGATAGTTGCAGTAAAACTTAGTTTAAGCTCAAAACTATTTTACCATACTTTAGTATTCGTTTGGTTAAATTTTATTTTCTTTTTATAAAGCTATTTCTTGTTCAACTCCAGCATTTTTGACAACTTAAATCTACCAGGGTCTGCTGCTCAGATAAAAACAAAAAGCGCCCTGCTAAAATATAACGCTTTCGGCTATTAAAGCAGGGCACCTATGGAAGATCTGCTAGCTACCCCGTTTATCGCACTCAACCATCCACCTTAACGGGATCTTATAAACATTAATCTTACATGCTGCCTTATTTCTAGTACACCGGATCGACGATAAAGCCCATGAACAGCAGGCTCCCCGTCTCGTTATCGCATATCACAAAGAAGAACGGGCGATTTACTATCATGCTGAAATTATCCACCGGCAAAGAGGTTAATGAGACTTCTCCCGTAGTTACCCCTGCCGCTTCGGTGCCTTGCTCGTTGGTCTCTATAAAAGTCTTATGCTTTACGCTGCTTATATATACGTTAAGCCCCGGCGCTATGGGGTGCATCTTTCCGAAATTGGCCCTTTCCGAGTCAAATGCCACCTCCATACCCATAGCCTTTAACGCCTCGCTGAGCTCCACTTCATATTCCAATTTAAATTTTGGGAGTCCAACTTCACCCTGGGTATCAGAGAGCGAATTCATCCATTCTTCCCATTTCTCAATGGTTATGCTGCTGCAAAACTCCGTCAATTCAACGCCTTCATCAGGCAAAAAAACTATCATGCTGACGCGGCCGTTGCCATAAGGAAGGCTCACGGCCTGGAAGTTTTCCCCCTTGTAATAAGGATATTCTTCCCCTCCTTGATGCATTATCGGATGCAATTTTTCAGTTCCGTCGTCTAAAAAGAACGGCTCCTCCCTGGTAAGATCGGGGTCAAACTCATCCGTCCAGTTGCCCTTGAAATACAGCGCGTTTATCAAGAACAATATTATTTCCGGCGATATGGTATCTCCAACCACTTTATCGATCTTATCCCTGGTTTGCTTCTTCACCCAGTTATTAATAGTTTTCGGGGCATCCGGCGAATCAAAGTCCAGCTCCCGTACTTCGGCGCCGTAAAACTCCTTGTTGATATTTAGAAAATCATCGTAGAAGGACATGCCCTTGCGCGCCCATAGGGAATTGGCTATAACCATCTGAATACCGGGGTCCGGATTTTGAAGAATGGTTTTCAGATCCGCATAAGCCTTATTAAAATCCTCGATGTCAATCCCCTGTATTTCTAAAGCCTTAGCCATGACATCCTTTGTTTCCCCATCGGCTCCGTTATAAGCCATTGCCAGAACCATTGCAATGCTTGTGGGAGAAATGAAAAGATTTTTATCAGGCTGCTGCTCAATGAGCTGTTTAAATAGTTTAAATGCAAACCTGGTATTGGCCTGCACCAGCCTGCCATCCACCTCTTTAGCAGGAGGGGGCAACTTAGAACTCCCGATGGAAGCTCCGCCAAACAAACCCGAATCGCCTAAATATTTGCCGATCGAACTGCACGAGACGGTCACAAACATCACCACAACCAGCAATATACATATGAAAAATTTGGCAAAAATTTTCACCGTTTTTTCCTCCTTATGCCATATTTGCCTTTACTTCATTAGACGAGAAGAAACTTAAAAAGTTTCAATATTTCCCCCTTCTCGAATGACGCATATTTAACAATTAAGTTGAAGATACTATGACTAGTAAATTCGTGAAAGGAGTGTTGTATGTGGCACAGCTTAATCAACTGGAACTCCAAAATTTGAGACACCTAATAGGTGCCCATGAGACGGCATACCAGAAGCTACAAATGTATGCTCAGCAGGCTGATGATCCTCAAATCAGGCAAATGTTCCAGAAATCGGCACAGGATGCTCAAAGAGCCAAACAACAGTTAATGTCACTATTAAGCTAAAGGAGGTTTTCTCATGAAAGAAAAAGACATGGTCAATGATGTGCTTTCCATGCTGAAAAACAGCATAACCACCTACTCCACTGTGATCACCGAAGCCGAAAATCCTCAGTTTAGGCAAGTAATCCAGCAGCTGAGAAATAACTGCGAAACCTTCCAGTACGATCTTTTCAACGTAGCTAAACAAAAAGGATATTATCAGCCGGCAAAACAGGCCAATCCTGCTGACATACAGGAAATACGTTCACAATTCACAATGAGCTAACCACACATAAAAAATAAATAGCATGGGAGGGTTGAAGCCCTCCCTAATTAATTTACGAGATTAAAAGCCCAGGCTTTTAAGCCAGCGGCCGCAGAGCTCCGTCCAGCTGCTTACAGAAGGGTCTTCCAGCGCTAACCCCAAACCATGCCGACCATGGGGATATACATGCATTTCAAACGGCACACCGCACCGGCTCAACGCACCGGCAAACAATAAGCTGTTTTCCACCGGAACCGCCTGGTCATCGGCTGTATGCCATAGAAATGTAGGAGGAGTATCGGGAGACACGTGGAGCTCATTGGATAAAAATCTTATCATATCGTCCGACGGAATATCGCCCAGCAAGCTTACCATCGACCCGTGATGGCGATACTCGCCAAAAGTTATAACGGGATAACACAGCATCATAGCATCGGGCCTGCAAGCAACCCTGTCGATCGGATCCTCGGCATCAGGGCATCCGGAATCAAAATGGGTACCCAAAGTAGATGCCAGGTGCCCGCCTGCCGAAAAGCCCAATACGCCAATGCGATCAGGTATAATATGCCAATCAGCTGCATGATAGCGCACAAGCCGTATGGCCCGTTGTACATCCAAGAAGGGATAGGGATACCTGTAAGAAGGAGCAACGCGATAATTAAGTACAAAGGCCGAAATTCCAATACTATTTAGCCACAATGCTACGGGTTCACCTTCATGGGGAGCCCTTGTTACATAGCCTCCCCCGGGGCAAACGATGATTGCGCCATGACTGCTTCCGTCATTGACTATATAAGGTACAATGCTCGGCATGTCCTCTTTTGTATTGCCCTTTGCTCCAGGTGCGCCATCGGGCCAAAGCAATATTTCCTTCATAAATTACCAATCCTCTCCTCAAGTTATTTTAACCGTTTACCATATTGAAAACATAAACTATTATAATACAAACTCGATATAATTCACATCCTCAAAATGTCATTCTTCATGGTAAAAATAAGCGCTTTATGGTATAATCCAAAGAGGATGTTTATGATGACACAGTTCCTATTATGCTTTATACAACGGATTAAAAATAAAATTTGGCTAAAAAAACATGTACACGAGGGGCAACCGGAAAGGATGGGATTAAACCATGCGGCTTTACATTGTAAGGCATGCCGACCCTGACTATATTAACGATACCATAACCCCCGAGGGGCATCTTGAGGCACAAGCCCTGGCAAAACGGTTTCAAAAGGAAGGCTTACACAAGATATACTCTTCCCCTCTCGGTCGGGCAAAGGATACGGCAAAGTATACCGCTGATCTTTTAAACCTGGAATTAAACATCGAGCATTGGACCAAAGAACTGGATGATCATGTTTCACTAGAACCGTGGGGCAGAATGTTTATCATAAATGTGCCGGGTGAAATAATACGGGGTTGTGAACCGTTACCCGATCACGAAACATGGTATAAAAGGGAGCCCTTTGCCAATACAAATTTCCATAATACCTATAAAAAGCTCAGGGAATTTTCCGATGAGTTCTTATCACGGCATGGATATGAAAGACAAGGTGGTCGCTATCTTTGCAAGAGGCCAAATCGGGATAAAATTGCCGTATTTTGTCACGGGGGATTTGGTCTAACCTGGCTTTCCATACTTTTAGAACTGCCTCCCAGCCTTGTATGGGCAGGCTTCTGGATGCCGCCAAGTTCCGTAACTACAATTCTTTTTGACGAACGCTCCAATCAATGGGCGGTTCCACGATGTATCGGTTTTGGCGATGTCTCTCATCTTTACGCAGAAGGACTTCCGGTAAGGCCCAGTGGCATAATAGCCAACTTTGAATAATCTTTGCGCATAATTAACCAAACAATAGCCGATATTAATTTAAGGTGTCAATAGTCTGTGAAAATGTCACCTCAAAAAGGATAATTTTATTCAGTAAAAA
>ENA-UPSB01000828-UPSB01000828.1-bioreactor-metagenome-genome-assembly--contig:-NODE-828-length-44920-cov-6.462031_pt1 | contig 44920 bp, 39 predicted proteins | sample MGYA00238182_ERZ773286 | MGnify/ENA primary metagenome ERZ773286 (study PRJEB29026, sample SAMN07631240) | bioreactor metagenome | isolation source: Switchgrass digestor | place: USA: Dartmouth...
GAGAACGTGATCAAAGAAACGGGAGGGCAGCTGCTGGAAAGCGTTGCGCTGTTTGATATTTACCGGGGTAAGCAGGTGCCGGAGGGACAAAAGAGCGTGGCGTTCAGCCTGACGTACCGGGCGGCCGACAGAACGCTGACCGACGAAGAGGTCGTAAAGGTGCACCAGAAGGTGCTGGGTGCGCTGAAGGAAAAACTGGACGCGGTATTGAGGGACATGTAAACGGATGAGGCCGATTTTATTCGCAGAATTCTGTGCCGTTCAGGTTTTCAGAATTTGTGCTTTATTAAATTTTGCTCTTGGCTTTTGAGTGAAAATGTGAACTCGCTCGCTTGTTAACGAGCAACCGCTCGCTCAAACAGCACATTTTCACCGGAGACAGTAGATCAAAAGCCTTACTCGCAAAATTTGAAAGCATAGAAATTCCTCAATAAGATTCTGCTCATAAAATGCGGCCTTGATCCGATGGGAATCCTAATTCAATGTTATATACACCTTATGATCATGCACACCGTGTCCAGTGTGATATAAAAAAGGGGGAAAAAAGCATGGAGGATAAGAACAGGGTAACTGTGAAAATCTACGGGCAGGAGTACACCATTTCAGGGGACACTCCAAGAGAGCGCATCATGCGGGTCGCCGACTTAGTGAATACAAAGATGCATGAAATCGCCAAGGTGTTGCCCGGCGGCTCCGTATCTTCCATTGCCGTGCTGTCCGCCGTCAACATTGCAGACGATTACTTTTCCGCGATGGAAAAGCTTCATGATCTGAAGCTTCAGAACGAGCAACTGGAAAAGGACTCCAAGCATTATGTCCAGCTTTGGGACGAAGCGAAAAAAAGCTTTCTCCAGTATAAGGAGGACGCCCAGGCAAGCATTGAACAGAAGGAAGAACTCCAGCGGCTTTTCAACGAGAGGACGGTGGAGCTTGACCGGATGACGACGCAATACAGGCAGCTGGAAGAAAAATATACCGCGCTGCTCGCGAAGAATGAGGAACTGGCGAGCAAGCTGAAAGCCCAGCAGGAGGATAAAACGTCGGAGGCCAATGCCCTGAAGGAGCTGGAGGCAAAATGCAGGGACATGGAAAACAGCTTTTTCGATCTTCAGATGGAAAATATCAAGTTGAAGAGCGAACTAGACCGGTATAAAAGAAATGCTGAACTTACATAAGCAGACCGATTGGGCCGTCTTTCGCGGAATGTGCAGTATTTACAACGGATTCCGCCCGCAAAGCCCGGCCCGGTCCGTCGGTTGACATAGTCGGGTATCATTATGAATGAGAAAGCTTACAGGGTTCTGGAATACAATAAAATACTCGATTTATTGAGTGCAGAGGCGGCATCCGCCATCACGAAAGAGATGATCGGGGAGCTTAAGCCTTCCCTTGATTTGTATCAAATAAAGGAAATGCTGGCGGAAACCACGGAAGCGGTTTCCGTTATTATGCGTAAGGGGGCCCTTCCCCTGGGCGCTTTCTACGATATTCGGGACAGCGTTTACCTGGCGGCAAAAGGCGGTACGCTGACCATGAAGCAGCTCCTTGAAATCCTTTATAATCTGCAGACAGCCAGAAACGCCGCCGCATTTTTAAAGAGCGATCTGCCGGAGCTGCCCATCATCAGAGGCCTTGCGGACGCGCTGCACATCCGGAAGCAGCTGGAAGAGAACATCGACCGCTGCATTATCTCGGAAGACGAGATGGCGGATTCCGCCAGCCCGGAATTGAAGCGCATACGCCGGAGCATTCAGCTGCAGAACGAGGCGATCCGCGCAAAGCTGAATCAGATCCTGAATTCCCAGGACAATCGGGCGATCCTCCAGGACGCCCTCGTTACCATGCGGCAGGGCAGATATGTCGTGCCGGTAAAACAGGAGCACAAGGCAAGGTTCCCCGGCATCGTACATGACCAGTCTGCCACGGGAGCCACGCTTTTCATAGAACCCCAGGCCATTATCGACCTCAACAACGAATTGAGGGAGCTGGAACTGGCTGAAAAAATAGAGATAGAAAGAATCCTCGCCGAATTATCCGCAGAAGTGGGAGCGGTTCGTGATGAACTGCTGAGCAACCAGGATATCCTGGCGAAACTCGATTTTATCTTTGCCAAGGGAAAGCTCTCGGTAAAGATGAAAGGAACGGAGCCCATCATCAATACCGCGGGCGTCCTGCGCATCAAGGACGGCAGGCATCCGCTCATCGCGGCGGATAAGGTTGTTCCCATCAGCATCGCAATCGGAAAGGAATACAGCACACTGGTGATCACCGGTCCGAATACGGGCGGGAAAACCGTTACGCTGAAGACTGTGGGACTCTTTGTGTTAATGACGCAGGCAGGGCTTCACATCCCGGCGGGAGCGGGAACGGAAATGCCGGTGCTGCAAAAGGTTTTTGCCGACATCGGAGACGAACAGAGCATCGAACAAAACCTGAGCACGTTTTCCTCCCATATGACCAATATCGTCAATATCGTGGAAAATACGGGCAAGGGCACGCTGGTGCTGCTGGATGAGCTGGGAGCCGGAACGGACCCGCTGGAGGGAGCCGCCCTGGCCATCTCGATCCTGGAGCACCTTCAGGATAAAGGCGCGTTGACTATTGCGACGACGCATTACACCGAGCTTAAAAAGTATGCCCTTTCCAAGAAAAACGTGCAGAACGCGTCCATGGAATTTGATGTGGAGACCTTAAGCCCGACCTTCCGGTTGACCATCGGAATGCCGGGAAGGTCGAACGCTTTTGAGATCGCTAAGAAGCTGGGGCTTAAGCCGGTTATCATCAAGCATGCGAGGAATATGCTCGATCGGGGCGATATCGAGTTTGAAGAGATTATAACCTCGATTGAGAAGGATAAAAAGATCGCGGAAGAGGAACGCGACGAGGCGATCCTTCTGAATCTGGAAATGAAGAAGCAGAAGGAGCAGCTCGACAGGGAACGGGCCAAGCTTGAGGAGCAGAAAGAGAAGATCCTCAGCAAAGCCAGGGAAGAAGCCCGGGAGATGCTCCGGGAGGCGAAGGAGCTCGCCGATCAGGTGCAGAAGGAACTGCGGGAGCTTGAAAAGAATGCGGATTCAAAGGAAAGAAACAGAAGATATGAAGCCGTAAGGCAAAGGGTCCGCGACGCCTCCGAGCGATATAAGGAGCGGATTGCAGCAGCGGAAAATCCGGATCCCGTCAGCGCCGACGAGTTGAAGATCGGCGACAGGGTCAAGGTTTTGAGCCTGAACCAAAAGGGCAGTGTTCTGACGCTGCCGGACGATAAAAACGAGCTGCTGGTCCAGGTGGGGACTATGAAGATCAGCGTGAACCTGGACAATCTGTGCAAGATCCGGGACGGAGCAAAAAAGAAAGAGGAAAAAACCTCCCGCTTCAGTTCCCTTTACCGCAGCAAGGTGCAGAGCGTCACCCCCAGCATTAACGTACGGGGAAGCCTTCTGGACGATGCGCTGATGGACGTGGATAAATACCTGGACGACGCCTATATCGCCGGGCTCAAAGAGGTGACCATCATCCACGGCAGGGGCGAGGGTATTCTGCGGGAGGGTATCCAGCAGATGCTGAAAAGCCACAAGCATGTCGCCAGCTTCAGAAAAGGGGCCTACAATGAGGGCGGAGACGGGGTTACAGTTGTCGAACTCAAATAAGCGTGCGCCTAGCTGTGAACAAATTTTCCTGCGTATCTAAAATTCACGTAAGGGAATAAGCGCCGGGGCGCAAACTTTACTATGGATTAGTTGAAGGAAAAATTATATAATGATTCCATTAATTCATATGCGTTATATGCGGTTGCGCCGCAGGGATTGCGCGGAACGGGAATGAGGCGGCGCGCCGTTGCAGGCGGCCGCAGGGAGGCTGTGTTATGTATTTGATCAGTGCGTGCTTGGCAGGAGTAAACTGCAAATATAACGGCGGTAATAATGAATGCGGCTGGGTGAAAGAATTTATGAAGAGCAGGGACTGTATGCTGGTCTGTCCGGAGGCTTTGGGGAACCTGCCGACGCCGAGACCGCCGTCGGAATTCATTAACGGCAGGGCCATTGATAAAAACGGAAAGGACATAACCGAAAACCTGATTCACGGTGCGAAAAAGACAATGGAGCAGGCTGAAAAAAAGGCCGCCGAGCTGGGACAAAGGATCGAGCTGGCCATCCTTAAGGCCAACAGTCCGTCCTGCGGCAGCGGCAAGATTTATGACGGCACATTTTCCGGAGTGCTGGTCGACGGAGACGGGATTTTCGCCGCCATGCTGAAGGAGAAGGGCATTCCGGTTATAAACGAGAAGCAGCGGGAAGAAGCATACAGAATTTCCGATGCAGCAGAATAGACAAGGATTAATCATTTAGGAGGATTTTGATGATCGATATTAAAGACAGAATAGCCGCCGCTTTAGCCGGGGCAGTCGAAGGGCTTTCCCGGGAGGAAATCAGGGATATCATCGAGATACCGGCGGACAGCAGGATGGGGGATTATGCCTTTCCATGCTTCAGGCTGGCAAAAATACTGAGAAAGGCGCCGCCCATGATCGCCCAGGAGGTCGCGGAGAAGCTTCAGGGAAACGAACTCTTTGAAAAGGTGGAAAACGTCAACGCCTATGTCAACATGTTCCTTTCCAGGGAAGCATTTATAAAAGAAGTGCTTGCCGCGGTTGCCGAAGAAAAGGACCGCTACGGCAGCAGCGATATCGGGCAGAACCGCAAGGTCATCGTGGAATTCTCATCTCCGAACATTGCAAAACCGTTTCATATCGGGCACATCAGAAGCACGGTGATCGGCAATTCCATCCACAAAATATATAAATTCCTCGGCTACGATACGGTCAGGATCAATCATCTCGGGGATTACGGGACCCAGTTCGGCAAGATGATCGTGGCCTATAGAAGATGGGGCAACGAGGAAGACGTTACGAGAGAGCCCATCAAAACGCTGCTGAGCTATTATGTGAAATTCCATGAAGAAGCGGAAAAGGATCCCGCCCTGGAGGATGAAGCCCGGGAAGTCTTTACGAAGCTGGAAAACGGGGAGCCCGAAGAGACAAGGCTCTGGCAGTGGTTCCGGGATGAATCCCTTAAGGAGTTCAACCGCGTCTATGAGATGCTGGGGATCGAATTCGATTCTTACGCAGGCGAGAGCTTTTATTCGGACAAAATGGACCGCATCCTTTCCATGCTGAAGGAAAAAGGATTGCTGAAGGAATCCGAAGGCGCCCAGATCGTCGATCTGGAGGAATACGGCATGTCCCCTGCCCTCATCACCAAGAAGGACGGATCCTCCCTTTATATCACCAGGGACATTGCGGCGGCGGTTTACCGGAAAGAACACTATGACTTTTATAAGAACTTATATGTCGTGGCCTCCCAGCAGAATCTCCATTTCCAGCAGTGGATCAAGATCATTGAGCTGCTGGGATTTGACTGGGCAAAGGATTGTGTGCACATCCCCTTCGGCCTGGTGAGCCTGGAGGAAGGAACCATGTCCACCAGACATGGCCGGGTCGTTTTCCTGGAAGAGGTACTGAAGAGGGCGGTGGAGCAGACCAAGGAGATCATTCTGGAGAAGAACGTCAATACGGACAATGTCGAAGTCACCGCACGGCAGGTGGGCATCGGCGCAGTGATTTTCCAGGAGCTTTCCAACAACAGGATCAAGGACTACGTGTTTTCCTGGGATAAAATACTCAATTTTGACGGCGAAACAGGCCCCTATGTACAATATACCCATGCGAGGGCGTCAAGCGTATTGAGAAACGGCGGGGACAGCACGGCCCAGGCGGTCGCGGCCGCCGGAAGCGCGGATATGAGCTATATTACCGGCGACAGCGCCTATGAGCTTACGAAGCTGATCTCCCGGTTCCCGGAAATCGTGCTCGAGGCCGGGGAAAAGTATGAACCCTCCATCATCACCAGGCATATCGTGGATATCGCGCAAGGCTTTAATAAATTCTATCATGACGAACACATTCTGGTTGATAACGAAGAGGAGAAAAAAGCAAAGCTGCTTTTGGTTTATGCGGCGAAACAGACCATTCGCAACGGCCTCCTGCTTCTTGGCATGGAAGCGCCCGAGCGGATGTAACGCTTGTTAATTTGCTCGCAGCAGTGTTGCCCTCCCTCGTTCGGCGCTGCCCGTCCGGCCTTCGGCGCCCGACCGTGCGGTGCAAAGCTTTGCTTGCCCCGCACGCGTCGGGCTGTGAACGATTTATCTTGCGCGCGGAATGGAAAGGAATAATAATATGAGATATGAAGGCACCGTTTACAGGCCGCCCAGCGAGGCGTACAGCCTGATCATACAGGTAACCATCGGGTGCGCCCATAATAAATGTACTTTTTGCAGCATGTATAAGGACAAGAGGTTCCGGGTCAGGAATTTGAAAGAAGTTCTCGAGGACCTCGATATGGCGAGGCAGTATTACCGGAGAGTGGACAGAATCTTTCTTGCAGACGGGGATGCGCTGGTGCTGAAAAACAGGGACCTTCTTGTGATCCTCGACTATATCAGGGAGCATTTTCCCGAGTGCGAAAGGGTCGGAATTTACGGATCCCCTCAGGATGTGCTCAGAAAAACGGATGAGGAACTGAAGGAACTGCTGGACCATGGCATCGGAATCATCTATATAGGCGCCGAATCGGGCAGCGACAGGGTCCTGGCCGATATTAAAAAAGGAGCCACCCGGGCGGAAATCATCGAAGCGGTCAGGCGGATCGAAGCGTCCGGCATTCGGGCTTCGGTCACCTTTATTTCCGGTCTTTCAGGAAAGAACGGATGGGAGGATCACGCGATCCAGACCGGCACCATGATCAGCGAAATGGAGCCGTCCTACGTGGGGCTTTTGACCTTGATGACGGAGCCCGGAACGGAACTGTACAAAGATATCAAAGAAGGGCGTTTCCAGATGCTTTCTCCCCTGGAGGTGCTGAAGGAGACGGAACTGCTTCTTGAAAATATCAACGTGGCGAAGACCTGCGTCTTCCGCAGCAATCACGCGTCCAATTACCTTTCCCTTAAGGGGGACCTGCCCCGGGACAAGGAGCAGATGCTTGTGCAGTTGCGTGCCGCGATGAAGCACCCTGATGTGCTGAAAGACGAGATGTTCCGCATGCTGTAATGCTTGTTAAATTTGCCCGCAGCGTTGTTCCGCATAAAATTTTGGAATTGCCTACAGCGGCAGGGTAACGGTTATGAGGATTCTACTGACGACGCTGAATTCAAAATATGTTCATTCCAATCTGGCGTTGAAATATCTTTACACCTGCGCGGAAAAGAGCAGGAATTACATCGATATCATGGAATTCACCATTAACAACGCCCAGGATTATATCTATACGGAGATATTGCGGAAAGGCTATGACGTCGTCTGTTTTTCCTGTTACATATGGAACATTGACAAGACGCTGTATCTGGCGGAAAATCTGAAGAAGGCGAAGCCGGATATCAAGATCCTTATGGGGGGACCGGAAGTCAGCTATGATGTAATCCCGTTCATGAGCCGGCATAAGTTCATCGATTTTATCATCTCGGGAGAGGGCGAAGCGCCGTTTTCCGATCTGGCGGAGACCCTGCTTTCCGGTTCGAGGGAGTTTGAGAAGATTCCGGGGTTGACCTACCGGCTTGAAGGCAAAATCTATGTGAATCCGCCGGCGCCGCCCCTGAAGTTTGAGTCGGTGCCTTTCCCCTATTTGAGTCTGGTCTGCGAAGAGGACAAGATCATGTATTACGAGTCTTCCCGTGGTTGTCCGTTCCAGTGCGCCTTCTGCCTGTCCTCCATCGACCGCAGGATCCGGGCGCTTTCCCTGGAACGGGTCAGGTCGGATCTGGGATACTTCATATACAAACGGGTCAAGCAGGTTAAGTTTATAGACAGGACCTTCAACTGGGATAAAAAAAGATGCTATGAGATCATAAAGTATCTGATCACCAGCGACAACGGGGTGACGAACTTCCACTTCGAGATCTGCGGGGAACTGATTGACGAAGAGCTGCTGCGGCTCCTCGGCACGGCTCGGCCGGGGCTGTTCCAGTTTGAAATCGGAGTCCAGTCCACCAATGAAAGCGCTCTGCGCGCCTGCGGCCGGAAATCCGACTTTGCGAAGCTGGCGGAAAACGTGAAGCGGCTGGTTGAGATGGGCAATATCCATATTCATCTGGACCTGATCGCCGGGCTTCCCTACGAGGATTACGATTCTTTCCGGAAATCCTTCAATGATGTCTATGCCCTGAAGCCCCACTACCTGCAGCTTGGCTTTCTCAAGCTGCTCAAGGGGACGGCCATCCGGGAACAGGCGGAGGAGCATGGGTATGTTTACCGGGAGCAGGCGCCTTATGAGATCATTTCCAACAGATACATGTCGGCTCTGGATTTGGTGCGGCTCAAGAAGATCGAGCACGTGCTGGAGCTGTACCACAACCGCGGCGGATTCAGGCGCGCCCTGGAATATGCCGCGGAGCTGGCAGAGACGCCCTTTGACTTTTATGAGGAACTGGGCGACTATTATTACCTGAAAGGTTTTCAGCACAAATCAAACAGCAAAGAGGACATGTACCGGATATTTTTCCTCTATGCTGGCTGGAAGGAGCGATTTATCCCGAATATCAAGGAGAAGTTCAGAGAATTGCTCATGATGGACATGAAGGATGCATTGAATCCGGAGGCAGTCAAAAAATTTGAGAGAAAGGGATGGGAGATCCTGTAAACGGATGATCCCGGGATTGGACAATGCTGCGATTATTGAAAAAAAGAGAGGCTGGTGCCGAATTGCCTGCAGAAAAAAAGGATCAAATTCAACCGTATCTGCCCAAGCCGGAAGATTATGACATCAAGCTGCGTCCTGACAGAGTCGGGCAGTATTTTAAAAAGTTTGCCGATGATTTCGTCTTTGACGAATTCAGCGACGCCTATATTAAAAGAACGGGAGCGGATTTCCTGAAAGGGGTGCCCATACCGCTGAGAAAAGAAGACCTGGAAAGCTTTCGCGGCGGCGAAGGGATTCAGATGAAGGTCCTGGCGATGAATATTGCCTGGATTATGGGCGTCGATCCGAAATTCAAGTACATGGAGCAGTATCTTGAATTCATGAGGCGGTATTCCGGGAGGAAGACCGTAATTGCGCTGGTAAAGCGGGGCAGGGATTTTGCCGAGATAGAGGATTACTACACCGCGGCGATCCATTTCCGTGCGGCGCTTTGCATCGATCCAGACAACCTTCATGCCATGTACAGCTATGCAAGAGTCTGCAGGGAGCTTTATCTGGCAGGCGAAAGCGAGGAATACATCGGACGCTTTAAGGCTGAATCCATTGAATTTTTTGAATTGATCACCCTGATTCATCCGAGGCATGCCCTGTCCCATTATTATTTGGGCTACTGCTATGTGAACATGGGTCTTTATGTTAAGGCGAAGCTTGCCTGGGAGCAGTTTTTAAGGATGTCCAGAAATTCCAAGGACAGCAAGGAAATCCGCGGGAGGCTGCAGGAAATCGCACAGCCGGTCAGGATCGAAGAAGGCTGCAATGCGGTGCTTTCCGGAAGATATGAGCTCGGCATCGAAATCCTGGAGCCGTTTTTACAGACCAAGTTTAAGGATTGGTGGCCCATGTCCTATTACCTGGGAGTAGCTTACGAGAGGACGGGCAGGCGAAAGGAAGCCCTTGAAAGCTTCAAGCGGGTGCTTTCCATCAATGCATCCCACGTGGAAACCATGGATGAGCTGGCGAACATCTATGCAGCGGAGAATGATGCGGAGAATGAAGCCAAATACCGGAAAAAAGCGGAATTGATCCGCTCCGGAGGATATAAAGAATAACGCGCGGCGCGGATGCGGCCGGCAAGACCCGGCGGCAGCGAGCCGCATGACGGGATATGTAACGAAATTAGGAAATATATTCGGGGAGAAATAAAACATGAAGGAATTGATGACAGGGAATGAAGCCGTTGCCCGCGGCGCCTGGGAAGCGGGAGTGACTTTCGCATCTGCTTATCCGGGCACGCCAAGCACGGAAATACTTGAAAACATGGTGAATTATAAAGAGGACGTCTACTGCGAGTGGGCGCCTAATGAAAAGGTGGCGCTGGAAGCGGCCATCGGCGCATCCATTGCCGGCGCCCGTTCCATAGCGGCCATGAAGCATGTGGGAGTCAATGTGGCCGCAGACCCGCTGTTCACCTTCGCCTATACCGGAGTCACGGGCGGCTGTGTCCTGGTGTCTGCGGACGATCCGGGCATGCACAGCTCCCAGAACGAACAGGATAACCGGAATTACGCTGCGGCGGCCCGGGTCCTGATGCTCGAACCTTCCGACAGCCAGGAGGCCAAGGATTTCATGAAGCTCGGCCTGGAGCTCAGCGAAAGGTTCGATACGCCGGTGCTGCTGCGCATGACCACCCGGGTATGCCACAGCAAGAGCCTGGTCGAACTGGAAGACCGCGTCGCAAGGCCGTTGATTCCCTATGAAAAGAAAATTGCAAAATATGTCGCGACACCCGCCAACGGCAGGGTGCTCAGAAGAAAGCTCGCCGACCGCCTGAAGGCCATGGAAGAGTATTCCAATGATGCCGAAATCAATCGGGCGGAATATAACGGCACGAAGATCGGCGTGATCAGCTCCGGCGTCGCTTACCAGTACGCCAGGGAGGTCTTCGGGGAAGAAGCCTCCTATCTGAAGCTCGGCATGACCTTCCCAATGCCCATGGAGAAGATAAAGGAATTCGCATCCAAGGTGGAAACGCTCTATGTGGTGGAAGAACTGGACCCGTACATTGAGAACCACCTGAAGATGGCCGGGATTCCGTGCATCGGCAAAGCGGTTATTCCCGAAATCGACGAACTGAATCCCGATATCGTCCGGAAAGCGGTATTCGGAATTTCCGCCGATACCCTGAAACCGGAGAAGGAAGCAGTGGTAAGGCCGCCTTCACTCTGCGCCGGATGTCCCCATAGGGCCTTCTTCTACACGCTGAAGAAAAAGAAAAACATCATAATAACCGGAGATATCGGCTGCTATACCCTCGGTTCCGCGGCGCCGTTGTCCGCCATGGATACCTGCATCTGCATGGGGGCGAGCATCAGCTCTGCCCACGGGGCGGCGAAGGCCTTGGAAAAGAACGGTTCCGATTTGAAAGTCGTTTCCGTCATCGGCGATTCGACCTTTTTCCATACCGGGGTAAACAGCCTGATGAACGTCGCTTATAACAAAGGGAACTGTGTTACGGTGATCCTTGACAACCGCATTACCGGTATGACGGGCCACCAGCAGAATCCCGGAACCGGCTATACTCTTATGGGCGAGCCAACCGTCGAAGTCGACATCCCGCTGCTTTGCAAGGCCATCGGCCTGAAGGAAGAAAATATCTATACCGTCAACCCGCTGCGCCTGAAGGAGATGGAAGATGTTTTAACGGAAGCTCTTTCCAAGGATGAAGCGACTGTAATCATTGCGAAATGGCCTTGTATCCTGAAGCGTTTCAGCGATAAGGACAAGGTAAATTTCGACCTCAGTCCGAAGCGGTACGAGATCGACCAGGACAAATGCACGAAATGCAAGCTCTGTGTGAAAACCGGATGTCCGGCGGTCTTCGCGGGTGACAGGGTCACAATCAATCCGGATTCCTGCAACGGGTGTTCTGTTTGCGCGCAGGTTTGCGCCTTTGATGCGATCCGGGAGGTGAAATAGCGATGGGGGATAATAGAATGGGCAAAGAAATTGCGAATGAAAGAAAAACGGACGGGGTAAAAAACATTCTCCTTGTCGGCGTAGGAGGGCAGGGAACGATCCTGGCCAGCAAAATCCTGTCGGAAGGACTGGTCCGGGCCGGTTATGACGTAAAGATGTCGGAGATCCATGGCATGTCCCAGCGGGGCGGTAACGTCAGCACGCAGATCCGTTTCGGAAAAAAAGTGTACTCGCCGATTGTCGGAAAAGGGGAAGCCGACGTCATTGTTGCCTTCGAAAAGATGGAGGCGTTGCGCTGGCTCGAATATCTGAAAAAGGACGGCAGAATGGTCGTCAACGATTTTGAGATTCCTTCGGCGCCTATTCAGCAGGGAGTAGCCAGTTATCCCGAGGGGATCCTGGATGAGCTGGTACATAAAGCGAACGTATCGGTTTTCAAAGCTGGAGAGATTGCCTCCGGGCTGGGCAGCGTCAGGACCATGAACATCGTGCTTCTCGGCGCCCTCGTCAAGGTTTTGAATATTCCGGGCATCGACTGGGAGGAAGTCATCCGCTCGAATGTTAAAAAAGGCTTTGAAGAAATCAATATCAAAGCGTTTCACGCCGGAGCCGACCAGGTGAGTTGACGCAGTCCCGCGGCCTGCGCGCTTTTGGCGGAGCGAGCCGCCGTACGATTGCTTACCGCAACGGGCAGCTTTGTCTAAATCATAGCAAAATTTTTCTGCCGACGCGCCACATAAAAATTTTTCTGCTATAGCATTATAATTGTTGACACAGCTGTTTGTTTTGAGTTATAATTACTCTTGCCGTCAGTATAAGCGGCGCGGCATTCCAAGGTAGCTCAATGGTGGAGCACTCGGCTGTTAACCGATAGGTTGTGGGTTCGAGCCCCACCCTTGGAGCCATTTAGCCGGAGTGGCGGAATTGGCAGACGCACAGGACTTAAAATCCTGCGATCCTTACCGATCGTACCGGTTCGACCCCGGTCTCCGGCACCAAAGAAATCGAACCGACGATCAAGAGTAAAGATCGCTGTATGTAAATGACGCGGGGTGGAGCAGCTGGTAGCTCGTTGGGCTCATAACCCAAAGGTCAAGGGTTCAAATCCCTTCCCCGCAACCAAGAAATTATGACAGGTATATTACCTGTCTTTTTTTTATCCTATTATAATTTCTTTTACTTTAAGGGGGAAGGGATTTGAACCCGAAAGGGCGTCGAGTGTCGCAAAAGGCTCCGGTGAAGCCTTTTGCAATGAGATGGTCCAAGCCGACTGAAAGAGGAGGCGCCAGACGGCAGCTGTGCTTTTTTGTAAAATAAAAAGCACAACTGCGGAATCCCTTCTCCGCAACCCAGAAAATTCAAGGCTTTCAGAGTTTTCTGGAAGCCTTTCTTAATTCCGGACACGGCCAATAATTCAACTATAATTAAACACCTCTTCATTTTTCCCTTTCTATGGTGTCCGAAAAGTCTTTTTATATTTTGTTTTTCTTCTTTTAAAACACTTCACAATTATTTTATACTGTCGCGGCAGGGGCTGTAGATCATGAGGAAGAATTCCCTTGTTTTTCCTGTGATATCAAAACTGCCGTTGGTGGCGGCCCATTCGATCAACAGTCCGTGGTACATGGCGCAATAGAGTTCAAACAGCGCATCCCAGGAACATGTGTCGTTGATCTGTTTGTTTTCCTGGCCTTTGCGGGTGACGTTTTCAATAATTTTGGCCACGGAAGGATAATACTTCTTGATATTTTCCATTAATACGGGATAGAGCTTGCTTTCATGGGTCATGTTTGCATTCATGAGATGAATATTAAGCTCCGGATTGAGTGACAGGTTGCATTTCAGGTAGAATTCGCATATCTTCCACATCTGCTCCAGAGAATCGTTTATAGAAACCATTTCCGCCAATGTGTCCGGCATTTCCTCATTGGTTTTGATATCATAATAATCCACGAGCAGGCTGTCTTTTGTTGGAAAATAGTGATAAAAGCTGCCCTTGGTCACGTTGCAGGCTCTGCATATCATATCGACACTGACCTGTTCATAGCCGTGTTCTAAAAATAATTCAATTGCCGTGTCCAATAGTTTCTTTTTCAATTATTTTTCTCCTTAGCTCTGGTTATTACTATGGGAAATATTATATCATGACTGGTTATTATTTTATATTACCCTTGAACAATTAAGTACATTGTTATATAATTAACATACCGCGGTATGTAATACAATACTCTAGTTGAACTAATACCTTCGCGTTTTTGCATACCGACTCAATCGTTAATGTCAATGAATTCATTAAAGTGGAGGTAGAATATGTATTCAAAAAAGTATCCCAAACTTTTTTCAAAGGGAAAAATCGGACAAGTTGAGATCCGTAACAGGATCGTTATGTCTCCCATGGGCACGGGGCATTGCGGTCCCGACAGCCGCGTGACTCAGGAATTGATCGACTTTTATGCGGAAAGGGCTAAAGGCGGCGTGGGAATGATCATAACGGAGACAAATTACCAAAGCGAAGTTGACGCCACTCCGTTTACCTTTGGCATGGCCAGGCTGGACCATCCCAACAAGATCGCCCGCCAGGCAGAGCTGGTGGATATGGTGAAGTATTATGGGGCGGTTCCTTGTATCCAGCTTTCCATCGGTATGGGACGTCAGTCCGATGCTCCCCGGCTGGTGCAGCCGGTTGCTCCGTCGCCGATTCCTGCCATTAACGATCCCGATGTCATATGCCGGGAGCTGACAAAAGAAGAAATTAAAAAGATGGTATCAAATATTGCCACCTCGGCGGAATATGCGGTCACATGCGGATACCCCGTCGCCGAGATACACGGCCATGCCGGTTACCTGATCGACCAGTTCATGTCTCCGGATACCAATAAGCGTACGGATGAATACGGCGGGGATCTGGAAGGCAGGTTGAGAATTGTCAGGGAGATTCGCGAGGAGATTAAAAAGCGGGTGGGAAATGCTTTGGCGGTGTCCTTCCGTATCAGCGTAGATCAGAAGTTCTCCGGTTTCCGGACCCTGGAGGAAGGTATTGAAATATGCAAAATGTTGGAATCCTTTGGTTACGACGCCATTAATGTGGACGCCGGCCGTTACGAGTCCATTGACTGGATCTTCCCGCCGGAATACCTTGGAGTTGCCTGCATGGCGGATCTGGCCCATGCCATCAAAGCAAATGTAAATGTTCCTGTTATTGCTGTGGGCAATTATAACTATCCCGACGTGGCGGAAGAGTCTCTTAATAATAATGACGCGGACTTTATTGCCTTGGGCCGTTCGTTGCTGGCGGATCCCGAATGGGCAAATAAAGCAAGGTTTGGCAGAGAAGACGAAATTCGCGCCTGCATACGCTGCAATGAGAAATGCATTATGAATGTGTTAATCGGCAAAGAGCTGACCTGTTCCGTAAATCCGGAATGCGGCAGGGAGTCCCGTTTCAGGCTCCTCAAAGCCAAGGCGGAGAAGCCTCGTCGCGTAACCGTTGTCGGCGGAGGTCCTGCGGGCATGGAGGCGGCGATCGTTGCGTCGGAAAGAGGCCATAAGGTCACATTGTTGGAACAGAGAGATGAGCTTGGCGGGCAGTTGAACTATGCGGATTTGGAGCCGTTCAAATGGTGCGTTTCCGATTACAACAGATACTTGAAAAAGCAGGTTGCGTTGAAGGGCATCGATGTGAAGCTGAATACCAAAGCCGACGTGGAAACCATCAGGCCACCGAACCGGATGCAGTCATCGTGGCCACCGGCGCAGATGTATATGTTCCTAAGGCTTTTGAAAATGCAGGTGTGATGACGATAGCGGATATCCCGTCAGCCGACTTCAAAGACAAGGAGAACATTGTGGTTATCGGCGGAGGACTTGTGGGCTGTGAGGCGGCTCTCGGTTTGGCAATGAAGGGGCATAATGTCACCCTGTTGGAAATGAGAGATGATATCGCCATAGACCTGAACATAATCAACAAAGTCTCGCTGATGAACGAGCTGAAAAAATACAATGTAAATATCGTAACTGGCATCAGGTGCAATGAAATCAAAGACGGCAAGCTAATCGGCACTGATAAAGACGGCAAAACCGTTGAATACTCCTTCGACAAGGCCATTGCGGCCACCGGCACGCGCCGGATAAACGAAATCGTTGATGCGGTGGAAAGAGAATTCCCCGAGACCTATGTCATCGGCGACTGCGTCAACATCGGCAAGATCGCCGACGCCGTCCACAAAGGCTTCATCGTCGGCACCCAGATCTAACAGGACCGGTCTCACAGTCAAAAGATCTATTTTTGGCAGTATTGTATTTTGTGTCTGGCACTTTTTACAACTAGTTGTATTTGGTGCCAGACACTTTTTATAAGGACACCTTTTACAAGTTTTGTTTATCTACGGGTTTCCCAAAGCAATGATCCTCCGAAGCGCAAGTCAGCCTTTCGAGGGGGAATGCCACATCCCTCCAGGCAAATTTGCGGAGATCATAAAGGATGCGGTGACCGACGACAAAGAAACGACCAAGGAGAAGGAACCGTATTTAATCACACGCCGGGTGGTGTGAGAGGGGGAAGGAATTCCCCCTGTGACCGGATAATTTAACCTTCCGTCTTCCTCTCAAATATAACGTTGCCGTCCATAATGGTAAGATCCACATGGCAGTCTCTGATTTCGGAAGGATCAATCTCAAAAAGATTTTTGCTGATTGCAATAATATCCGCAAATTTTCCGGGTTCCAGCGTCCCCAGCTCATTTTCCCGGCGGACGCCGTAAGCGGAACCGTATGTATAGCTTCGAAGGATTTCGTACATGGAAAGCTTCTGGGACGGATTCCATCCGCCTTCCGGTTTGCCGTCGTTGTGCAGCCTTGTTACGGCGCGGTAGATTTCAAGAAACGGATTGTTGTCGACCACCGGACAATCGCTCCCGATTGCAAGAATTCCCGCCGTATCGTAAAGGCTTTTCAGGGGCCAGGTTTTTGCCGCGCGTTCCGGTCCCAGGGTGACGGGGTAAGGATTTTCATCGAAGATCTGGGTCAGTGCGATATGTTCCGGCTGAACGGAAGGAATGACCCCCAGTTCACGAAACCGCGGGAGGTCCTCGTCGGACAGCATTTCCACATGCTCGACGGCATGGCGGCATTCGTTCCGGCCATACATTTTTATTGCATTTTCATAATAATCCAGCGCCATTCTTGCGGATTTGTCCCCGCAGGCATGAAGCTTCACCGACAACCCTCGCCGATGCGCTTCAGGAACGGCATTCTTTATCGCCTCCGTGTCGTTCAGCGAAATGCCGAAATTCCCGGGCGCGTCCGCATATTCTTCCAGCACCAGAGCGGTATGCGTTGTGCTTACACCGTCCAGAAACTGCTTAAGCATATCTACCCGCAGCTTATCGGAACGGTATTTCTCCCTCCATTCTTCAACCTGGTCAAGGTCTCCAAGAAGGTCCGGGGCCGCATGTATGCGCACCGTAAGCTCGCCTTTTTTATCCATGTCGCTGTATACGTCCAGATTCCCCATGTTGCCGTGAAAATACGGCTGAACGTCGTTGACGGAGGTGATGCCGTATTCTTTTGCGCCCTCCATATAGGCTTTTATCATTTTTCTTTCCTGTTCGGGCGTTAAGGACAGGGCATATTTCCCGACAAGCCCTGTCGCCGATTCATAAAGAAATCCGGTGGGCTCCCCGTTTTCATCCCGCGCAATCTCTCCTCCGAACGGGTCGGGTGTGTCTTTTGTAATTCCCGCAATTTCCAGCGCTTTACTGTTGACCCAGGCTCCGTGGGCTTCCGCGTTTACCAGGAAAACAGGCCTGTCGGGGAAGTACCGATCCAGAGACTTTTTGGTCGGCAGGGTCCTGTTGTCCCAGAATACATGATACCAGCAGAATCCCAGGACCCATCCGCTCTTGTCGGGGGACTGGTCCGCGGCGTTCTTAACCATCAGCACCGCCTCTTCCTCGGATCTTGCATTGATCAGATTTACGTATGTCCGAAACATTCCGGCCATCAAAAGGTGTGTGTGACTGTCATGGAATCCTGCCATAACCAGTTTGTTTTTGCAGTCAATAATTCTCGTATCGGCGCCTATGTACTGCGCCGCTTTTTCCGGATTGCCCACTTCGAGTATCCTGTTGCCCTTTACGGCCACAAACCCCGGAAAAGGCTTTTCTGCAACGCTGTCAAAGATGGCATTGCTTTTTATTACGATATCTGCTTTCATACTATGAAAATCCTCCTACTCGAAAAAATGCATCCGTTAGAACTTGCGGAGCCGTACACGATCTTTGCAAAGCATATGCCGGCGGACGATTCCCCAGATTTCGCCCATGATCTCCTGCATGCCGCTTACGGTATCTCCGGTCAGTTTGACGATTCCCAAGGATTCGTCCAAAAAACTGATGCCGCCGTCAACCTCCCGGTTTTCCGCAAATAAATCCCGAACACTGTTTATAATTTCTTCAGGCAACACCCGGGCATACAGAAACATCGTTCCGTAGATCTTTCTTCCTTGCAGAATTCCGAATCCGGTGATATCCCTTATCTTAGGCTGCAGCTTGATATACTCATACGCCTTCAGATTATCTTCTATAAAAATTTTGGTCTTGGAGGAATAAAGATCGTACTTGAACAATTCGCCCCGTTCCATTCTTCCGGGAATAATCATATCTCCGGCTATCAGGACGGAATCCCGCTTGAGCCTGAATACTGTTTCCTGAAGTATCCTGGTTCCCGCATACGGGATATTATATTCCGGAAGATATTCCAATACGGAACCGGAGGCAACGTCGAACGAATTGATCAGCTCGGCATGGCCGTCCTCCATCCTGTAGAATTTGCCTGCCGACGGCGTCGTAATCAGAACCCGCGCCCCCTCTTCAACAGAAACCTCCACCGTAAGCCGGTCGTTCTGAAGTACTCCGCCCGTCGGATTCAGAATATAGGTATAAGCCGTTCCGTCATCATCACCATAGTAGGGCGGCAGCACCTGTAGCGGCAACTGGTAAAACTGGTTGGCGATGTAGGTCTGACCGCTTTGCCTGCGCCGGTATGTGAGCTTTAATATGCCTTCTGCTCCGTTCAAAATAAGAACCCTCCGTTATTCTTCGAATAACATTTCCTGTTTGATCCACTTTACGATATAATCCACTCCCGTGCCGTCATACAGATTGGTGAAGACGTACGGTTTCCGGCCGCGGGCGGCTTTCGTATCGCGTTCCATCACCTCAAGGTTGCAGCGGACATACTTGGCGATATCGATCTTGTTGATTACCAGAAGATCGGACTTGGTGATTCCGGGGCCACCTTTTCTCGGTATCTTTTCGCCTTCACCGACATCAATGACAAAAATAAGGCCGTCAACCAGTTCGGGGCTGAATGTGGCCGCCAGATTGTCTCCGCCGCTCTCGACAAAAATTAGATCGAGATTATTGAATCGCTGTTTTAATGTCTCAATGGCGTCAAGGTTCATGGATATATCCTCTCGGACGGCAGTATGCGGACAACCGCCTGTCTCCACACCGATAATCCGGTCGGGGTCAAGCACTCCCGCCCGTGTAAGAATCAAAGCATCCTCTTTTGTGTAGATATCGTTTGTAATAACGCCGATCTCATATTCGCCGGAAAGCCTTCTGCACAGGCACTCGATCAGCGCCGTCTTTCCTGAACCGACCGGTCCGCCCACTCCGATTTTTACCGGCTTTCTCATTGGGTTCCTCCTTATCCGTTTCTGTAATTATGACATATATAGTCTGGAAGGCAGTGCTTCATGTATCATAGAGGCAAGATCCAATCCCGGACAGAAGGAAAAGGCTTCCTCCGGGTCCGTTTGCATAGCCTGCAGGGCAGCTTCTCCGATGGCGCCGTAGTAATCCATAAGGATACGCTGCGCCTGAATATTTCCGAGGGGTATCAGCTTCAGTCCGCTCTGGACAAGCGCATTGACAGAGCTGAATAAAAACGCATTCAATGCTTCTTCCTTTTCGATGCCCAGTCTCGCCGATACGGCCGCGAAGGCCACGGGGTAGGAGCAGCCGTTTTGGCGGCTGCTTTCGTAGTATGAAGCCAAAAAATCATCCTCCGTCATCTGCACGACGATTCTCATAAGCGCGTTTCCCATCCGGAGGCAGTTCTCCCTGGATTCTTTCGTAAGTTTCATGGCTGTAAGCTGCCGATCCAGCCTTATCATTTCCTCAAGTTTTCCTTCTTTGGCCAGATCGTATGCTCCGCATAGAACAGGGCCTTCCAGACCGGCAAGCGTCGTGCAGATAAACACGTCAAGAAACTTTCTGAAGCTGTCTTCATCCGTCACAAGTTCCTGAAACACATAGGTCTCAAGTCCCCATGACTGGCTGAAGGAACCGGTCGGGAAAGTTCCGCCTGTAAACTGCAATATCATATATAGCTCTTCTTTTTTCATCCTGATCCATCCTGATGTTCGTGATGATGCGCATGGCGATGATGGCCTCCGGCGGCAGGAACATTGGCGGGAATGCCGTCCAGTTTTCTTTTTTCTTTTGAATATTCCACACCCAGGGAAGCAAGCATCCGTTCCAGAACATGATCATAAGGCACCCGTATACAGGTGCTGTACAGGTATGCCTTATGATGCATATTTCCGATATTGTAGGCCGCCTTAGCCCATTCCAGACTGTTTTTCGGCCTGATTTCAATAACGTCTTCTTCCATCAGGCCCACGGCGATTATTTCTTCATCATCCATGTAAAGAATATCCCCGTTATGAAGGTGTTCTCCCTGAGGAAGCGATATCCCGATTCGTTTGCCTTTTTCGGTGGTGACTTTCTGGTGCGGCTTCATCATTTCCTCATGGGAGAGCATCACCCAGTCGATGCTGCGGCTTCCGGGGTCCGTACCGCTTAGATTGCAAGTGATTTTTTCTATGATCATTTCATCACCCGTTACATGCTTATCTGAAAAAATACCTCTGCGTAAGCGGCAACTCTCTGGCCGGTTCACTGACGATCTGTTCTCCGTTTACATAGACCTTGTAGGTTTCGGGGTCAATCGAAATATCGGGACAGAAGCTGTTTCTTATCATATCTGATTTTTTCAGATTTCTTGTATTTCTTACCGGCAAAAGCTTGTGGCGTGAATTGGGAAGCAACTCGCCAAGCCCGTTTTCAATGGCGGCTTTTGTCACGAAAATCCGGCAGTATCGGCTGCAGTTTCCTCCCATGGCCGCATACTGTTTTCTGTATATGATCGGCTGGCTCCATTCGATGGAAGCGTTGACGTCACCCGTATGGGAATAGACCACGGCGCCGCATTTAAAGACCATCCTGGCCTTGGCTCCGAAAAATTTGGGATCCCATACGACAAGATCAGCAAGTTTTCCGGGTGCAAGCGATCCCACATAATCACTGATTCCCATTACGATGGCGGGATTTATCGTGTATTTTGCCAGATACCTGAGTACGCGTTCATTGTCGTTACCCGGACGGTCTTCGGGAAGCGGCCCTCTCTGCTGCTTCATCCGGGATGCCAGTTGCCACGTCCTCAGAACGGTTTCCCCAACACGGCCCATCCCCTGGGAATCGGAAGCCATAATGCTTATGGCGCCCATATCATGCAGCACGTCTTCGGCCGCGATGGTTTCTCCTCTGATGCGTGAATCCGCAAACGCCACATCCTCGGGAACTCTGGGATTCAGATTATGGGCTGCCATGATCATCTGAAGATGCTCGGCGACGGTATTTATGGTATACGGGTTCGTCGGGTTGGTGGAGGAGGGAAGGATGTTCGGCTCCCCCACAACACGCATGATATCCGGGGCATGGCCGCCGCCAGCCCCTTCCGAGTGATAGGTGTGAATGGTTCTTCCGCCTATGGCCCGTATGGTGTCTTCCACAAACCCGCTCTCATTAAGAGTGTCAGAATGCAGCTGAACCTGAAAATCCAGTTCATCGGCCACGTCCAGGCAGGTTTTTATCACCTGAGGCGTAGCGCCGTAGTCTTCATGAATCTTCATGCCGATGGCCCCGTAAAGAGCCTGCTCTCTGATCGCTTCCGGCAGCGAAGAGTTGCCCCTGCCCAGAAATCCCGCATTGACGGGAAGAACTTCGTGGGCTTCTATCATCTGTCTGAGATGCCACGGTCCGGGGGTTTCAATAACAAGGGTTTTGGATCCGGCACCTCCGCCGATCATGGTGGTGATGCCGTTGCTCATGGCTTCCCATACCTGCCCCGGGGACTCAAAATGTATATGCACGTCGATGCCGCCGGGCGTAACGATTCCGCCTTCAAGGGACACGACCTCCGTACCGGCTCCGACGGCCATACCCGGCGTGATGTCCATCGTATCCGGATTCCCGGCTTTGCCGATGCCCACAATGATTCCGTCCCGGACTCCGATGTCGCCTTTGACGATTCCCAGCACGGGGTCCATGATTACGGCGTTGGTAAAGGCAATATCCAAAATCCCGTCCCGGTTCGGCGTACCGGATATCATCCCCATACCGTCGCGAAATGATTTGCCTCCTCCGGAAATGATCTCATCTCCGTAGTTCCCTTCGTTAAAGTCCTTTTCAATCTCAATGATCAATCCGGTATCCGCAAGGTGGATCTTGTCTGAAACGGTGGGGCCGCAGATATCGCCGTATTCCTTTCTGGTCATCTTAAAGCTCATGGCCTAGCACCTCCTTGCATTTTTGGAACGCCTTTTCCTTAATTTGCGGATCATCGACAGGGCCGTTGACCCATCCTGCGAACCCGAAAAGCCTGCGGCCGCCTTTAAAGGGAACCAGCTTCACCTCTTTGTCCGTGCCGGGTTCAAACCGCACCGCAGTGCCGGAAGGAATATCAAGACGCATGCCGTATGCTTTCTTTCTGTCAAAGTCCAAAGCCTTATTTACTTCAAAGAAATGATAGTGGGAGCATACCTGGATTGTCCTGTCGCCTGTGTTTTTGACGATTATTTTCAATTCCTGCGCGCCTTTATTGACGACAATCGGCTTTTCTCCGTATATGATTTGTCCTATTTCATATTTCATATGCCCCTCCTAATACCGCATGGATAAGAGTTCGTCAAAGCTCAGAGCTTCTTCCCTTTTCTCCAGCCGGATCGGGTCCTGAATGGATACCAGCTTGTTTCCGTCAGGGAAAAGAGCTTCCAGGTCGATGCTGGGCATCAGCGCCGCCGTTCCCTCCATGACGTCTTCCATCGTAATAATTCTGGTTCCGATGTCCACGAGATCGGCGACGAGCCATCTTCCGTCTCTGGCTCTTTCCAGGATCTCATCGCATATAATTGCCGTCGCTTCGATATAATTCAGCTTCAGACCTCTTCTCCATCGTCTTCTCGAAATTTCGGCCACATTAAATATAATGAGGCGCTCCATTTCCTTAACCGTAAGTTTCATAGCAATCCTCCAACGCTGTTGATCGCAGAACAGTTTCCTAAAACCTTCCCGTCTTGTTGCTGCTTATTTTTGCCAGTGTTTACATGACAAAGCCCAGGATGAGATACCCTATGATGGCCAGGCCGGTCGGGAGAACCAGCAAAGGAATAACCTTTCTCAAATATTCATTGTTCGATATTCCCGTAACTGCCGCCGCAAGTGTTACCGCATCGCCATAGAAGCAGGCATGGCTTCCGAATGCCCCCGCAGAGACGATTGCCCCTCCGACAAGGAACGGATTGACTCCCAGCGATAATCCAAGCGGAATCAGTATCGGCGATGCAATGGCCATGGTTCCCCAGAAGCTCCCGGAGCACATGGCAATAAACGCGCATATGATAAATGCCAGCACCGGAAGGAGAGCAGGGGTCATGACAGGCTCCGCAACCGAAATGACATACTCGGTCAAACCAAGCTCTCCATTTGCTCTTTGAAGAACAAATGCGGAAATGACGATGGCGGTGACAAGGACCATGCTTTTGAAACCTTCAACCGAATAATCGCAGAATTGCGAAAGAGTCATGAGTTTCTGCGGAATGTAAAGCACAAAGCATACAACAAAACCCACGGCCATTCCGATCAGAATATCATTGGTTATCAAAGTCACTGCGATGAGTGCAGCCATCGGAATAAAGAAATTTAAGGGGCTGGATTTTTCGATGCCGGTATATCCTTCCATTTCTGTTATATTGTTCTCGTGATAGTATTCCGAATACACGTCTCCGTTTTCCGCCCGGATCCATGCTTCCTTCATTTTGCCCCAGGTCGGGATTATTTTAAATCCGAAAAGCGGAACAAGGATAACGGCAATCCAGGCATAAATCATAAAGGGAATCGTCCCCAGATATGCGGTATAAGAAGTTCCGTCCGATCCGGCGACTCCGACATTGTCATATATTCCCATCATAAAAATGGCCCATGACGACATCGGAATCAGAACACATACGCAGGCTCCCGTTGAGTTGACAACGTATGCCAGAAACTCTCTCGCCACCTTGTTTTTGTCGGAAATTGTTCTCATAGCGGTACCAACGCCGAGATTGTTTAAATAGTCATCGATGAACACAATTATTCCGAGAATCCAGGTGATTAAGACCGTCATTCCTCTCGTTTTGCAGATTTTTGCGCCCCAGTCGCCGAATCCCAGAGCTCCTCCGGACTTTTCAAGCAGTACGATAACCATGCCGAAGAAGCCAAAAACGAGAATGTACCAGGCGTTCTCCGCCACGACGGCAGTAAAGCCGTTCAGAAACTCAATAAAGAACGATCCCTTGTAAAGGATGACATATCCCACAAGGGCCCCGATGATCAGGGGTTCCACCGTACGCCTTGTAATGATTGCGATGACGATTACGGTGATAACAGGCAGCAAACTGATAATTCCATAAGTATCTTCCATAGAACTCCCTCCTTAAAATAATAAAATAAATACCGTTCTTTATCGTCATCGCTAAGCAAATGATATGCCAATCAGTAAAGCATTGGAAAAAGCCATTTCCTTTATTTCCAAAATTAAAAAGTGTCAGTATATACTGACACTTTTGGCTATATTCTTTATAATTTCCTTTAGTAGCAGGTGTCATTATTTCCATACAATGTTAGTCTATAATGACAGTCTGTTATCTGATGCCGAGCCGTTTCATTTTTTGGTACAGCAGCGGCCTTTGTATCCCAAGATATTCTGCGGTTTTTGTCTTATTTCCCTGAAATCTCGCCAATGCCGAAAGGATAAGCTTTTTCTCGGCATCGTACTTAACCGCTTTGATCGGATCTCTGAAGTCGGATTTTTCTTTTGTTTCCCCGCCCCGCATCGCATCATTGAGGTCCATGTCCTCAAGTCGCAGGTGATCGCCTTTTGCAAAGCTTACACCGCGCTCGATGGTATTCTGCAGCTGCCGGACGTTTCCGGGCCAGTTGTAATTTCGGAACACATTGTAAATGCGTTTGTCTATCGTTCTTATTTTGCGTCCCATGGATTTGTTGTAATAATTGACGAAATAATCCACAAGCTGCGGAATGTCATCCAGTCTTTCTCTGAGTGGCGGAACCTTGATCACTATGACATGGAGCCGGTAAAACAGGTCTTCTCTGAATTTACCGCTCTGTACCAGGGCTCTCAGGTCCTGGTTTGTGGTAACAATGATTCGAACGTCGACAGGAATGCTCTCGGTTCCGCCGATCCTCTCGATCTCGTTTTCCTGGAGCGCTCTGAGAAGCTTGGGCTGCACCGCAAGGGGCATCTGGTGAATTTCATCGATAAACAGCGTACCTTTGTCTGCAAGTTCGAACTTTCCCTTCTTGCCTTTGCTGTCGGCTCCGGTAAAGGTGCCGCCTTCATATCCGAAGAGTTCCGATTCCACAAGGCTTTCCGGAATGTTCGCGGCGTTGATTTTTACCAGATTATGTTTTGCCCTTTTGCTCAGGCTGTGAATGGAATGGGCGACCAGCTCCTTGCCGGTTCCCGTTTCCCCGTAAATGAGGACGGTGGAATTTGTTTTTGCGGCCGAGATGATCGTCTCCTTCATCTTCATGATGGGCTCCGAATCTCCGATTATGTTATTTATGGAATACTTCGTGCTTCTGAGCTCATTGATTTGATGCTTCAGGTACTTCAATTCCTGATCCAGAAACTGGGTGTAATTGTCCGCCAGTTCATACAGGATCTCCGAGCCCTGTACGATATCGTACTCAAGCAGTCCGATCTTTTCACCGTTTGAAAAGAGCGGAACTTCGACACTGATTCCGATCCCGAAACTGTTGTAAAACACGATCTCCGGCTTATCCAGTTTCAATGAGTCGACCATCTTCGTATCGGGAAATATTTCACGCACATCGCGCCCGAGCGCATATTCCCGGTCTGTCCCGATATAGTCGGCGCATTGTTTATTGATATAAACAATGGTTCCCTTCATATCGATGACCATGGCGCCCGGCAGATGATCCAGTATCAGCTCGTAATCCGAAGGTTTCATAGTTTTCCCCACTCCGCAAAGGATTCACCATCAATACATCTGCCTTAATCATAATCATGATTAAACCGGTTGTCAAATGCAGTTGGGGAGTTCTTTCAGGACCGGGCTTATTATTTCATCTCGATAGGTTCTTCCGTGCCTTCCTGTTCTCTGCTTTTATGGTAAAGGATTGTAGTAACCAGTATAATCCCGGAGGCGATCCATATCGCTTTGTATTCTAAGAACGTACTAAAAAGGGTTCCAATTAAAGCGCCACCAATAAAGGAGATAATAATGGCAGAAAATCCTATAAATTTTTTCATGGCTTCCCGGTCATTGTGTACAAATGCCTCATAGGAAGCAGAAGCTGCTGCTCGTAAATTTCCTGTAGTAATCGTTGAATTGTAGCTCCATTTCCCCAATTTGTTAAAGGTGGCAATTTGCAGGGAGGACACAAATGCAATACTGATGGTGACAATCATATTGGGTATGCTCCCCGGCAACCGTCCGACGATAAATAAAATCACACATTCTAATGCCAGGACACCTCTTCTGTGCTTGTCAAGCCGGGCTTTCATATGCTCGGCAACTAGGACGCCCGCAATAAAAGCCAGAAAAGGGGGCACGTTTTGGAGTGCACCGTTATATTCCGGACTGGCGGCTCTCACGGCAAACAAGACTGTATTACCGGTTTGCGCCGTTGCAAATACGCCGTCCCTGGTGATATAGGTATAAGCATCTAAATATCCCCCGACTAAAGCTAATAACATACCCATAATAAAGGAGTTCGGTGCCAATGAATACCATTTTTTTTCTTTGCTTTTCATCGGTCATATATCCTTTCAAATACTTTTTTGCTTTGTTATTGGGCGGGATCGAAAAAGCTGCTGCTTGATTGGAATTATTCCACAGGCAAGCTTTCATTATTCCATACGCGAGTATTTTTAAGTGTTTAAGAAAATCTGAAGTTAAACCCTTAAATTTGTTAAAATCAATTTGAACCATTTTCCGGTCTCAATGCTCTTATATACAGGTGCACCAAACAGGAGGGGTTTCATGAACGAGACTGATTTAATCATAGGTATCCAGAACGGCGACCCCGACGCTTTCACAAAACTCTACGAGCTGTATAAAAACAAAGCGGTCAGAACTGCCTATCTCATTACCGGCAACCGTACGTCTGCGGAAGACGTGGCGCAGGAAGCCTTTGTCAAGTGTTATCTTGAGATCGGCAAGCTTCAGAATCCGGAACGCTTCAGGACATGGTTTTACCGGCTGCTGGTACGGACTGCATGGAGATATGCGGAAATCGAGAAAAGGAATGTGCCGGTAGAGGACGTCTTTGAAGATTCAAAGCCGTCCGGCGTAAAGAGCACTGAGCAGGTATATCTGGACGCGGAAACATCGTCCATATTGTTTGAGCAAATCCGGAAACTCGATAAAAAGAAGCGAACCACCGTTATGCTGTTTTACTACAGTGAATTAAGCACTAAGGAGATCGCCCAGGTCATGGGTTGCCTAGAGGGGACCGTGAAATCCAGACTGCATTTCGCAAGAAAAATTCTGAAAAGCAATCTGGAAATCCTGAAAATGAAGGAGGATGGATATTATGAAAAAGCCGGCTGCGAATCAGTTCTTTGATAAATGCATAAAAGAAGCTTTGCGGCGCAGGGCGGAGGAAATTACGCCATCCGATGCGCTGCTTGCCAAAATCAAAGCAGAAATCAATAATAAAAAAAGGGAGAACGATTCTATGAACAAAATTTCAAATTTCAGAAGGATGAAGCCTGTGGTCATCGCAGCTCTAGTGCTCGTTCTGTCCGCTGCGACCTGTTTCGCAGCGGCGCAGATCACCGGCCTGGTGAGCGAATCCGCGGAAGCTTTCGATAAATTCCCGACGGAACGCCAGGTTGAAAAGGCTGTGGGTTATGTGCCGGATTATGTAGAGAAATTCAGCAACGGATTTTACTTCGATAGAGCTTCTGTCAGAGACACCGCCGCCGTGGACAGCGATAGCAACATAGTAAGCGAAAGCAAAGGTATCACACTCTTCTATACAAAGGAAGGCGCGCAAAAAGGCCAGATTCTGACCTTGAGCGCCGACCCCGAAGGGCCGGGAATCTCAGGGGTGCCCGGACGTAATGAGGAAGTCATAAAGGACGGAAAGCTCGATCTTGTTTATTCCCAGGTTACATTCAAAGCGGTTCCGGTAGAATATACCCCAACTGCGGAAGAGAATCAGCAGATGGAACAGGGGGTATTATGGATCAGCTACGGCTCCGAGGAGGTCGAAATTTCAAAGGTGCAGAGTGTATCCTGGGTCAGGGACGGTATTGTTTACACACTGATGGATAACGGATATGAGCTTGGAAAGGATGAGATCCTGGGCATGGCCCGGGAAGTTTTGGAGAAAGCCGAATAGAAAAGGTCAGTTTCCAAGCAGAGCCAGGGATGGATTAGCCCCTGGCTCTATTTTTTTCTGTCAATTCATAAAACTAATTATTCTATTGCATATTTCATCCGATAGAAGGTATAAAACATATAAAAGAGAGTGGAGTGATAGCGATTTCTGCAAGGGATGAAGGGGGGTTAAATTAATGAGCATGAGAAGAAATTTCTACTACGGTGACGAGGCCGAATATGCCGATTATGCAGACGAATACTACGGTGACGACGGGGAAATGGTGAGTTGCGCCAATTGCGGCAAAACTGGCGGCGATGGTTATATAGGGGAGGATGAGTTCGGAAACACATTTTGCGGTATCAAATGCCAAAGAGCATTCTATAAAAGAAAGAAAGGCTGATGCTGCGGCTGTAACATAAAATCACCTCAGCAATATTATATACCATGAATTAAAATCGGAGGTGTTTTATGTTATCAGCCAATGAGTTCGTCAGACAATCGCTCGGTTTACATTTGTTTTTCACCAGAATCATGAAGGAACACGCCTTTTTTCTGGAAATCGGATTCACTCCGAAAGACAAAAATTTTACGGAAACCGCGGATGAATTCAGAAAAGCGTTTGATCAGATTTTAAGGGATGTCATCCGGCTTGCGGACGGGGTTGTGGGGACGGACTTTCTGGATTCGGGAGAAGTCGTCACGCCGTACACCTTAAAAGCGGAAGAAGTCTCGTCCTTTTACACGGGCGTGCCGATCAATACTGAGCTTACAAGGATGGAAGAAAATTTGTCGGGCGGCAACCGCATTGATTTGGACAGCATGAAGGTTCAGAGGGTGCACGATATCAACCGAAGGGTGATCGATTTACTTAGCGAGTTTATAAATTTCAAGACGAGAGTTTTAAATGACATGCTGACCTGCAGAATGTTCACCGTCAATTATCCCTTGCTGATCGACCACATATTGCGGGAAGCCAAATTATACAGACTATTGGTGCAAAGGCTGGAAGGGAAAGAGGACATTGACATTGAACAAGAGGCGATGGAACAGGAAGCGTTCTGGAACAGGATCATGGCTGAGCATTCCTTGTTCATCCGCGGCCTTCTCGATCCCACGGAAAACGACCTGATCATAGCCGCCAACAACTTTGGAAATGAATTCAACGAGCTGTACCGGGAATCAAAGGCGGCTATGGATCGGACCATGTCTATGTCAAAGGTGACGAGAGACAGCTTGAAAGCCGCAATCGAAGTCAGCAAATTCAACGAACAGGGAACCCAGGGACTTCTGAACTGCAAGATCAAGTCGATTATCATCCCGCTGCTGGGCGATCATGTGCTTAGAGAGTCCAATCATTTCATAAGACTGCTGAGAAAGTACGCAAGGTGAACGAAAAAAGCACGCTGAAATCCAATTCAACGTGCTTTCATTTTTTTAGTTCGATATTCAATATTCGGGTATAGTATCCCGGGCATCCGGGCTGCCGGAGCCTGAATCAGGCATTGCTGAGCAGCTGCCGGCTGGTCACATTATGGATATGTACATGGCTGCCCTTCGGTATATCCGCGGTGGCGACGCCGATTTCCTCTCCGTATTTGATCACGGCTTCGCCCTTTGGGATGTCCGTCAGCGCTGCCTTATGATAGGCCGGTATGTCCGTCAAAGCGTGGAATACCGTTACGGTACCTTTCCCGGAGTCTATCAGGATTTCTTTGCCCGCTTCGACAGGCTCTATCAGAACCGCCACGTTGTCTTTTTCGTTCACAATGATTGCTTTGGCCATTTTCTATTCTCTCCTTTTCAGATTGCACCGGAAATTCTTTGAGGGGAGGGCTACCACAGGTTGCCGCTCTCGTCAAATTTCCATTCGTAAGGCTCGGAGGCCAGTTCCAGATTCGGATTTGCCATCACTTCGGGAATCATTGCCTCGGAAACCTCGATTTCTTCGATATGAGCCGTATTTCTGATCCGAATGACCTTTGGCGCCGCCTTGTCCCCCTCGTGGCAGCTCTTCAGCGCCAGCTGGATGGCCTCCCTGTCGTTGTCCATCACCATCGGAATCTTCATCAGGTTCAGGAAGGTGTTGGTGACCGCCGTGGGGTAGGTCATTTCCATCTTCATCTTCTCATACAGCCGTCTTGAAACCACGTCGGCCAGCCCGCAGCCCTGGGCGTTTCCGTGGGTTTCCTCGGTCAGGTCCAGCACCACCACGCGCTCGGCCCGGATTCCGCCGGAGGCGTAAGGTGTGCAGAATCTTCCGGTCACGTTGGGATCCATTCCGTCGCCGCTGATGTTCTTGCCGATCTGGTCCACAATAAGCACATTGCAGAAATCGAATAAAAGCCTCGGTATCGTCTTATAGCTCAAATCCTTAAGCTTCGGCTCCTCGGTGATGATCTCTTCCGGCGTCAGGCCTTTGATCACGTAGGGCTTGTCATAAGCGTTTTCCACGATGGCGATCCCGCCTAAGACATTTGCTTTTTCCATGATGATTTTCCCGTACATGGGAATCAGTTCGTGCATGATCGCGGGATGCTGGCCGTGAATGGCTTCGGCGCCCGCCTGTTTGCCCAGCCCGATGGCCATCATCTTCATAAGCCCGCTTTCATAGGGACCTCTGTAAGATGTGTGGGGCTTGACCCGGTTGATAAGAAGGATTCCGTCGGCGGAAGCCGCGAATTTGTCTATCATTACGGGCTTGCCTGTTTCGGTTTCCCCAATTTTAACCACTTCCATCGATGATTTCACAGGACATCCCATGGCTTCTTCGGTAATGCCGTAATCCGTAAGTATCTGCAGCTGCCCTTCGGCGGTAGCGCCGCCGTGGCTTCCCATGGCCGCCGTGATAAACGGCTTGGCGCCTTTCGACTTAACGAAGTCTACCATCGTTTTCGTCATCAGTGCGATGCTGTTGATTCCCCGGCTGCCGCCAGTTATTGCAATGGTCATACCGGGTTTTATCTTTGACGCGATCTCATCCCTTGAAAGCTCCGAAAGCAGCGTCTCGGCGATCTTGTCCTCGGGAATGCAGGTACTGTCAAATTTCTGCTTTACTTTCACCATCTTCGGTAAGGGTGTATCGCATATCAATTCCGTTACTGTCTTCATTTTATCTACCGTCCCTATCTCTTATCTGTATTCGAATCTTTCATGTTGAAGCCTTTGCATGATGCGTTTCCGGCTCATACGAAGTTGCACAGCCTGACCACCGCAGTCTCCATGAAATTCAGGATTTCGGCCTTGGTCATCTTGCCTTCGGCAACATCGAAAACTTCTTTCATGAGGATGTCTCCCAGCCTTGGAAGGGAACCCGGCTCAAAGATGATGGGGCTGGCGTCGATGTCGATGTTATCCTCCATCCTGGCATAGGTTTCGCGGTTGCCGGTGATTTTAATGACCGGCGCGATCGGATGACCGGTGGCCGCTCCCCTGCCGGATGTAAATACGACGATCTGCGCTCCGCCCGCCACCATCCCGGCGATGGAGGACATATCGTTTCCGGGCGTGTCCATGATCACCAGGCCTTTTTCCGTCGGCTCTTCGGCGTATTCCAATACCTCGTTAATGATGGAATGGCCTCCTTTATGGATGCAGCCCAGCGATTTTTCTTCCAGGGTGGTAATGCCGCCGGCTATGTTTCCGGGCGCGGGGTTCCCTTTGCGGATGTCGTCTCCCGCCAGCCTTATGTGTTCCTCGTATCTTCTTATGATTTCATATATCCGGTTTTTCACCGTTTCGTCCTTGGCCCGGGCGGCGAGGATATGCTCCGCTCCGATGAATTCCGTGGTTTCGCTAAGAATGGACGTGGCTCCCACTTCCACCAGCCTGTCGGACATTTCGCCCACCAGTATGTTGGCCGCAAGTCCCGAGGTGGGATCGGAACCGCCGCATTCGGTGGCGACGATCAGGTCGGATATGGGGCATTCCTCTCTCTTTAAAAGGCTTGCCTCCTGAACCATCTTCATTGCAGCCCGTGTCGCCTTTTCGACAGTTCGGATCGTTCCTCCCTCCTGCTGAATGATAAACTTCGCAAGGGGCTTGTTCGTCCTTTTGCGGATCGCTGCCTCCACCAGATCCATCTGGCAGTTTTCACAGCCCAGGGAAACGATTACCGTGCCGTATATATTCGGATTGGCCGCATAGCCGGCCATGACGTCCATTATGTATTGCTGGTCCTTCGGTATCTGGGAGCACCCAAGCTGATTGTTGAAAGTGACCGTATTTTTCACCTGCGACGCCACCATTCTGGTCACATCGGAGGCGCACATGCTCGCGGGAAGGATAAGGACATGATTCCTCACTCCCGATTTTCCGTCTGGTCTTTTGTATCCCCAAAATGTCTTCATAGCTCTGTCCTTTCGAAATAAGATTATGTTTATGCGGTAATTCGCACTTTCGGCGATTCGTGCGGGGTGCCTCAAAACGGACAAGCCGCTTTGAGGCACCTATTTAATAATACCAGAAAAAAATCGCCCGGAAAAGACATTTTAGTCTCTACGGCTGAAAAAAACGGTAATTATATGCCGAATATTATATTGATAAATCAATAACGTTAAACTATTATAATATCAATAACATCGGAGACGGGAAACAGGATGAGCAAAGGAGAGATAACGTGGCGAAATCAAGGAAAGTGATCGTTACCGCAGCGGTAACAGGCGGAATACATACCCCTTCCATGACCCCGTATCTTCCCTGCGGGATTGACGCCATTGCCGACGCGGCTGTGCAGGCTGCGGAGGCCGGAGCCAGCATCGTGCATATCCACGCGAGGGAAGAAAACGGAAAACCCACATCCGATCTCGAAGTCATGGGTGAGATACTCAGAAAAATAAAAGCGAGAAGCGACGTCATCATCGGCGTAACCACCGGGGGCGCCATAGGGATGTCGGTGGAGGAGCGGCTTGCCGCCATTCCGCTCTATAAACCCGAGATGGCCTCTTTTAATGGCGGCACGATGAATTTCAACCTTGCGGAATTGGCGAATACGATAGATACCCCGAAGTATGACTGGGAAATACCGTTCCTGAAAAACACGGCGACAGTCGTATTCAAGAACACTTTCGAGGATATGGAAAAGATCATAAGCATCATGAATGAAGCGGGGACGGTGCCCGAATATGAGATCTTTGATTTCGGGCAGATCAATAATATCCTTTATTTATACAAGAAGGGCTTGTTAAGGAAGCCTCTTTATTTTCAATTTGTTCCGGGAGTACTGGGCGGTATTCCGCTTAACCCTCAGAATCTCATGTACTTTGTGAACCAGCTCAAAGCCGATTTCGGAGATGACGCTCTCTTTTCCGTGGTGGCGGCGGGAAGAAGAATGTACCGGTATGAGGCCATGTCGGCGATTCTGGGCGGAAACGTAAGGGTCGGGCTGGAAGACAGCATTTACTACAGTCCGAACGGAGAATTGGCGTCCAGCAATGCGCAGCAGGTTGAGAAGATCATAGATATTCTTAAAAAGCTCGATTTCGAAATCGCATCACCGGATGAGGCCCGCGAGATCCTTCATACGAAAGGAAAGGATAAAGTTAATTTCTAAGATCGTTGAATTCCGAACCGCCGTCCGCGTTTGTAAGGCGGAAAGCCGGCGGTTCGGCAAGCGACCTTTGATATTTCGCTGTTAAATTTCTTCGACCTTTTCCAGCACCTTTATCACGCATTCTTTGGCATCGACCAGACCGGAGCCCTGTTCGTACTCGCTGAGGCCGGGAAGCGGCTTTGCGGTGCTCTTGATGATTTCTTTTATCTCATCGGGCGTCAGTCTGATATCCGCCTCCAGCATCAGCGCGACGATTCCGGCGCATATCGGTGTCGCCATGGAAGTGCCGGAAAGTGAAATATAATCGTCTCCGACGCGGGCGGTTTTGTTTGAATAGTCCAGGGTCGATTTCGGAGCGCGCAATGATATGATATTTGTGCCCGGACAAAGGACGTCGGGTTTGGCAAGATCGTCGATGGTCGGCCCTCTGCTTGAGAATTCGGCCACCGCGTCGTCGTTGAACCGCACGGAGTTCTTATCATTGCTTGCGCCGACGGTGATAGCCAGGGGATCAATTCCCGGAGAGGAAATCGTCCGGGGCTCCGGACCATCGTTGCCCGCTGCGACACAAACAACGATGCCATTGTTCCAGGCTTCTTCCACCGCCAGGCAGACGGGGTCCTCCTCATAAGACAGCGTAGCCGTGCTGCCAAGCGACAGGCTGATGACCCGGATCCCGTAGCGGTCTTTGTTCTCGATGCACCATTGGATGCCTTGGATTACGGTTGACAGGAAACCGGATCCCTGGCTGTCGAGGACTTTTACTCCGATCAGGTTACAGCCCGGAGCCGTGCCCCTGTACAGGGAGTCCGATTTGCTCCCGTCGGCGGCAATATCGCCGGCGCAGTGGGTACCGTGGCCGTTGTCGTCATAGGCTTTGGTCTTATTCTTTACGAAATCTTTGAAAACGAGTATTCTTCCGGCCAGATCGGGATGCGGGTAGATCCCGGTGTCGAGCACGGCGACGCCGATTCCCTTTCCCGTTACGTTGCGTTCCCAGACCTCAGGCGCACCGACGGTAGGTGAAGCGATGTCCAGGACGGCTTTTACCTTCCCGTCCAGCCAAATCTTTTTTACGCTGCCGTCCATGACCAGCTTTTCCATGGTTTTCGCGTTTACCTTAGCGGTAAAGGAATTGATCAGGGGAAGGTCCTTCTTCTTTTTGCATCCGGCGGTTTTTCTCACGTTTTCGGTAAACACGGCGTAATCCTGGTAGGGCTGCATCTGAACGATGACGGGGAGCTTGCGGACTCTTTGCCGCACCCCTTTGAATAATTTCTGCAGAAAGCAGGGGACGCGGCGGAACGGCTGGTACCATTCCAGCGCGTGGCTTCTTAAGTCGGGACTAAGTTTTTTTGTATTTGAACGTATCCAGTTTATTTCCTGAAAATTCATTGATAGATACACCTCCGTATTCTGGTACCAGTTTATTCGCGGCCTTGCGGAGGTGACATTCCCCGGTCCGAATTTCCGAGCTTATCTTGACTTGTCCGAAGCATGGGAGTAGATTAAAAGCCGTAGCAGCGTATGGTACGATAAAAAGGACGTAATAAACTTGGGTTGCAAAGATTTGGAATAGAAAAGAGGAGAAATCCGAGAATGAAAAAATTTATTGTGGAAGAAGCTTTCTGGTCATTGTTTCCGGATGCTAGAATCGGAGTTGTCGTCTGCCATAATATCGACAACACCGTAAGAGATACCGGGCGGTATGAAGACATGCTGCGGGCGGCTGAAAAGGAAGCGCTTCGGTTTTTGACGGAAGAAGAATTCACCCGGAATCCGGCGGTTGCGGTCTGGCGGGAGGCCTTCCGGCTTTTCAGGACGAAGAAGGGTGCCCGCGCCTCCATTGAAGCCCTGCTGAAGAGAGTACGGAACGGAAACCGGATCGGAACCATCAACCCGCTTGTTGATATTTATAATTCCGTTTCGCTGCGCTACGGCCTCCCGTGCGGCGGCGAGGATATCGACACCTTTTCCGGGGATCTGCTGCTCACGAGAGCGAAGGGAAACGAGCCCTTTGTGCCCCTCGGAGAAGAGGAAAATTCTCTGCCTTACGAAGGAGAGGTCGTATATAAGGATGACGCCGGCGCCGTCTGCAGGTGCTGGAACTGGCGGGAATCCATGAGGACCATGCTCACGGAAAAAACCCGGAATGCGTTCCTCTGCATTGAGCTGGTCGATTTGTCGAGGCTTGATGATTTGCAGGCAGCCCTTTCCGAACTGGCGCTCCTGGTGTCGCAAAACCTCGGAGGCGAGGTCAGGACCCATGTGCTGGACAGAAATCATAGGGAAATCATCATCAAGGACTGAAAGGACTGAAGCGGAAAGCACTTTTTTTGTGCCGAAACAGGAAAATCCTTGCACAACCGGTATGCCGGGAACTAAAATAGAGCATAAGAAGAGCTATACTTTAAATGGAGGGACTCAAATGGACTTTAACCTGAAAAACAAAACGGTATGCATCACCGGCGGGAGTGCGGGCATCGGGCTGGCCGCTGCCAAAAAATTTGCCGAAGAGGGATGCAATGTGGCGATCTGCGGAACGAATCCCGGGAAGCTGAGCAAGGCGGAAACTGAGCTTTTGGCAATTACGGACCGCGTTTATTCTCAGGTGGCGGATGTGTCCAAGTATGACGATCTGGCCGGTTTTGCGGAAAATACCTATCATAGATTCGGAAGCCTGGACATCTGGATCAACAACGCAGGCATAATCAATTACGATAGACTTCTTGACATGTCCGAAGAGGAATGGGACAGGCTATTTGCGGTGAACGTCAAATCAATTTTCTTATCTGCTAAAATCGTAAAGCCGTATATGGAAAAAAACGGCGGAGTCATGATAAACGCGGCGTCTTTTTCTGCCGTCATGCCGTCGGTGGGCGCCGGAGCCTATGCGGCCTCAAAATCGGCGGTGGTCAGCCTGACCAGGTCTCTGGCCGCCCAGTTGGCGCCGTTCGGAATCAGGGTATGCGGTTATATTCCCGGCATGATCGAAACGGACATGGCAAAGGAGAATATCGCCAAAAACAGGGAAGTCATGGAAGGGCAGGCTGCCCTGCACAGGCTGGGAACGCCGGAGGATCTTGCCGGGCCCATCGTATTCCTGGCTTCCGACCAGGCGGGATATATTGCCGGGACCTGCATTGAAGTCACCGGAGGGAAATTCTGCGTCCAGGATCCGCAGAGCGCGTGGAAATAATGAAACACTTGAGACGTCGGCAAAGGGCCTGTTTCCGGACCGGCGTCTTTTGATTTATTTAATTTTAAAGGGGGCGGGTATATGAGCACCTGTGAAAAATGGGGAGTTTATGAGGGAAGGGATATCTTTCTCCTTACCCTGGAAAACGAAAAAGGCATGAAGGTACAGCTCACCAATTTCGGCTGTGCCGTCACCGGCATCCTGTATCGGGGAGTCGATGTCGCGCTAGGATTTGACGACCCGGAAGGTTATATCAATCAGACCTGCTATCTGGGCGTTACGGTGGGACGGTGCGGAAACCGCATCAGGAACGGCCGCTTTGAGCTGAACGGAAAATCGTACGAGGTGAGCAGGAATCTGGGAAATCATCATCTCCACGGCGGCTTTAAAGGCTTTGACAAGGTCCTGTGGGAAGTGGAGTCCGTCGACCAGGACAGCAACGCGGTCAGCTTCTCCTATTTAAGCAAGGATGGGGAGGAAGGATATCCCGGGAATTTAAGGGTAAAGACGACCTATTCCCTGGACGGGGATTGCGGGCTGAAAATAGAGTTTGAGGCGGAAACAGACCAGACTACCCTTGTGAACCTGGCGAACCATACCTACTTCAACCTCTCCGGCCACAATGCGGGAAATATCGAAGATCATTGGCTGAAGATCCATGCGGATGCTTTTCTGGAGACGGACCCGGAATGCGTGCCTACCGGGCGGGTCATACAGGTTTCCGGTACGCCCTTTGATTTCAGGGAGTTCCATCGAATCGGCGAGCGCATAGCCGCGGATGATGTTCAGCTGAAATACGGACAGGGGTATGACCATAATTATATTATCAGCCGGAACGAAGCAGACGGATCCGCGGCAAAGGAGGGCGGAGCAGGGACGACGGACGTTCTGGTCCCGGCTGCGGAAGCCTTCAGCGAAAAGACGGGGATCCGGCTTCAGGTCTTTACCACGGCGCCCGGCATGCAATTCTATTCCGGAAACAACCTGAAGGAAGAGCATCCGGGAAAGGGAGGCGTCTCCTACGGATGGCGCGGCGGCTTCTGCCTTGAGACCCAGTATTATCCCGACGCGATCAACCATCCGGAATTCCCTCAGCCGGTTCTTCTGCCGGGACAGAAATACAGGCATACGGTGGTCTACCGGTTTACCGACTCCGCATTGTAAAACCAACGCGTGAAAATATGCGGATGTAATATTGACAATATCAATATATGCGGATTGAATATCGACGGGCGTTATGGTAAAATACACATATCAATACATATATCAATATTAGAATGATTGGAGTTGAAAAGATGGTCTACCTTTCTTGCTAGTCAGAAAGCAGAATAAACGGATGGCAGAAGCGGAAAACGCTGTCTGCTTTTTTGGAGTGCTTCTAGCAAGAAAGTGGTTCATTCTTTTCGCTCATAATATCTCTCTGCCGTTGGCCTTTACAGGTCAGGCTTGCTGTGTATTTATGAGCTGCGGGAACCGCTTTCCTGCGGCTTTATTTTTGTTTCGGAGGGATATTAAGATATGTCGTTAATCAGCATTAAAAACCTGACTTTCGCCTATGAGGGCAGTTACGATAATATATTTGAAAACGTGAGCTTTCAAATTGATACGGATTGGAAGCTGGGATTTACGGGAAGAAACGGCAGGGGAAAGACGACCTTCCTCAATCTGCTGATGGGCAAATACGAATACAGCGGCAAAATCTCCGCCAATGTCAGATTTGAATATTTCCCCTTTTTCGTGGAAAACAGAGAAGCCGATACTCTTGAGGTCATCGGCGGGATTGTTCCAGATTACGTCGACTGGGAGCTGATGCGGGAGCTCTCCCTGCTGGAGGTCTCGGAGGACGTTCTGCACCGCCCGTTCCGCACCCTTTCCAACGGTGAGCAGACCAAGGTGCTGCTTGCAGCGCTGTTTCTCAGGGAAAACAGTTTTCTGCTCATCGACGAGCCGACCAACCACCTGGATATGGAAGCAAGGAAGATCGTAAGCGATTATCTGCGGACGAAGCGCGGCTTCATCCTGGTATCCCATGACCGGGCGTTTCTGGATAACTGCATTGATCATATCCTGTCAATCAACAAAACAAATATCGAGATACAGAAGGGGAATTTCTCTTCCTGGTGGGAAAATAAAAAAAGGCAGGATATCTTTGAGCTTGCGGAAAACGAAAAAATCAAGAAAGATATCAGGCGCCTGGCCGCGGCGGCGGAGCGCACTTCGCGCTGGTCGGACAAGGTGGAACAGACGAAGAACGGGACAAAGAACTCCGGAGTGAAACCGGATAAAGGCCACATCGGACGCATGGCGGCCAAGATGATGAAACGTTCCAAGGCAATCGAAGCTCGACAGCAGTCTGCCATTGAGCAGAAGTCAAAGCTTCTGAAAAATATTGAAACTGCGGATAAGCTGAAGATCAGCCCCTTAAGGCATCATGCGGGCAGGTTGGCGGAACTAGAAGGCGTATCCGTATTTTACGGCGATAAAACAGCCTGCTCGGATGTGAGCTTTGCGATTAATCAAGGCGACAGGATCGCGCTTTGCGGGAGGAACGGTTCGGGAAAGTCAAGCATTCTCAAGCTGATCTGCGGAGAAGAGCTCGCTTATAGCGGAACATTCAGGAAAGCGAGCCAGTTAAAGATTTCCTATGTTCCTCAGGACACGTCATGGCTGAAGGGCAACCTTACCGACTATGCCAGGGAAAACGGTCTTGACGAGAGCCTGTTTAAGGCCATTCTGCGAAAACTCGATTTCTCAAGGTTGCAGTTTGAAAAGGATATGTCCGAATTCAGCAACGGACAGAAGAAAAAGGTTCTGATCGCAAGAAGCCTCTGCGAGCAAGCTCATTTATATGTCTGGGACGAACCGCTCAACTTCATTGATGTGATTTCCCGCATGCAGATCGAAGAGCTGCTCCTGGAATATTCACCGACGATCCTTTTTGTGGAGCACGACAGTGAATTCTGCAAAAATGTCGGCACCGTGACCGTCCAATTATGACAGGCTTGAAGGAAAAATCTTCGGCAATAGCGGTTTAATACCGACAAAACAAACATATTTTATAAAAAATTTCAAAAAACATTGTTTTTGTTAATGACTTTGTTAACTTTGCTGACTTATAATGGGTATTAACATATGATGGGAATTAACAATTATTGAGCAGGTATCGTTCAGCTGCCTCGGATCGAATGACGGGGAGCGTCCAGGGACAGGAGGAAAAATGGGTTCGTTTCTGATATCGCTTGGTGATAAGGTGGAGCTAAGACCGCAGCTCCCGGATGGTTCTTATTCCTCGAAAATTTACTACAGCATGGTTCAGAACGTAGTGTCTGATCATGAGTTTCAGATATTCCCCCTTACGAATTATAATTTGAAGGGCTGGATCGGACGCGTTCTTCAGGTTACAGTCATACACAACAAAAAAGCGTATGCCGGGACCGTTCGGGTTGAAAAAATCTCAAGGGAAGGGACGCTTAACTTTTTTGACCTTGTCCTTTTGGAAGATTTTAAAGAGTTGCAGCGCCGCGATTATTACCGTCTTCAGTATAATGCGGATTTAGAGATTGAAGGGCGCGGCAGGTTTAAAACGTATGATATAAGCGGCAGCGGTTTGGCGTTTATATCCGATAAAAAATTTGAGAAGGATGAAACCCTTACCCTCACTCTCCATTTGAGCGAACATAAGCTCGATATTACCGGCGTGGTGGTAAGGTGTACCGATTTTATGTCGGAAAAATTCCTTGTATCCGTCTGTTATAAGGATATTGAGAAAAAAGTTCAAAACCAGATCATACGATTCCTGCATAAGCAGCAGCTTATCCTGTTGAGAAAGGGACTCCTGCAACAATGAGAACGCGGGCTCTGGGTTTTCGTGCCTCTTTATATTTTTAGAAGCCTGTTTCAAGGATATAACCGATGCGATTGGGGAAAATATTGATTAAGATATTTAAACTCAATCAAACGGTGAGCAGTGAGGAGATGATCCCCTATGGCGAATAGCAGAAAACCCAACAGACTGGCAAATGAGAAATCCCCCTACCTGCTGCAGCATGCCGATAATCCTGTGGATTGGTATCCCTGGGGGGAAGAAGCTTTCCGCAAGGCAAAGGAAGAGGACAAACCGGTTTTTTTGTCCATCGGTTATTCCACCTGCCATTGGTGCCATGTGATGGCCCGCGAGTCCTTTGAAGATGAAGAAGTCGCGGAAGCGCTAAACAGAGATTTCATCTCCGTCAAGGTTGACAAGGAAGAGCGGCCCGATATCGACGCCGTCTATATGGCGGTCTGTCAGGGAGTTACAGGAAGCGGCGGGTGGCCGCTGACCATCATCATGACGCCCGACCAGAAGCCGTTTTTCGCCGGAACCTATTTGCCGAAAACAAAACGTTTCAATGTTCCGGGAATTCTTGAAATCCTGGAGGCTACGGCGGAAGCCTGGAAGAACAACCGGGATGAACTGCTCAGGGCCGCCGATAAAATCGTCAGCGTTTTAAATGACAGGGCAAATAAGGAAGCGGTCGCGGCAGAAACCAAAAACGGCAAGGAACTCATCGAGGAGGCCAAAGACCTGCTTTATCAGAATTTTGACAGCTGGTTCGGCGGATTCGGCAGCAGCCCGAAATTTCCTATGCCTCACAACCTGATGTTCCTTCTTCGTTATCATAAATTTGAAAAAGAGGGACATGCCTTGAAAATTGTTGAAAAGACCCTCCAACAAATGTACAGGGGCGGGATTTTCGATCATATCGGCTACGGCTTTTCAAGGTATGCAACCGATGATAAGTGGCTGGTCCCGCATTTCGAGAAGATGCTTTACGACAACGCCCTTCTTGCCATTGCTTATCTGGAGGCTTACCAGGTCACGGGAAAAGAATTGTTCCGTAAGGTTGCGGAAAAGATCCTGATCTATATTTCCAGGGAAATGACCGGCGCGGAAGGCGGGTTTTACTCAGCCCAGGACGCTGACAGCGAGGGCGAGGAAGGGAAATATTACGTGTTTTCAGAGAAAGAAATCCTGGACCTTTTGGGAAAAGAGGACGGGAAGCTGTTTAACCGGTTTTATGATATTGCCGAACCGGGCAATTTTGAAGGGAAAAGCATCCCCAATCTGATCAGGACCAGGAACTTCGATCCGATCCCTGAAGCGATCGAGAAGCGAATTCCGGAAGTCTATGAATACAGGCTGGCCCGCACGAAACTCCATAAGGACGACAAGATGCTGGTCTCCTGGAATGCCCTTACGATCGCCGCTTACGCGAAGGCGTACAAGGCGCTGGGAAATGAGAAATATCTGCGCGTTGCGGAGAAGGCCGAAGCGTTTATTTCCAAGTCTCTGACCAGGGAAGACGGGAAGCTTTTCGTCAGTTACCGGGACGGCGCGGCTTCCGGAACAGGGACCCTGGACGATTATGCATTTTTAATCTGGGCGCTCCTGGAATTGTATGAAGCGACGCTGGACGCGGGCTATCTGGAAAAGGCCCGGAAGCTGGGCGGATTGATGAAATCCTGCTTCTGGGATGAAGAGGAAGGCGGTTTCTACCTGACGGATAAAGACGCCGAAACGCTGATTTACCGCCCGAAGGAGACTTACGACGGGGCGATGCCCTCCGGCAATTCCGTCGCAGGTTATGTCCTGATCAAACTAAGCCGGCTGACCGGTCAGGAGGAATACCGGCAATGGGGCTTAAAACAGCTTGCATTTCTCTCCGAGAGCGCCGCTTCCTATCCCGCGGGGCATTGCTTCGCCCTGATGGCAATCATGATGGAGCTGTACCGGGAAAGCTTCTTATGTGAAAACGGGGTGTGCTCATAATCGGTTTGGGAAAAACCTGCAAGCAGAATAATAGCGCTTGCTTTTTTCAAATAAATATTATAATATTCCATGTAAAAAGGATCAGGGCGGCGGTTGCCGCCCTTTGATCAGGCATCAATACGAATAGGGAGTATAAACATGATCAATAACAGCATGAATTTCAGCCAGGTCATGTCAATCCTTTTAAGGGCTCTGGACCAAATCGATACAAGGGTAGTGAACCACGGGCGCAGAGTCGCCTATATGGTTTTGAAGATGATGCAGGCGGATGGTTCTTACAGCCGGAAGTCCATGCAGGAAATCTGCATTCTGGCGGCGCTGCACGATATCGGAGCTTACAGCAAGGAAGAAATCGATCAGATGATGCTGTTCGAATCCGTTGACGTCTATGACCATTCCATTTACGGCCATCTGTTTTTCAAATACATGTCTCCTCTTGGAAAATGGGCCGACGCAATACTTTACCACCATCTGGACTATGAATACTATCCTTCCTTCCATAGCGGCGAACACTGGAATGTCGCTGCAATGATCCATCTGGCCGACCGGATGGACGTCCTTTTCCGGGGCGGAGAGCCATGGCAGGACAATGCCGAAATCAGAAGGCGGCAGGAAATCCGGTCCGGTAAAACCACCGTCGAATTGTTCTGGGAAGCAGAGAAGAGGTTCCGCATCGAGGAAAAACTCAAAGACGGCTCCTATGCGGAGGAGCTGGCAGCGTTTTTTTCGACTGTGGAATACAGCAAAAATATGCTGCTTGAATACATAAGGATGATGGCCTATACGATCGACTTCAGAAATGAATTTACAGCCAGCCATACGATCACGACCGCCAGCATCAGCTTGGAGCTTGGGAAATTGCTGGACATGGACGCGGCGGAACTTGAGAAGATACAGCTGGGCGCTTACCTTCATGATATCGGAAAAATCGCGACGCCTCCCGAGATCCTCGGAAAAACCGGGGCGCTGACGAGCGAGGAAATGAGGATTATGCGAAAGCACGTCGAGACGACGGGCAAAATCCTGACAGGATACACCGACGAGGATGTGTTCCGGATCGCTTACCGTCACCATGAAAAGCTGGACGGCAGCGGGTATCCGGAACAGCTGCGGGCGGAACAGCTCACAATGAGCGAACGGATCGTTGCCGTAGCCGACCTGATCAGCGCGCTGGTGGGGAAGAGAAGCTACAAGGAAGGTTTTCCGAAGGAAAAGGTGCTTGAAATATTGCGCCAGCAAAAGGACGCGGGAAAACTATGCAGCCGCGTAACGGAACAAGCGATCCGGCATTACGATGCGATCCTGGAAACCAGCAACAAGTATATCAGGGTGATCGCGGAGCTGTACAACCGCTTCAGCGCAGAATCCAGACATCTCAGGATGAGCCTTGAGAATTAAGCGGCATACTTGACGCCGCCATGGAAATGATTGTCCGAAGAAATCAGAGAACCAATGCACCGTAGCCATTATGGAGATTCCTCCGCAAAAATCGTCCTATCCGTATCATTATCATGCCGGCATCACCGAAGTCTTTTATATTATCAGCGGTCAAGGAAAATTAGAAACTCCGGATGGCGATAAAGAGGTTAGAAAAGGAGACGTCATCGTTTTTCCGCCTGGGAAAGAGGGTGCGCATCGAATCACAAACACATCCGAATCGGAAATGCTGGTATACTTGGATTGCGATACTGTTTCCAAAGCCGATGTCGCGTTTTATCCGCATTCGGAAAAAGTCGGATTTATCATTGACGGTCAACCGAATACTTTTTTTGAATTGGCAAGCAAGGTGGATTATTATAAAGGAGAATGATTATAATCTGACAGCATCCAAAACACAATATACATATAAACAAAGGGGCAAGCCTTAAACGATAAGGCTTGCCTCAGATCGTAGACAAATCCCATCAGTGAGCGAGAGCAACTGATGGGATTTTC
>ENA-UPSB01000832-UPSB01000832.1-bioreactor-metagenome-genome-assembly--contig:-NODE-832-length-44684-cov-20.123149_pt1 | contig 44684 bp, 38 predicted proteins | sample MGYA00238182_ERZ773286 | MGnify/ENA primary metagenome ERZ773286 (study PRJEB29026, sample SAMN07631240) | bioreactor metagenome | isolation source: Switchgrass digestor | place: USA: Dartmouth...
AAATTGACGGCGATCCTGCTTGTGCTGGCCATGGCCTTCACACTCGCCGCTTGCGGCGGCGGGAAATCCACTTCCACTCCCGCACCTACTGCCCCCGCACAGCAAACCCCGGCTCCCACGCAATCGAGCGGCTCATCTTCCGGCTATAAGCTCGATTGGAAAGGTTTCACCATCACGCTTGCGCATGACAATAGCACAACCCATCCGGCCTATAAGTATGCCGAGTACTTCAAGACGCTTGTCGAAGAGATGAGCAACGGGCTTATCACCGTCAACGTCTTCGGAGGCGGACAGCTTAGCAACGGCAACCCCAATCAGACGGTCCAGCTGCTTCAGGACGGACAGGTCAACATGGCTATCATAAACGGCCTCTCCACGCCTGAATGGGATGTATGGAAGCTCCCCTTCCTCGTTTCCACCCTTGAAGAGGCGCGCACCGTCATGGAGGGCAAGGGCGGACAGTACATGCTCGACTCTCTCAAGGACAACGGCATTCTGGGCATTTCCTACATGGATGTCGGCTTCCGCGTGTTCTCCGCTCCCAGGTCGCTGGCTAATGTCGCCGACGCGGCAAACCTGAAAGTCCGCATTGTCAACTCCGTTGCCTTCACTGCTTTCATCGAGGCGCTCAAGGCATACCCCGTTACGGTTTCCATCGGCGAGCTCTACACGGCGCTCCAGCAGGGCCAGGCAGATGCGCAGGAAAACCCCATCACGACCATCTACGGCCGCGCTTTCTATGAGGTAAACAAGTATATTACCCTGACCAACCACATCTGGACCTATTATATCTGGGCGGCAAACCTCGACTGGTTTGAGAGCCTGCCCGCAGAGGCTCAGGACATAATCCTTAAATGCTCTCGCAAAATGATTGAGGAATACAATGTCGCCGTAGCCGAGCAGGAGCAGGAAATGCTCCAGGCTATGAAGAATGCCGGAGCAGTCATTGTTGAGCTGACCGAAGACCAGCGCAAAGCCTGGGCCGAGGTTGGCAGAAGCACCCATGCAAAGCTCGTAAAGGATATCGGCGAGGACATTGTTGCTCTGTTCTACGAAGATCTTGGACTTGAACCCAACTGGTAATTCTTTTCTAATCGGGAACGGCGGCTTTCGGTCGGACCGAAAGCCGCCTCCCAGCAATAGGGTAATGGCCGGAGCAAGTTCGGCCCTGCTCCCGTCATATTTGCGGAGCGCTACGGGGATTTGTCTCCACATCTGTTATCCACCTTTAAAGCGAAGCCATGCGCATTCAAACTTTTTCGTTTAGAAGGGAAGAAAAAATGAAGGCGATAAAGAAATTTGACGAGGGGCTGTACGTCGTTGAAAAATACACGGCCATGACTATTCTTGTAGCGATGCTGGCTGTGGTTACCCTTCAGGTCTTAAACCAGTCTTTGCTGCACCTATCCATCACTTGGACAGAAGAAGTCTGCACGATACTGCTAATGTGGTTCATGCTAATCGGAGCCAGCATAGCAATTAAAAAAGGGTCCCAGCTTGTTGTCGATTTCATCTTTATAAAAACAAAAGGATTGCTTAGAAAAATACTTGAAGTCTTTATAGCTTTGTTTACAATATTTACCTGCGCTTACATAGCAAGGTCCGGCTATTATCTTGTACAGACGCATATTAGCCGCGGTCTTATTTACGGTATCACAAGAGCGCCTTACTGGGTCGCCTCTCTCTCCATACCCGTTTGCTTTACCCTCTGCACCATCAGAAACATCATAGTCTTTATATACACAATTTACGGATGGTCTCATACGGAACCCAGCGGCAAAGCTGAAGAAGGGGGGGAAAATAAAGCATGACAACCGTACTTCTGGTCGTATTTTTCGTCACGATGCTGGCATCCGTGCCGATAGTAATAAGCATAATAGGCTCATCCATCATTTCACTTGAGCTATTCGGAAATATAACCAAACACTTCATAGCTTCGCAGATTTTCGGCGCGATGGGAAGCTTTACGCTTATAGCTCTTCCGTTCTTCATGCTTGCTGGAAACCTCATGCTCAAGGGCGGAATTTCGGAGAGGCTCGTAACCTTCTGCGAGGCCTTACTTGGCCGCAGAACAGGCGCCATGGGCCTGGTTGCGATTACGGCCTGTATGATATTCGCCGCCATCTCCGGCTCCGGACCGGCAGCCGTCGCCGCAATGGGCATGATTATGCTGCCCATTATGAAGGAGCATAAGTACGACATGGGTTATGCCGCTTCACTTGTCGCCACAGCGGGAGGTCTCGGCATTATAATCCCGCCAAGCCTTCCCATGATATCTTACTGTCTTATGGCCGATATCTCGGTCGGCGCGATGTTTATGTCAGGCATCATCCCCGGCATAATGATCGGAGTAGCCTGCATGATTCTGAACTACTTCGTTGCGAAGAAAAAGGGCTTCGGCAAAGCCCGTGAACGCAAGCTCACCTTCAAAGAATTTATGAAGGCTATCAAGGAATCGATACTTGCGCTTTTGATGCCCATTATCATACTGGGCGGCATATACGGCGGCATCTTCACCGCTACAGAAGCTTCTTGTGTCGCCGTTGTCTACGGCCTTATTGTCGGAGTCTTCGTATATAAGAAGATTACTTGGAAGGTATTCAAAGAGATGCTCTTTGATTCCGCAAAGTCTTCCGGCGGAATGATGATGATATTCGCCGTCTGCAACGCCTTTAACTGGGTCCTGACGATACAGCAGATTCCTACAAAGCTCACTAATTTCATCACAAGTACGTTTACCACTGCTACCAGCTTTTTGTGGGCCCTGATTATACTCCTGCTTATTCTCGGCTGCTTTATGGCCGTTAACGCCGCGATTATCATTCTCACGCCGCTGCTCGTGCCCATTGCACACGCATACGGTTTCTCCCTCATACAGCTCGGCATCATCATGATCGTATGCCTGAACGTAGGCGGAATAACGCCTCCCTTCGGCGTGCAGATGTTCATAACCTCAAGCATTTCGGAAACGCCGGTTGAAAAGATGTTTAAATGGATTTTCCTATTCGTTGTACTTAACGTAATTATCCTTATCCCGCTTGTCGCGTTCCCCGAGATATCTCTCTGGCTGCCGCGCATCATGGGATTCACCATAAGCTAGAAAAGCTAAATCTATACCCATCAAAACTATTTCCTGCAAATTCCCGGTATCGCGCAAAAACTATTACACCGAGGTGCTTTTATGTTCACAAAAGAAGCCAAAATCGCCGAGAGGGACAGGAGGCTGGCTCTTCTCAACCAGCTCATGGAGAAGAACGGGCTGGACGCAATTCTGTTCACCTCTGCGGCTCAGCAGACCTTACAAATGGCTACAAAGTATATCACAGGTTATCAGCTCTCCTCACGCCGCGACTACATATTCATGAAAAAGGGCGAGATGCCCTATCTCATACTCTCAAACCTCGGCCAGCAATTCCACGCCAGAAGGATTTCCTGGCTTCCGGCAGAGAACATAGTGTGCGGCGACATGGAGGAGCTTGTAAAGAAGTTCATCTCCTCGCTCCCCGGTACCCCGAAGATAGGCACATATGAAACACGCGAGATGCCTGTCGGCATGTGGCAGGTCCTGCAGAGCACCGGCGCCGAGTTCGTCGACGTTACCCGTGAGTTTACTGAGCTTCGGAAGAGCAAGTCCGAGTACGAGCTTGCGCTTACCAGACTTGCTTCGGATATCGCGGTACAATCCTTTGAGTACGTTGTTAGAAACATCAAGCCCGGCGTCACCGAAAATGAGCTTATAGGCGGAGCGGAGGGCTTCCTTAGAAGCCGTGGAGCCGAGGACATGCTCATACTCACCCGCTCGCAGAAACCCCACTCTTTTATTACAAGAGCGACCGACGTCCCCGTAAAAGAAGACGGCGTATTCGTGTATTCGGCCGAAGTTGCCGGCCCCGGCGGATACTGGACCCAGCTTATTCGCCCCATCTTTATGTCCTATGACGCCCAGCCCGAGGCACAGGCCATACTCGAGGTAATAAAAGAGGCCGAAAAGGCCGGAGCGGCGATGATAAGACCCGGCAACAAAATCCGCGATATTGCAATCGCTATCGAGGAGGTCGTGGCCAAGCGCGGCTATAAGACCGGAGTATGGTCGGGACACGGCATGGGCGCGGACCTTGGAGACGGCATCGACATAGGCGCGAGCAACGATATGGAGATAGTCCCGAACATGATCTTCACCCTCCACCCGAGCGTCGTCAGCGACACCGACGGCCTCCTGTTCGGCAACACCTTCGTATCCACCGAGGGCGAAGCGATATGCCTCACGCCTCAGTATCAGGACAGCCTCTTTATCGATGATTTGAGAAAAGTCATCAAATAAGCAGATAGAGTATCGAAAAGCCCCGCAGAGATTTTCTGCGGGGCTTGCTTTTCATCGACTTGCATCTCTTGGAATCAGGTCTTAAAAGCGCCGCTTAACAATTGAAACAGGCATATTCAGGCAATAGTGCTATCGCCCCGACGCTCTCGCTTGGCGACCGGCCTGGCAAAAAAGTCTAATGAAAGCTCCAGCCTATTATGCGAAGCGCAATTTTTTTACAATTAATTTACAATTTTCATGTTGCGTTCGACTATAATTGGGAATACCATGTCTTTATAATATCGTAAACAAAAGAAACGGAGGTAATAGATGAAGACATATACATACAGGGAAGATATAGACGATATGATTTTCGGGAACGACGAGACTTTTTCAAGCGACAGATAGTCGATTGCATATTGCGGTTGCAAAAGAGATAATCGCAATGGTTTTGTTATGGGACCTGTGCCAGGGTAAAAACCCTGGGATTTTTTTGCTCATTTTCGCCCCGTTACGGAATATAGGTTTAAGGAAACAAGCTTATTTTAGGATAAAGAAAATCCTGCAGCGCTAAGGCTCAGGGTTTGCTTTAAGCTTCATAACAGGCCGTTTACATCTGTGGGTCGGGGTCGCCGTCGAGCGTGCTGAAATACCTGTAGAAAGGCACGAGAAAGGAAAAGCCGTCCACAAGCCTTTGCACCAAATCGGGAGAATAGATTGCGGGCCCCACCTTCTCCTCGTGTATGAGCGAGAAGGTCTTTTTATTGTACCAGTCGTAGAGCAGCTTCCCGGGGTCGCCCTTGGGGCGCTTGTAGTCCTCTCCTTCCAGCACAAACTCGGACTGGCTGTTCAATGCCCGCGCGAGCTCCTCGAGCGGCTTCGGGTCTTTGTCGATGCGGGCGCGGTGCTTGAGCATAGTAATCGGCCTTGCGCAGTAGTAGCCGAGTCCGTAAGACCAGGTCGCCGGCATAATCTCGAACCAGAAGCAGGGCTTTTCAAGCCTGTCCTCACCCCTGGCGAGCGTAAACCAGAGGCAATCCTTGTAGGGCCCTCTTCCGAAAAGCCTCCTTGCGTCCCGGTAGATGCGGGATACAGATAAGCTCAGACCGAGCTCCGGATACTTTTCATTGAAGGCCTCAAAGACCTCGGCTGCCAGGGCCTTCATCGGCTGCTCCAAAACCCTCTTGTATTCTTCCTTATGCGCCTCAAACCAGCTTCTCTCGTTGTTGAAGCGGATGCCCCAGAGAAAATCAATCGTCTGCTCGGAAAAACCTTTAAACATAAACCTGCTCCAAAATATAAATATAAATGTACTTTACTTTGTCGTTTGATTATACATCATTTTTCAACCTTTTTCTACTCCAGGCTTTTGAATACGCCTGCCGCGCTTTGGGATAAACGGCTTGGGCAAGGCAAATACTACGGGTAACCTATAATACATGAGGTGAAGCTTAAAATGCCGAAAGACAGCCAGCTCGACCCCAAGGAAATCCGCAAAAAGAAATCCAGGGGCGGCCCGACCATGGCCGAGAGCGCCCTCGACGGGGAGAGCAGAAATACAAAGAAGCAGAGCGCGGACAGGCATAAGCCGGGCAGCGACAGGTAAAAAATTCGCGCCGTCTTAAAAGACGGCGCGATTTTGGCGCTGAAGGGTTTTCCATAAATTCCATAGACGCGGACCCCGGCGCGCGGCGGGCCGGCAAAACATGCAGGCATTCCAAACTCCTGACATCTCCGCCGCAGAAGGTTTTCCTTGATATGAGGGCAATTCTTTTAAGCTATTCCAACTAAAATCAAAAGGAGGGAGAACGGTGATTGATTTCCAGAACGCCTCTTTTGTGAAGCTCAGACCTGTAAAGGACGATGCCTTTGCAGAGATGATTTCCCCGATGTTCGTGCCCGGCGAGACCATCCTCGGCACCTTTCAGGGCATACGCGACGGCGTCGTGTTTACAAACAAGCGCATCTTCGCGATAAACGTACAGGGCATCACAGGCAAGAAAAAAGACTTTACATCGCTGCCCTACAGCAAAATCCAGGCCTTTTCTGTGGAGACCGCCGGCGTCCTCGACCTTGACAGCGAGCTTGAGCTCTGGTTTTCCGGCCTCGGCAAAATAAAGTTTGAGTTCGTCTCCCGAGCCGACGTCTCGGGCATCTGCCGAATGATTTCGGAGCATGTGCTGTAGTGCCTGCCGACTATTCACTCTTCTCCTTGCACAGCATCGCTATCAGCACTATTAGGAGGAAAATGCCCAGCATCCAGAATACGCCGAAAAAGGCAATGCTGAGAGAGTTGTATTCCGATAACATGACTACGTCTACATTTCTTTTCCATCCAAACAGGGTGCTAAGCCAAAAATAGAATGAAATCAAACTGCAGACTATATATCCCAACATCGGCATATAGCAATCTTTTTTCTTCTTTTTTCGGATAAAATACCCTACGCCAGCTGCGAATATCAGGTGGCCGAGGGCAAGCCCGATTATCATTAATATAGGAACTTCTGCTTCGACTGGAAAGCGGTTTCCGTACATTTTCTTGACTCCTTCCAAACAAGGGAAGAAAGGCTGGTTCTCTCCCGTTATCATTTATTATGTAATCATCTATTCGGCTCGGATGAGAGTACAGGGGTCGGGGTGGCCAACGGAGCGTTTTTAGTATTGGTTTCGGTACCGTAGTACGCCAAAGTAAAAATCAAAGCCAATGCGCAGATTGCAACTACGATACCCACCATTTATTTAATCATAACGATATAAAATATACTCAAAAAATCACCTCTGATACACAGCGTAAACTATCAGCCTGTCTTGTCAAGGTAAAATTATCCTGACAATCCAATATTAGCATACATTTATTTTGTGTGCAATATATAGAAATGTATTGTATAAATTTGCCAGGGCATAATAGTCCGGGTTTTCTTCTGATTGAATATTGAATTAAAAAGCCCTGCAATCCTCAGATTACAGGGCTTCACGCACGAAGCTTTAGCCCAGGCATGCGGCTTTCAGGGTCTCGCCGATGCTTTCGTTAATAACCAGGTCCGCCATGCTGTCGTAGGGCGTGGAGGACTTGTTAATCAGGACCATATGCTTGCCGGAAAAATACCTGATTAGCCCGGCCGCGGGGTAGACCATCAGGGAGGTTCCGGCGACAATCAGAACCTCTGCGTTTGATATATACCGTATCGATTTGTTTATAACATTCATATCGAGGCCCTCTTCATACAGGACCACGTCGGGCTTTACGATGCCGCCGCAGCTGTCGCACTTCGGCACTCCCGGAGAGTCCATTACATAGTCCAAATCAAAGAACTTGCCGCACCTCATGCAGTAATTCCGGTAAACCGAGCCGTGCAGCTCCAGGACCTCCCTGCTGCCGGCTTTCTGGTGGAGCCCGTCGACATTCTGCGTGATAACCGCCTTTAATTTGCCCATCTGCTCCAGCTTTGCCAGGACCAAATGGGCGTTGTTGGGCTTTGCCTCCCTATGTACGAGCTTGGTTTTGTAATACTCGAAGAAATCCTCCGTGTATCTCATGAAAAAAGTATGCGAGAGCATTTCTTCCGGAGTGAAACGCCCCCTCCCTTTTTCGCTGTAAAGCCCGCCGGCGCTTCTGAAGTCCGGTATATTGCTCTCGGTAGACACGCCCGCTCCCCCGAAAAACACTATGTTGTCCGACGCGTTTATAATGTCCCGCAGCGCCGCAATCTTATCCGATTTTGACTGATTCACGAAGCTCACCTCACATTTTTTCTGGCCGTAGGGCAATTATTGATAATTTATTTGGATATATTATAATAATTATATCACAAAACAATTGCTTAAACAGGAAAAAGAGTGATATTTATGTTCTTTCTAGCCTTAGGAATACAGGATAAGGACAAGGAATTAGGAAGCTACAACAATATAGTATGCCCCTCCTGCGGGCGGCTCGCAAGATACGATATCCACAAAGTTTACAGATACCTGCACGTGTTTTTTATACCTACGATAAGGTGGAACCAGAGATACCTTGCAAGAACCTCCTGCTGCGGCTCTCTTTTCGAGCTGGATCCCGAGGTAGGCAGGGAGTTTGAGAGAAATCCCAACACAGATGTCAGGGCGGAAAACCTGCGGCCGATATACGGCAGCATGCCTTACAAGTATTGCCCGAACTGCAAAGCCGAGGTGCCCGTGGAGTACAGTTTCTGCCCCTATTGCGGCGGCAGATTGTAATTCCGCGAAACGAATATCAAGTTTCCGGAAATTGCTCTTTCCGTTAAAAAGCATCAACGGAAGAGAGCTGCACCTTGCCGAATACATACCTGAAAACAAAATCGATACCCGTCTGCCCCTGCTCGCGGACCACAACGATAGTTTGTAATAAACAATATAATCGCTCTCGATAATGAAGCTGTGCTTTGACGGTTCGTCAACGCGCAGCTTTTTATTTGTTTCACCCCCGGCACAGGGTGCGGCGGTAATCTGCGCAATCTATTCTCCCCTGCCAGCTATACGATTGCAGGAAAACCTCCCCGGCGATTTAATAACTCAGTTCTATTTCCATAAATAACAACGATTGACTAAATCGGTAATAAATTGTAAAATATGTGTATATGCAAGGGAGGTTATATTATGGCAAACAAGAAAGCAGAGAGAGGAATTTACATACACATTCCTATTCCGTTGCGATACCCCGGAGCTGCGCTGTCGGCTTGTTTACCATTCTGCCGCTATGGCTAAGTGGGACGTAGGCCGGGAGTCTTTCCGGCCTGCACCCGCTGAGGTATTTCAGCCCCTATCTTTTTTGCGCAGGCCCTCGTTTTAAAGCCTTGCAAGTCTCAGGCAATAGACTATCGCTTTGCAGAGCTAGCACCCCGGGCAGCGAAAAAGCAGCCGTCATCTCTTCCAGACATCGTCGTACTAAGACAGAGTAAAGCCAACGTTGCGAAGACTGGCGAAAACTCTATCCCGCGCTTTTCAAGCCGCAAAAGTGCAGTAAATATCGATGTGTGAGGTACGACGAATTATGGATATATCGCTGAACATAATCCTCGACAGCATCAGCCATTACCGCTACGAACTGCATATCAGCCTTCCAACGTCGCTATCATTTCGCAGAATTTCTCCGCTGCCCCGCGATATCGTCACCGTGAAGCCCGACTGCCTCTACATATGCAAGCTCTCCGAGCTCATGAGGGTCAAGGAACAGGCGCCGGAATTTTACTGTATCTGCCTGCGCGATAGGATTCAGGACGATTTGGAAACGGAGGAAAAACTTAAAAACACAATCGTTATCAATGAAAACCTCGACCATGTGACTCTGTTTTCCGAGCTTCAGGAGACCTTCATGAGGATTAACGACTGGTATTGGGAGATGCAGGATGCGGTTATTAATAAGAAAAGCATCCAGGACATAATCACAATGAGCGAGCCTATAATAGGCAACTTCATCTCCGTCACCGACTCTGCATTCTCCCTGCTTGCCTACACAAAAAACATACCGACCGACGACCCCGTGTCGGTCTTTCTTATCAAGAACGGGTATCACTCCGAGGAAATGGTGAGGAAATTCAAGCAGTTCGGACGCTTTGACGTCTGGAAGAAGTACAGCGGGCTTATCATCGACACGAGCAAAGCCATTTCCAAGTACACGGCCATCAGCAAGGTGTTCACCTTCAACGACGTATACTACACGCACGTGGTCATGACCACAACCCACCGCGAAATGACGCCGGGACTGCTTGACCTCTTCGGCTACATGGCGGACATACTGAAATACAAGGTGATAGAGAACTGGGAAAAGGAGAAAAACTACTCCCATATTTACAATACGCTCGTGGCTGACCTCATGGAGGGCAATCTTACGGAGAGGGAGCTTGTAGACGAGCGCGCGAGAATTGTGGGATTCAAGCCGAACAGTCAATATCTCGTAATGATACCTGCCGTGGGTCGAGAGCGCGAGTACTTCTTTCCCGGGCGCGTCGCGCGGGATTTGACCCAGCTGTTTCCGGGCATGGTGCCCGTCTATTACAACGGCCGGCTTCTCCTCCTGCTGCACCATGAGAATATTGCCCGCCTGATGGAAGAGCAGGACATTGAGAACAGATTAAACGCCTATTTCTGCGACAACAACATATTCTGCGGGGTAAGCGACATTTTCGACGACTTGCGGGAACTGCCCAACGCCTATCAGCAGGCCGCGCTGACGCTCAAGCAGCTTAAATCCTGCAGCCAGAACGGAAAAATCATCTGGGACAAAGACAGGACTCTCAGCAACATCGCGCATTTCAGGAACTATTACGCAGGCTGCCTGCTCGACAGGAGCGATCAGAACGAGAAATTCTGGAAAAGCAGCAGGTATGGGAAAATGCTGATTGAGCTCTACGAATCTGATTTGGAAAAAAACACGAACAATCTCGAGGTCCTGTACACATATCTTATCAACGAGCGGCGCGCCTCGGAAACCGCGGCTCAGCTGCATATGCACAGAAACAACGTAGTGTACAGAATAAGCAGGATTGAGGAGATGCTGAATATCCGCCTCGACGACAGGCTGACGAGAATCAATCTGATGATGTCCTTTCTAATGTTCCGATACTCCAGCTTCCTGCGGGGAAACAAAGGCTGCGAGCAGCTGCTTAAAGCCCCGAGATAAGGCTTTAATAACAAGATTCCGGGTGGACCTGAAGCGGTGCCACCCGGAATTTCATATTGATTGTAAGAATTTACACGGCAGACTAAGCCGGCCAGTTTGCAATCAGGTCTTCTCTTACCTCTTTATTGAAGATGGCAATCGTGCTCTTAATCGCGCTGAAAAGCTGCACGACCGCATAGGCGAAGAAACCGACTGTCATTACAACATGGAAGGGATGCAGCGGAATCAGGAGCGAGGTAGTCGACAGGTTCAGCTTCTTCACAACTCCCGACTGCAGCCAGGATGCGTATGTCAGAAGTACAACAACGGCAGTCCCCAGCCACTCGTTAATCGTCCATACGATTACGGGGCTCAGCTTCGGCAGCTTCCGCATAAAGAAGGTGATGTGGACCAGCCCGTGGTTGTGGTGCGTATAGGCGAGGGCGAGGAAGACAAACACCACCTCGGACAGGCTCACATATTCGACCGAACCCAGCATGGCCGACTTGAGCACGAAACGGCAGAAGACATCGTATACGATTACGAGCACGCAAAAGGTAAGAGCCACTATCCCGACCGCGTTAAATATCCAGCAGAAAACATTCAGGCCTTTTTCAATTTTTTTAATGGTATTCATTATATTCATTGAACACACCATCTTGATTCAATGCCGTCTATGCCGCCGCTCGTTTTTAGCGAGCGCTTTTTTAACCGGCAAGCTCGGCGTTATATTTTTCGATATACTGGCGGGCGGTGTCGAAGATGGCCTGGCCGTCGAAGCCCTTTTTGGTCATAGTATCAATCCACATATCCCAGGATTCCTTGGCGGCCGCGACAATCTCGGCGTCAAAGGCCTCGCTGGGCCTGTAGTATACTACGCCGTACTCGTCGCACTTCTTATGTATCCTTTCCACCTGCGCGGCGTAAAGCTCGGGCAGCTGGTCGAGGAACCATTCTCTGCTGTTGTCAATAATCTGCTTCAGGTCGTCGGGCAGCTCGTTGTACCTGTTCTTGTTCAGGCAGAGCATCGTGAGCGGGTATATGGAGTTGTCGGTGATGAGCAACCTGTCGATGATTTCATAGAGGGCAGAGGTCTCAAGCTGGTCGTAGAAGAACAGGCCGCCGTCGATAATCCCCTTCTCGATGTACTCGTAGCCGTCGTTGAAGCCGACCGTCACTCCGTTTGCGCCGAGCAGCTCAAACCATCTGGTCGTATAGGCGTTGGAGATTCGCAGGTCGAGGCCCTTCATATCGGCCGCCGACTGGATATCCTTGCCTGCGGCGAAGAGTATCGGGCTTGCGGTGCCGGAGTGAAGCGCCACGACATGGAGCGGCTCCCATTCTTTCTTCAGATACTCGGTTTCATTGAGCATCGCGTTCATGGCGGCGGTGACAACCATATGGTTCTTAGCTCCAAGGGCGGGCAGACCGAAGACTTCCGTGCAGGAGAATACGCCCGGATAAATCGTAACGCCGCTCCAGAAGCCGTCCGTAAGGCCGCTTATGCAGTTTGTAACGCAGTCGCTGAGCTTGCCGAGGGCTCCGTTGGAATAGATTTGAATGTCAAGGCGTCCGTTGCTCTCCTCACCTATTCTCCTTGCCCACTCGACAAGCACGGGATACAAGGGGTTGGTTTCGGCGTTCGGATAGTCGATTTTGAAGGTATAGACTTTGTCCGGGGTGGGAGTCTTTTCTCCTCCCCCCTGTGTCGGGGCGGGAGTGGACTCGGTTTTGCCGCCGCAGGCAGCCAGGCTGAGAATGAAAATCAGGGCAAGCAGCAGCGCTAGGGCCTTTGATAACTTTTTCATTTAACTTCCTCCTTTTCACAATTAATTAATTTCAATGAAAGGACGAATCACGCGTTATAAATAAGGTTGGGCAGCCAGACCGAAAGCTGCGGGAAGAAGATTACAATCAATGTCACAATTACAAGCGCGACGCAGTAAGGGGCCACGTTTTTGTAAATACTCATGAGGTTCAGTTCCTTATCGAGCGTCACCGCTATGAAGAGGTTGATTCCAATCGGAGGAGTTATCGTGCCCAGAACCATTACAAGTACGATAACCACGCCGAACCAGACCGGGTCGAAGCCCAGGTTTATTACAATCGGATAGAATATCGGTATTGTAATAAGTACGGCCGAGAGGGTATCCATGAACATTCCGATTAATATGTAGAGGACAAACATAAGGCCGATTACCACGAGGCGGTGTACGTTCATCGCCGCTATGGACGCCGCCAGGTTCTGCGGCAGATGCGTAATTGTCAGGAAGTAGCCGAAAACGTAGGCGCCCATCATGAGCTGGAATATCATCAGGGTCGATTTAAGAGTTGAGGCCATGCGGTCGATAAAGCTCTTGAAAGTCAGCCTGCGGCGTACCAGCGCGTAAATAACCGAGATGAAGGCTCCGATTGCGGCAGCCTCGCTGGATGAGAAGATGCCGCTGAACATGCCGCCGATAACTATGCCGAACAGGGCGACTATCGGGATAAGTCCCAGCAGAGAGCGAAGCCTCTCCTTGAGCGGATAGCTCTGCCCTCTTGCGGCAAGGGAGGGGTTCCTCTTGCATACTATAATCGCGGCAAGCATATAGGCAAGCATCAGCAGCACTCCGGGGATGATGCCCGCGGCAAACAGGCGGCCGACCGAGACGGATGCGGTAATTCCATAGAGGATGAAGCCCGTGCTGGGCGGAATTAGCCAGCTTAGCGTTCCTCCCGTCGCCACGGTCGCGGCGCTGAAACCGATGTCGTAGTTGTACTTTCTCTTTTCGGGGATTGAAAGCTTACCCATTGTCGCAACCGCCGCCGAGCTGGACCCGCAGATAGCTCCAAACAGTCCGCAGGACACGATGGTAGCAAGGCACAGTCCGCCGGGCAGCTTTCCAAGCCATCTTTCGCAGGCGTCGTACAGGCCCTTGCTCATACCGGATTGCAAGGCGAATTCCCCCATAACGATAAAAAGCGGGATTACCGCGAGGGTATAGCCCGAGGCTGTCGAAAAGGGCACGGTCTGGAAAAGCTGCATCGACTTCATAATGTTTCCGGTGGCCAGATAATAACCGACAAACCCTACCAGGAACATCGCTACGCCCAAATTCATGCCCATGAATACCAGAACGATCATCGCCACAATTCCAATCAGGGCCAGCGTAGTTAAATCCATATTGAAATGGCACCACCTTTTATATTTAGGGAATTGATTTGCCGGGGATAAAAAAGAAATATACGGAAACTTACAACCGTTCTTGATTATATACCGCCCGGAAATTAAAGTCTTTGGCATAATCCAACATTTTCCTTTTATGATATCGATACTTCTTACAAACGGCGGGTAGACTTCCATCCAATAAATGTAATTTTATTACAGTTATTACTATCCCCGCAACAATCCCCCAATGATCAATTTAAAACTTTGTTAAAGATTACAAAAATTTATTAATATTTAAGCGCTTTGTAAAGGCGCCCGCCGAACAAATATTCCCAAATACCCTTTTTGTGAACAAAAACTGCGGCTATACTTTTTGCAATTTAACAAGGAAAGGCCGGCCAAACCCGGCAAGCACAGGGAAACCTTATGAAACCCTGGAGCGGAGCGCGGCGTGCATGCCGGGTGCAAAAATCGTCCGCCCGATAAATAGCCCCCTGTTTGGCAAATGAGCTTGTGAAGGAAATCGGCTTTTCAAGCATAAAATACGGGGTGGAGCCGGCGCCCCACCCCGTAAAATTTGTTCTTTTTCACCCGGCGGATAATAGGCTCCCGCGCCATTTTAAGCTTCATCCTCGTTTCTTCGGGAACCTAACATACCGCCGCTTTTGCACCGCCTTCAGCAAGCCTTGCGGCATCGTCCTTGCCAAGGCCGCTATCCGGAAATTAAGCCAGCACCCCCGAATACTAGGCCGACAGCCCGACTTAAAACTTAACATAAAAGCAAAAAACCACCCAAAACGGGTGGTTTAATAAAGAAGACGACGGGTCTTTCTTTTAAGTCCTAAAGCAATATAAACAACCGCCTAAACTGCTATCAATAAAATCACCGTGGATTTGCTTTGATTAAAACTCCACCAGGAGAAGCGAACCGTCCTTCCCGCTCATCGCGATACAATAATATCTGACCGTTCCGCTTTCATCAGTAAACGATATTCCCCTTGTCGGCATATCCCCGAAGAAAGTCATCCCGATGACAAGCGGTTTCTCGGGTGAAAGCGTCGGCACTGAATACAATACTTTTTCTTCACTAAACCAGAGCTCATGATTGTCTGCCGCAGAATTTATTTCAATGAATTTGAAGTCCCGCAGCTCAATATTTGTCGAGATAACAAGCTGCACCACCGAGCCTTCTATCGCCTCGGGGTCGACAAATTGGTCGTATGACTCATATCTGCTTAAAAACTCTTCCGTCGCATAGTCGATACTTATGTGGTTGAGATAATCGACAGGAGCTTCGGACACTTGGGGTGTTGAGCTCACCTGCGGAGTTGCGGGCGTCTCAGGCGCGGCCGACGGCTGCGGTGAGCTTGTCGCCGGTGGCCTTGAATCCGCACAGGATACGAACATTGCTGCGGCAAGCAATACAAGCAGGCATATTGATACTGCTTTTTTCATTTTACTTCCTTTCTTATCCTTTTCTGAGTTTTTTACTATTACATACTATTACCAAAGTACTTTATATTATAATAGACGACAAAAAAGAAAAAAAGTATGTCCCTTTTTCAACTTTTTCAAATATTTTGTGCGCTGGCAGCCGGCTTATGCCTGAAAACCTCTCAATCGCTTTGCGAGGTTTATCAACTATTGAACAGGTCTTTGGAATTTATGAAGTCCGGGAATCGCCATTCAGATTGCCTTAATGTTAAAAAGCCGGCAGGCGGTTTCCACCGCTTGCCGGCTGCCTGGACTTCGATATACCCCAGCTTATTTACATAGAGCCAGTCTTCTGCAGTCGGATTCTCCCGACTTTGGTGTTTTCTGAAGCATCAGGGTTTTAGCTTTCTTCCGTTGCTGTCCCTGCCGAAAAGCTTCAGAATCTTAGCTCCAAGCCGGGTTCTGAAAAGAACATAACATATCGAGATGAGTATAACAAGTATTCCGCCGAGTATCCTAATCCAGGTTACCCTTATCAGCGTCAGGGCAGACAGCAGCGTGGTCAAAAGCGCACTGCTGCGCAGATTGCGCCTGAAATATGCCAGCGAGACAACAAGTCCCAATACGCAAAGAAATATAAACACCAGTTCCATATAATCCACCTCATAGTCTCCGCAAATCGGCATCCGCCGCGTCTGCCCAAGACAGATAACCGGAATGTATTAACCGAAGAAAAGCCTGTGATCAAAATCAACAGGCTTTTCTTTTTCGGCTTTAATTATTTTTGCTATGAATTACTGATTAAAGCTTTCAAATATCTCCCTTATCTGCTGATCGGCTCTCTGGGTAATCTCATTGATTTCCTCAAAGGTGAAGTACTGATATGTGTTGGAGCCGCCGAGCTGCTTGATTCTTGCCATATAATCCGGTCTGTCGGCAATGCCCTTGCAGATTTGGTTTATAGCCTTGGCTGTTTCCTCGGACATTGATGCCGGTCCGTAAATGGTCATCGGCCATGCGCATACGAGCTTTTCAGCTTCTGCTCTGTCCTTAACAAAATCAGATACGATGGGAACCTGATCAAGAACTTCCTTGAGGTCGTCGGTGTAGTTTCTGTCAACGAGGGAGTTGAGGATGCCGATTACCTTGCCGCCCTTGATGTCCGCAACAGCCTGTGTCTCTGTGAGGCACGCAAGCTCAACGTTTCCGCCGTTGATCCATGTACGGACGTCATTGGAGTTGCCGGGCTGCCAGGAAATCAGATCGGATATTCCGTAGTAGTTTGTGATGAGCTTAAGGCGAATTTCGTGCGGTGTACCTGTAGCGTATGCAACTCTTACCTCGCCCGGATGAGCCTTTACATAGTCAATGAAGCCCAGAAAATCGTTGAACTTGCCGTTGTTGACAGGGGTAAGGAATACGCCGCCGGACGGCTGGAGCTGACCAACGTTGGCGCAGATGGCAATGAACTCATCTCTGTTCGCAAGATTCTTTTCCCATGTTCCGCTGTAGTAGTTGACGATAGCGCCAGCGCCGTGCGCCATGATAACGGAGCCGTCTCCGGGAGCACGGGCGAGAGTAAGGCCAGCTCTGTTTCCGGAACCGGCAGCATCGTTCTCAACCACGAACTTTGTGCCCTGGCAGACCTCGTTGAGATAGTCAACCATGATACGTGTTGACTGGTCAAGCATTGAGCCGACGTCCATAGGAACAAGAATCGTAACTTCCTTTACGCCGTTCGGCCATTTGATGCCTTCAGGAGCCTGAGTAGTCTGCGGCGCCTGGGTGGTCTGCGGCGCCTGGGTGGTCTGCGGCGCCTGAGTGGGTTGTGGCGTCTTGTTGCCGCAGGCAGCGAAGCTGAAAATTATTGCGAGGGCAAGAACCAAGGTCAAAAATTTTTTCATTTTAGCACCTCCTATAAATATATGCTAAACGAATCAGGCTTTCACCTTATTCGCCTTAGCCCTCTTGATAGCCGGCAGTATTGTATTGAGAATAAGCACGGCCACACCTACAACGAGGAATATTGCGGACACAGGTCTTGTGACAAAGGTCCAGATTCCGTTAGGAGCATTGTTTATGCCCTGACGGAGATACTTCTCAAACAGTCCCGCGAGAATGTATGTCATTATAAACGGCATGATTGGGATATCGAAGTAATCCATCACAAGGCCGAGTATGCAGGCGCCTACTGCAACCATGATTCCGAAAACATTCGTCTTAACCATATAAGCTCCGAGGAAGCTTATGATGATTATTGCGGGATACAGATAGTGATACGGTATGGAGAGGAACTTCGGAAACAGCGGCATGGTAAAGACCTGAACCAAGAATACGAATATCGATCCGATGAGAGCCGCGGTATAAAGTATGTATACCATGTCGGGCCTCTCCATCATCAGGGTCGGGCCTGCGGTAACGCCGTGGACGGCCATAACGGTCATGAACTGGACCATGATGACGTCACCCGGAATTCCGAGCGCTATCATAGGTATCATGGCTCCGCCGATACCGCCCTTTGTCGCGACCTCCGGCGCCCATACGCCGCCGATAGCGCCGTTACCCCATTTTTCCTTATCCTTAGCAAGTGTTTTGTTCGTGGAATAGGCCACCACTGAGGATGTAGGTCCGCCGAGTCCCGGAAGGAATCCGATGAACGCACCGATTAGGAAGGAGCTAACGATATTGAATAAATTGTCCTTGATGTCCTTGCCCGGCCATCTGAATTTATCTACCTTGACTTTACTGGCGTCCCCCGTCTTGCTCTGTTTGACATATTCCATCATGATGATTTTGGCCGCGAAGAGTCCGAGCATAAGGTTAACTACGTTGAAGCCGTCGTAGAACTCTGTTATCCCGAATGTGAATCTTGCGCGTCCAAGCATCGGGTCGACGCCTACGCAGGCGATGATAACCGCAAAGCCCACGCCGATGAAACCCTTGACAAGCGAGGAGCCTTCAAGGCCGATTACTAGAGCTATGGCGCAGAATATCATCGAGGCATACTCCCACGGCCCAAGCTTTACGCCCAGGTCCGCAAGCGCCTTTGCCGCGAACATCGCAATTATGATTCCCGGAATGATACCGAACAGGTTGGAAACCACTGTTACCGAAAGCGGTCGGACAGGGTCTCCTTCCTTTGTAAAAGCATAGCCGTCCCATGAAGTGGCTATGGAAGAGCTGGTTCCCGGGATGCCGAGAAGTATCGAACCGATAGCGCCACCGCAGGAGGAGCCTACATGAAGGGCCATGAACAGTTCCAGGGCCAGGATCGGGTCCATCTTGTAAGTGATGGGCAGGAGCATAGTCATTACCATTCCACCCGAAAGTCCCGGAAGAGCTCCGAACAAAACGCCCAGCATGGTTCCGCCTATCATATACGCTATACCAAGAGGCGTTACCACCTTCTGCAGCGCATCAAGTATAAATTCCCACATAGTACTACCCCCGTTTTACTAGAAAAGAATTCCCGATTTAAGGCGGACATCCAGTGCAACAACATAGATCAGGTATATCGCACCGCTTACACACACCGTGTAAATCAATGTTGTGATAATACGCTTCATTTTAGGCATATCCGGCCTGGAACTCTTCGAAAACAGATAGGAGACGATGAAAAGTGCAATCGGGAACGTTACTATAACCCCGAAAAGAAGAGTTCCGATAGCAAGGAAGAGATAAATCGCCAACATAATTCCAAGACGCTTCCACTCTTCCTTTGACAGCTTCATCCTCTTGCTGTCAGGACCGGGCTTGACAAGAAGATAAATCGCGCATAATGCAAGTATGCCGCAGCCTATCCAAGGGAAGATCTTGGGGCCTGGATCTCTCTGGAGATTGCTTGCAGGCAGCATGTTTGCCTCCACAGCAAAAAATCCAGAAATCACAAGCAGTATTACCGCAAGTACTCTGTCTCTGCAAAAGAATTTCTTATTCATACAATCTCTCCCAAATACAAATTAAAAAATCTGTCATTTTGTTGGGCGTTCTTGTTAAAGGTCATTCTGCAAAGTATTTGTAAGCAGTGTGCAGCATGCATACGGAGGTTCTCACAACTGCCTAAATAGCGAGATTATCACATCCTTCATGCAACGGGTTTTAGCGGAGAAATCACTGTCTTTATATCTGATGTTTCCGAGTTCTTGCCTCGTCAAAAGCGTGCCCGGCTTCCCCGGAAACAATCTCCCTTTAATCCAAAACAAAGAACGAAGACCCGTTCCGAGTCCTCATCTGAAGCCGGCAACGCAAGAGACTTTGCTCTTCCCTTCGCGGCAGGCGGAAAACTATGTATTTGATGAACGGCCGGAGCCTTTCGTCAGCGTAGAGATAGCCACAGCACTCGTCCGTCTGTCCTGCTCGTCCCAGTATGCTTCATGCAAACGGATCGCCTTTTATGTACTCGCGGGGACGCTGCATTCTCTCAGTCATTACTCACAAAAAATACCATGAAGAAAACATCTCTGCATCTGATACAGTTTCAGGTATATATGTGAATAATAACAATCTTCTGCTATGCAGGTCAAGGCCACTATTTTAGAGGAATGATTTTTGTGCTTAACTGCCATAATCGGAAGAATAATAGTGCAACTTTGCACACTCAATGGTCGTCAAAGATGCAAATAATTCCGGCCGTTTCAGGGCTTGCCAGCGGAATTATTCACAGCCGAACCGGCGAGGGCCTTGACCGCCCTCGCGAGTTCCGATACAACTGCACCTATACCGTTCTGCCCCCGGCCAGGCTGAGAATTAACTCTTTAGGGCCTAAAACGATCTAGCGAAGACTATCCTACCATAATTTGTTTTGGAAGTAAAGCGAAAACAAACCACCATTTTATATTTATGGGAATTTGAGATTATATTCACGCCCAGGCAGGCGGCCGGTATGGTTAATCGGAGGCGGGAGATACAAAGTCGTGATATACGACGAAGCCAATTGGAATACAGCCTTCGTAAGGGAAAATCAATCAACAGCGGTTGATTTCACAACTTCTTAAGTTGCCGGAAATATAAAGGGAACAATGTGCAAAATATGCACAGTGATTTAACAATAAAACCCGGGATATGGCACCATACAGATGCTCACCGGCAAAATGCGCTTGGTGTCCGATAAAGCATAAAAAACCGGGAGAGCATCCTTTGATACTCTCCCGGCCTATGTTTCATATGAAATCCTGCCCGGGAGCTTACGGTCAAGCAGTCAGAGCAAAGCAGGTCCACGAACATTCCGGCAATTTCATGTAGAACCTAAGCGCCGGCGTTTCCCCTGTTTCCTTAGCCTTTTATACCGCTGCAAATCACAGGCAGACCTTTGCATATCGGCCGCTGCTTCAGATATCCTAAGTATACTTTTTCTGATATGCAATTCTGGGAGACCCGTCGCTGACATAAATGATACCGCATTTTATGAACCCTGATTTCTCCAGGATATGCTGCATTATCTTATTATCTTCATGTGTATCAATACGAATATTGTCAATCTGCCGTGAGCAGAATTCCTCAACCAGTTTGAACATCCCTTTATGCGTACCATCGCTGGCAATGCGATGAATTGTTCCATAAGGCTCGGAATTCAGCCAGCTGCCCTTCTCTATCACCAGATAGGTCGGGTCCTCGCCTATGATAAACATAAAAGTTCCAATTACTTTAGAGTCAGATTCAACCACATAGCTTACGCCGTTTCTAATATCCTCTTCCAGCAGTTCTCTGGACGGATAGTTTACCCATTGATTCGGATTTCCGTTCAGTCGCATCTGCTTGCGAGCATATTCATAAATTTCAAGCATGCGGCCAAGGTCATTCATCGCCGATTTTCGTATAATACGTTCCTGCTGCATTTGATTTCATTCCTGTTATCTTTTTCTAATATGTAAGTTGGCAATTAATATGATTATACTATTCGCCGTATGTGATTGCAAATTATATGATATAAAGGAGAAAAGTAATAAAGAAAGCACAAAACCGCCCAAAAAGGGCGGTCATCTTTTGAACAATAAAAAATCCACAGTCGCCGCTCCATTGCGACGGGCATGTTATATATTCATATTCCCCCTTTCCTTACAGTTATCTAATTACTGGTTTTCCTGAAGTTTTTATGATAATATCATCTTAAACATTTTCAGACGAATCAGGCCAAACTTTGCCATAAACTCTAATTGTAACGGCTCCTCTGAGTATTTATTTTTGCGTATTTGATAACGATACTGCCAGGTCTGTGACACATAAAAGATAATTTCAAAAGGGAGTATGCTACCATGAAGAGAATACATAAAATCCTATGGACAACAATATTGAGTGCCCTTTTATGTGCTTCCACGCTAATTACTCCTGCTTTGGCCTTCTACGGTGATGGGCCAAGCGACTGGGCACGTCAAGAGGTCCGCGCCGCTGCCGATTCCGGGTTTCCGGACTGGGAGACAGAAGAATATAACTGGAAGTACGCTTGGACAAGCCTTACGATTGAAAACGAGTATCTTCAACCGATTTCCAGAGTGTATTTTTGCCATTTAATCGCCAGAATCCTTGCAAAAGATAATAATCTTTCCTCATTTAGACTATATGAAGCGGCGGTTGACGCCGGATACCGCTCGCCCTTCTCTGATTTGACGCGAATATTTTGGGGCTACGATGCATTATTGCTTAACTCTCTAGGCATCATTGAAGGGGTAAGCGAGGATAAATTTGATCCTTTCGGCACTTTGACACGCGAGCAGGCCGCTGCAGCATTGGCAAAAACAGTTATTGCGATTCGCCCCTCTCTTTGGCAAGATGGTGTAGACTATATGGCGGACAAAATAATCACCGATAAGGATGAGATTTCTCCCGAGGCATATAACTATATTGGTTTTTTGTACGAGCAGGGGGTGATGCGCGGCATGGGGGATGGAAGATTTGCCCCTCAGGAACCGTTTACCACCGAGCAGGCAATGGTCACCTGTTACCGGCTTTGCAAGCAGCTTCAGGTGCCTGGAGTCATTCCGATTGAAGAGGCAAACCTGTGGCTGGATACATATCATATGAATCGTGAATATTCATATATGATACGCCAGTTACCGGGTGACCCCAATGACGGCTATGTGTCAGTTTATTACGGCGGAAGCGCGGACGGCATCTCAACGATTTCAGTGGAAAAGTTTACTGTGGAGGGTGTCGGAGAACTGGAACCGGCACCAGACGCCTTTCCTCCGGAATATGGATATTTTGAAGGATACAAAGCCGAGCTGCACGTTTCCCCGCGTAATATGATAAAAGATACCTTTTACACTGCGCATGTGGACCTCATACTTACTATGAAAAACGGCGAGATACAAAAGATAACAGATACCTTTGTGTTTTTGTATTAATATATTTCCTGATAATTACTTACTCAATTTAAATTCAGCATAACGAGTAGCAAATATACATAGGGTTTTCAGGTGCCTATAAGTCCTTAGGTTCCAAAATACTGCAAATAACGCCCAATAAGCCCAAAATTCACAATATGGAGACAAGTTAGTCATAATTTTATAATTAATAGCAAAAAACCGCCCAAAACGGACGGTTTTTTGTGTTTAAAATTGGAGCTGTTAGGCAGATTCGAACTGCCGACCTCATCCTTACCAAGGATGTGCTCTGCCTCCTGAGCTATAACAGCATACTCTCCGGCAGCTTGACCGCCGGAAGGTAGTGGCGACCCAGAACGGGCTCGAACCGTCGACCTCCAGCGTGACAGGCTGGCGTTCTGACCAACTGAACTACTGGGCCATATCGTCGGACAGCTTTGTAATTATACAATCACCAGCGCATTCTGTCAAGCCATAAAACCGGAAAATCCGATGTTATTTTCGAAAAACGGCCGGAGCTCGGAGCGCTTCAAAGGGCAGACAAGCTCCAATCTCTCCCCTGTAAAAGGGTGGTTGAAGCAGAGCCTAAAGGCGTGCAGCGCCTGGGCGTTTATGCCGAGCTTTTCAGAGAGAGCCCGGGACTCAGGCGTATAATACAGCACGTCGCCCAGCAGCGGATGGCCCAGATACTCGCAGTGCACCCTTATCTGGTGCGTCCTGCCCGTCTCAAGCCTCAGCCTCAGCGCGCTTACCGGCTCTCCGAAGCAGATGCGCTCCCCAAGCACCTTATAATGAGTGACCGCCCGCTCGCCGTCCTCGCAGACCCCGCGGCGCATATCCCGTTCGCGAAGCCTCTTTATCGGCGCGTCGATTGTGCCCTTTTTATTCTCAAAGCTGCCGTATGCAAGCGCGAGGTACTCCTTTTCGCCGTCCTCCCTGAGGGCTTCCGCGGCACGCGCCTTTGCGTAGGAGGATTTTGCAAACAGCACAATTCCCGAAGTGTCGCGGTCGAGCCTGTTCACGGCGTGGCAGACGCCGCCGAGATAGCAGGAGACGTAGTTTGCCAAGGTGCCCGTGTATCTTGCGCGCGAAGGGTGAGAAAGCTGCCCCGAGGGCTTATGTACGGCGAGCAGCCATTCATCCTCATATATTATGTCAATCTCGCCGCGCTCGGGCACTATGTCCGAATCCTCTTCCGCAAGGTCTAAGCTGCAGGTGACCACGTCGCCCGGGGAGAGCCTGTAGTTGGTATAGGCGGGGCGGGAATTTACAAAAATCCCGCCCCGAACCTTGAGCTTCCTGACAAGAGCGGCTGAGAGCGCCATATCGCCGCGCAAAACGCGCAGCAGCTCCCTGCCCTCGTCCTTCTCTGTTGCAACAAACTTCAGTTCCATCAGTCTCTCGTTATCCTGCTTGCCGACCTGAGGCTGCCCTCGGTGCCCGTGTACTCCACGGTCACACGGTCGCCGACGTCTATGATGACGACTTCCTCGCAGTCGGCCGCCGAAATGACGTAGTAATAGCTCCTGCCCTCAAGGCGCACATAGTAATACGAGGTTCCCGAGAGGACCGCCGTGCGGATCTCAGCGACCGTGCCGCTCTCATCATGCCGCTCGGCGGCCTCCTTGCTTATAATGCCGTGCTGCACCAGCAAATCTAGATAGTTCTTCTCGCAGGCTTCTACGGTCGGGCCGGTCGCGACTATCTGGTACTGCTGGACATTGACCATCGCGTAGGCCTTGACAAGCCCCGCGCTGTCCTTCAGCGCCATGAAGTAGGTCGGCTGGGAGGAGATATTCAGCAGCAGCGGGAAGGTCGCCTTGTAGCCCAAATCCTGCACTACGCCCTGGGCGGAGTACATCGCGGAATACTCCTCGGCGCCCGCTATGCTGTAATATGTCGTCTGCTTGGTGCGCTGGTTGGCGAGTATAAAGCCGATGTTCGACTCGTCGGAGCCGGCGGAGGTAATTCCGGTATACATATAGACGTCGTCGTTTATGGCGATATAGTTATAGCCGTCGGTAGTCTGCGTGACGCCCTTCTGGCCGAAAATCGAGTTGATATAACCGTTGATATACCTTCCGTAGTAGTCGTACTGCTCAATCAGGAGCTCGGCGGTGTATACCCTGTCCACCCAGGTCGGAATCTCGTCGGCCCTGTAATACCTGCTCTCGCCGGTAATCGCGTTGACCAAGACAGCGCCGTTAATGTCGGTGCCGCCGAAAAGCCCGATGGTCTTTTCAAGCTTCGGGCAGACCCAATAGGGGATGCCGTCTTCGTCGATTTCGAAGTTTGCGGTGTCGAACATGAAGGTGGGGTACTTAAAGCGCAGATAGCGGTAGATGTTGCGCCCGAAAAGCTCCGTGTCTGAGTACTTCATGCCCTCGGGAAGGCGAATCACCTCCACCTTCTGCGTCACCATGTCGATGATGAGATAGGCGGGCAGGCCCTCGGAGCGGTTGTTGAACCACTTTACAAGGTCGCCGTACCGCAGCGGGGTCACCCTTACCGGGCGGCCCTTGTAGTTTATCTGGGTGTAATTGTCGGCGACCTCGAACTGGCTGACCATGTCGGCAAGCTCGCCGAGCTTCCTGTCGCCCAGCTTCTTCGCCGAGGCCTCGTCCAGCATCGGTATCTGGTCGTAGGAAATCTCCTTAACGTCCTCGACAAAGCTGCTCTGCTCGATTGTAAGCAGCTTCGTGTATGCCGAAGCGCGGAAAATCGGGCTTGAGATAATCGAGCCGACCACATAGATTAGGACCAGAAGGCCGCATATAATGAGCGGTGCGAGGCAAAACTGCTTTAGCCCCTGCCAGATAGTCTTCGGGTCGCTCGAAGATTTAATCACTCCCATCGAAAGCGCGGTCAGAATGCAGTATACCGCCGAAAGAATGAAAATGAAGGAATAGAACTGGGTGTTGTGCAGATTTATGGCGGGCAGCCTTACGTAGAAATAAATAAAGCCCACCACAAGCGTTATTCCGATATTTATCAGGACCCGCTTAAGTCCGACCTTTGCCTTGGAACCCATCGGATTTCCTCCTCTCCGGCTTTGCGCCGTGCGTACCGCCTTTGCCAGACTCGCTCCAGGCGCGCCCCCCGGTCGGGCGGCGAAGGCGGCTATTTCAGGTTATCTTAGCATAATTATTACCAGAACACAACTTGTTCTTACTGTCTTTGTGCGCATACCGCAAAAAAGAGGCGGCGGCAAAACAGTATTAAAGAATCAGTGACGTTTAAATATCTTAGATACCGAAAAAACTAATCCCGTTTCGCATGGTCACTTCGGCGATGTGCTCCGTGGTCGTGCCGCGTATCTCGGCTATGCGCTCGGCTATAAACTTAAGGTTCCTCGAATCGTTTCTCTTACCGCGCAGGGGCACCGGCGCAAGATAGGGGCAGTCGGTCTCAATCATGAGCCTGTCCTCGGGAATCCAGGCAACGACCTCCGGCGCCTTCCTTGCATTTTTAAAGGTGACGGCTCCGGTAAAGGAAAGGTACCAGCCGAGCTTTACAAGCTCCTTTGCCGTCTCAAGGCTGCCGGAGTAGCAGTGAAACACCCCTCTGACGCCGGGGAAGGCCCTGACAATCTCCAGGCTGTCCTCATGCGCGTCCCTGTCGTGGACGATAACCGGGAGATTCAGCTCCTGCGCGAGGGCCATCTGCAGCCTGAAGGCCTCCTTCTGTTCTTCGCGGGGCGAGAAATTGTAATAGTAGTCAAGGCCTATCTCGCCTATCGCGACAACCTTTTTATTTAAGGTAAGGGCCCGGAGCTTGTCAAGCGCCTCTCTGCTCATTGTCGAGGCCTCGTGAGGGTGTATGCCGACGGCCGCGTAGAAAAACGGGTACTTCTCGGCGAGAGCCACCGTTTCGAAAGAGGAGTTTAAGTCGCTCGCGGCGTTTAAAACCAGAGAAACCCCCGCCGCGGGCAGCGACTGTATGACGGAATCGCGGTCAGCATCAAAGGCTTCGTCGTCATAATGCGCGTGCGTGTCAAAATACATCTTCTGCCATATCCTTTCGTAAACTTCGGGTGCAAAGGCAAAGGCGGCCGCAACCGGAGCGTTCGGCCTGCCCCAAAGAGCGGCCTATCGCACACGGCGGCTTTGACCTTTTTACCGCCGTCATATCGCCTTATTAATTGCAAAAAACTCTTGAAAATATTTTCAGTATATGATATCATGTCCGTTGCTGAAAAACAATGCCGCGCCGCGGCATATTAACAATGAAAAAATAAAGCCGCTTTCGGCTTGAAAGGAATGTAAATAGATGCTAGCTCTCACCATTCTTCAGCTTCTCAGCGCCTTAGCCGTCATACTGATTGTCCTGTTCCAGTCGGGCAAGAAGGCCGGACTTTCCGGAGCCATTGGCGGCATTTCGGATACCTTTATGTCCAAAAACAAGAGCAAGTCGCTCGACGCCCGCCTTGCCAAGATGACAAAATGGGCCGGGCTTGCTTTCGTAGTTCTCACGATTGTTCTTAACCTTTTATAATAAATCCTTTGCGCAAGTCTGTAGTTTTGATGGAATAGAGAGGTTAATATATAAGATGGCAGGTACCGTTCGGTGCCTGCCATCTCTGCATTAAAACAAATCTGCTGCGCGTTAAATTTCAAGGTTTTTTAAAGCCGTCATGACATTCTAAGGCGGCGCAACCCTTTGCATTTTGCCGGGCTATATCATATCGCGCTTAATCAGCCTTATATCCTTCCCTATGAAGGTCAGGGGCAGGTATTCCCCCTCGAGCCTCGAGACTATCGAAGGAGGATAGCGCTTTTCAAGCTCCTCGGGCGTGAGGTTCGAGTTTATCACGGTCTTTTTCTTGGAAATCAGCCTTGAGTTTATAAGCGTGTAAAGCGCGCTTGAGACCATGCTCGTCATCATCTCGGTGCCGAGGTCGTCCATTATGAGCAGGTCGCAGTTTAAGTAGCGGTAGGTTTTCTCGCGGGCCTCTTCAACGTCGCCCAGCCCGAATTTTTCAGCCTCGAAGGCCGCGAAGATGTTGACCGCCGTATCGTAGACGACGGAATAGCCCTTTTCGGAGACGACCCTGGCGATGCAGGCGGAGAGGAAGGTCTTTCCGAGCCCCGGCCCGCCCCTTAGGAACAGATTCGGCGAGTTTTTCCCGAACTTTCTCGCGTACTCCCTGCACTGCTCGAAAACAAGAGCCATGTGCTCGCGCGGGGAGATTCCGGTCGCGGGGTCCTTCCTGTCGTCGTAGTACTCGAGGCTGAAGGTGTTGAAGGTCTCCTCGCCGAGCTTTAAGCACTCGGAAAGCTCCCGCCTCTGCTCGTCCCTGTATATATCCATAAGGCAGGAGCAGATTTTAGCGCCGATAAAGCCAGTGTCGCCGCATTTTGCGCACTTAGGCTCGTCGTCTATGTCGCTCGGGCGGTAGCCCGCCTGCGTCAGAAGTTCCGCCCTCTCGGCCTGGAGGGCGAGGTTTTTCCGCTTTGCCGCCTCCATCTGCGCCTCGACCTCGGCACCCGCCGAAACCGCACTCAGCACGTCGAGCATAGTCAGGCGCAGCTCACGGTCTATTTCGCGCACCCGGGGAATCTTCGCGTAGACCACGGCTCTTTTTTCAGCCGCCTTCTCGGAGCGGGCCTTTTTTTCCTCTTCAAGCCGCTGGATGGCCCTCCGAAGCAGCCTGCCGTCTATTGACATCTCTCTCCCTCCCCCGTGCTATTCCTGTTTCATCTTTTCAAGATAGCGCTTCATGCGCTCGTATTCCTCTCTCGTCGGGGCGCCGCCTGGCTTGTCCTGCCGTTTAATCCCGGCCGGGCTGTCGCCCTTCTCTATCTCGGAAACCGTGTGCAGGCCCTTCGTGTGCCAGCTTCTTATAATCGAGTTCATATACGCCCAGTTCATGCCTCCGGTCTTTACGACCGTCCTGTCGTAGGCAAGCTCGATGGCCTCGGTGCAAAAGCCCATCTCAATCCAGGACGCTATGTACTTCCTCTCGGTGGGCGAGAGCTCGCGGTTTCTGATTTGAAGGAGCCTTTTTATCTCCTCCGTCTTCATGCGGCTCTCGGCGCGGCGGCGCAGGTGTTCCTCGGCGCGCTCCTGCGTCAGAATGTCCATACGCGCCCAGGCGTAGGCCTCCTTCTCGATGAAGCGCAGGGTCGGGCTCCTGCCCTCCCCGTAGCGCTGCGTATACTCCTCCTTGCAGTGCGTAATCAGAAGCAGGATGACCTCGGTGGGCATCCCGAGATAGTCGTATATGCCGTAAAGCACCTTAAGCTCGGAGCCGGAGAGCATCTTGCCGAGCCTTCTCTGCGTCTCCTGGACGAGCCCCGCGAAGTCCGGCTTCTCTCTTATGCTCGCGCTTATCTCCTCGGCTGAATACTCGGGCGGCGCGTCGGGCTTTAAGAGCGCCGGCCTTTTGCCCGGGGCGAAAAGGCTCATAAGCGAGCTTGCCGCCCTGTCCACCTCTTCAAGCGGCATGGCAAGGTCCCTCGCCGCCGCTTCCCTGTCGAAGCTTCCTTCGTTTCGAAGTATGTATATGTAAAGCAGGGCGGCCTTACCGTCTTTCAAGGCAATCAGGGCGTCGGCCTCTGCCCGGCTTATGGTCAGAGCAGAGTCATCCTGCCCGAAAGCGCACTTTTCCTCCATCAGACCGCTCCTTTCCGGCTTGTGATTGCATGAGCCGCCCTAAAGGCACACGTGTATTCGGGCGGCAGGAACATTATAGCAAGAATCTTGACCGCAGGCAACGATAATACCCCGTTGCGACAAAATAATGTTTAAAATATATTTGATTTATGCTAATATATGTAGTAACGAACAAAGCAGGGAGGGATTGTGGTGCAGAACCGCGTTACAGTCTTTATAGGCGGTCGCCGCTATGTGCTCATCACCGAGGAGAGCGAGGAGTACACGCTCAAGGTCGCCTCGCTGGTGAACGAGAAAATCGAAGAGCAGAGGCGGACCTTTCGAGTCTCGGACACGGACGCCGCGGTAATGGCCGCGCTCGGCTTGGCGGACGAGCTCCTGAAGGCCAGGGAGGCCACAAACAACGCCCTTAATCAGATACAGGGATACCTGGAAGACGTGAACAAGGCAAAGCTGGAAATCGCCGAACTTAAGCGCGAGCTGTCGAGGCTGCGCGGGATGATAAGGCAGGAACAGATGTAATTCAGTACCACAGACAGAGAGGACTTAAACGATGCTGGAACTGTTGGCCCCCGCCGGTTCTCCCGAGAGCGTGAGAGCCGCGGTAATGAACGGCGCGGATGCGGTTTACATGGGGTTTGGGAACTTCAACGCGCGGAGAAACGCCAAGAATTTCACAGAGGAAGAGTTTCAACAGCTCACCGAGTACTGCAGGATACGCGGCGTGAAGGTGTATCTCACCCTGAACACGCTGCTCTCGGACAGGGAGTTCCCCGCGGCGCTCGAGCTGCTCCAAAAAGCCGTCCGGATGGGAATCGACGCCGTTATCGTGCAGGACCTCGGGCTTTTGCGCGCCGTAAAAAAGGCAATCCCGGACCTGCCCATACACGCCAGCACGCAGATGAGCGTGCACAATCTCGAGGGCGTAAAAAAGCTCGCCGAACTCGGGGCCTCCAGAGTCGTTCTGGCCCGCGAGCTCAGCAGAGAAGAGATAGCTTATATCTGCCACAACTCGCCGATTGAAATAGAAGTCTTCTGTCACGGCGCGCTCTGCATGTCCTATTCGGGGCAGTGCTACATGAGCTCCGTAATAGGCCGGAGGAGCGGCAACCGCGGTCTTTGCGCCCAGCCCTGCCGTTTAAGCTACGACCTCGGCCCCAACGCCAACGAGTATCCTCTGAGCCTGAAGGACCTTTGCCTTATAGAGCATATAAAGGACCTTGAAAAATGCGGCGTCACCTGCCTGAAAATAGAGGGCAGGATGCGCCGCCCCGAATACGTCGCGATTGTGACGAGAATTTACAAAAAGGCCATAACCGAGGGTTGCGGCCCGACCCGGGAGGATATACGCGAACTGGAGCTTGCCTTTTCAAGACAGGGCTTCACCGACGGCTACTTTACGGGTTCCAAGGGCCGCAGGATGTTCGGTATCCGCGAGGATACGGACAATAAGGAGCTCGACATCTTCGCAAAGGCCAGGCGCGAGTACGGCAGCGGCGACGCCGAGCGCGTGCCCGTGCGCTTTTACTGCATAGCGCGCGAGGGCGAGCCGCTGAGAATAGGCATCGAGGACGACAAGGGCAACCGCCTCACAGCCCTGGGCTCGATTCCCGAGCCCTCGCTCACAAGGCCCCTTACCGAGGAGGACCTTAAAACCCAGCTGTCCAAAACCGGCGGCACGCCCTACTTTGCGCAGGAAGTCAACTGCCTTGTGGACAAGGGGCTGTACCTGCCCGTTTCCGAGATAAACGAGCTCAGGCGCAATCTCCTGGACGAGCTGACCGAAATGAGGGCTCAGCCGCCCTCGCGCGAAATCCTAAGCTACGAATACAGCCCGCTTTACGCAAACAGCGACACGCCGCCCGAGCTCACGATTTCCGTGGCCTCGGCCCAGCAGCTGACGCCCGAGCTTGCGCAGTTTAAGCCCTCGGTCCTATATGTCCCGCTCGAGGAGCTTTACTGGAATCTGAGCCGAATCGAAGCCTTCGAGGAAAACGGCGCGACAAAGGTCGCCGTCGCCCTGCCACCGGTGATACACGACGACGAGAGGCGCGAGATATGCAGAATGCTCGAGAGGGTCCGAGCGGCCGGCATCTCGGAGGCGCTCGTCGGAAACCTCGGCCAGATTGACCTTGTCAAGTCCCTCGGCTTCCTTTTGAGGGGAGATACCGGCCTTAATATCTTCAATTCCGAGAGCCTGCACGTCCTGCGTGAGCTCGGCTTTATCTCAGCCGCTCTCTCTTTCGAGCTGAGGCTCGCGCAGATACGCGACATTTCAAAGTGCATGGACACGGAGATAATAAGCTACGGCAGGCTGCCGCTTATGATTACCGAAAACTGCGTGCTTAAGTCCGCGACGAGCGCCTGCTCCTGCGACAACTTCCCCCTTATGCGCGACAGGCGCGGCGTCCTGTTCCCCGTAACGAAGCTCTTCGGCTGCAGAAACCTGATTCTCAACTCGGAGAAGATTTTCCTCGCCGACAGATACGAGCACTACTGCTCAATCGGGCTCTGGGCCCAGCGCCTGAGCTTCACCACCGAAAACCCGAAAGAGTGCGTGCAGATAACGGCAAGGTACCTGGGGCTTGGCAACTACGAAATACCGAGCCGCACAAGCGGGCTTTATTACAGGGGCGTGGAATAAAACGCGGCACTCTTTTGATATTTTGGAAAAAATTTATTTCTTTAAATTTTTATAGATTTCTTAACAAATAGGCAAGCATAATAACTTTACAGGCGGGCTTTTGCTCCGCCCAACAAATAAAGCCTGAGGGCAGGCCGCCTGACGGCGGTCTTAAAACTTAACAGGCTAAGGAGTCCTGGACTTGAAAATCATACTAGCGTCAAAATCGCCCAGAAGACAGGAACTGCTTGAGATGCTGGGCTTTGATGATTTCACCGTAATCCCCGCGCACGACACGGAAGTGATAAAAGAGGGCCTCAGCCCCGGGGAGACCGTGTGCGAGATAGCGCTCGGCAAGGCAAGGAACGTAAAATCAAGGACGCGGGGCGACAATCTCATCATTGCCGCCGACACCCTCGTCTACCTCGACGGAAATTTTCTCGGCAAGCCGGAGAATAAAGAGGACGCAAAGCGCATGCTTATGGCCTTAAGCGGGAAAAAGCACACCGTCTACACGGGCGTCGCTCTGATTCGCGGAGACAAGGAGCTCTGCTTTACGGAGGCTTCGGACGTCTACTTCCGCGAAATCGAGGAGAGCGAAATAGAGGCCTATATTGCAACCGGCGAGCCGATGGACAAGGCCGGCGCCTACGCCGCCCAGGGACTGGGAGCCCTTTTCGTACGCAGAATAGAAGGCGACTTTTTCAACGTAATGGGCCTGCCCGTCTGCAGGCTGGGCCTGATGCTCAAGGAGTTCGGCCTGGGAATCTTATAATATATAGATAGCTATATCCTTTGTCCGGGCCGCGGCATGCTTTTCCGGAGTTTGACCGCGATAGAGAGATGGGAAAAATATAAGAGCACTGGGGTTTTTGCTTTGAGGGAGTTTTTGAAGAAAAAGGGCATCGCGATAGCCGCGGCGGCTCTTGCCGTCGCCATTATAATTGGTATAGCGACCCGCGCTCTGGGCGACAGTTCGGATTTTGTCTCGAACACCGTAAACGCGGTCATGCGCCCTGTGGGCAGCGGCGTGGCCGTTATCGCCGATTTTCTGGAAGGCATCTACGGTTACATGTTCGAATACGACCGCCTCAAAACCGAAAACGAGGATTTGAAGGCAAGAGTCGCGGAGCTGGAACAGCAGATACGCGACAGCGCCGCGGCGAACGAGGAGAACAAGAGGCTCAGAGAGCTTCTCAAACTCCGCGAAAAGCGCTCGGACTTCGAACTTGAGTCGGCGACCATAAACTCCTGGGGCTCCTCCAACTGGTCCTCCACCTTTACCATCAGCAAGGGCTCAAACTCCGGCATCGAGCTTTTGGACTGCGTTATAACCGAGCACGGATACCTCGTCGGGCAGGTCATCAAGCTGGGACCCACGACGGCAACGGTGAGGACGATAATCGACACCAACACGAACGTCGGCGCGCTAATCGAGCGCACCGGCATATCCGCCGTCGCCTCCGGAGACTTTGAAAAAATGCGCGAAGGGAAGCTCAAGCTGACCTTCATCCCCGACGGCACGGAGATACTCAACGGCGACACAATACTCACCTCGGGCAAGGGCGAGTCGATTCCGAAGGGCCTTGTAATCGGCAAGGTCACGGACGCGGGTCTCGACCCCTCCGCCCTCACCCAGTATGCAGTCATAACCCCCTCCGCCGCATTGAACGAGCTGTCGCAGGTGTTCGTCATCAAGAGCTTCGACATTGTGGAGTAGCGCCATGCAGAACAAGAGATTTTTCATAAAGCTCGGGCTCCACGCCCTGTTTTTGATAATCGTCTACATACTGCAGCACTTCGTTTTCTCCCGGATTCCGCTATGGGGGGTAAAGCCGCTCATCCTGCCAGTCGCCGCGCTGGGCATAGGCTTTTTCGGCGGCAGTGTCTGGGGCGGGATATTCGGCATTTTCGCGGGCATGCTCTGCGACGTGGCCTTCGTGACGACTCCGCTGTTCACCATAGCCCTGCCCGCCCTCGGCATCGGTGCCGGGCTCTTGGCCGAATACGCGCTGCTCACGAACCTGCTTTCCTACCTTATCACCTCGCTGCTCGGCCTGTTTGTGATTTCCTTCCTGCAGATGTTCCCCTTCATATTCTTCAGGGACGTCGAACTGTCGATACTCCTGAAGGTCGCCGCCATGCAGACCGCCTACTCGCTGCTCTTTGTTTTCCCGCTCTACCTTCCTGTCCAGTATCTTTCAAGACGCAGGCGCTGATTTAAGGAGATTCATATGAGAGTAAAGACCGCACGCGTCACAGTTTTAATCATATTCCTCGCGGTAATCCTCGCAGTCTACGCCACGGCGCTCTACGAGCTGCAGATTATAAAGGGCGAGGATTATTACGACGAGTCGTTAAACTCCATAGTCACAACTTCGACCGTTCAGGCCGCCCGGGGCCTCATACTCGACAGGTACGGCAACGTGCTGGTTTCAAACCGCACGAGCTACAACGTGACGATAGACCACACCCTGCTGACAAACTCGGGCGACCCCAACGGCATACTCCTGCGCCTTGTTGAGATTAGCAAGGCCCGGGGAATAAACTATACGGACACCCTGCCAATCTCCTTTACCACACCCTTTGCCTATGCCGATAAGATGACGGAAACCCAGAAAGACCGCCTGGACTACTATATAGACTTCTTCGACTTCGAGCGCACTCCCTCGGCGGAGGAGCTCATGAAGTTTTTCAGAGAGCACTACAAGATAGAAGACAGCTACTCGGACACCGAGGCGAGGCTGATAGCGGGGCTGCGCTACGAGCTTGAAATCCGGCTTATCATGTACGCCCCGAAGTATATATTCGCCGAGGACGTGGACATCGACTTTATCACCACCGTAATGGAGCAGAACCTCACCGGCGTCAGGGTCGAGACCGTTTCCACACGGCAGTACCACACGCCCTACGCCGCGCACCTTCTCGGCAGGGTCGGCCAGATGAGCGCCGAAGAATACGAGTACTACTCAAAGCAGGGCTACTCCCTGAACGCGCTCGTCGGCAAGGACGGGGTCGAGGCCGCCTTTGAGTCCTATCTGCACGGCACCGACGGCACTCAGACCATCACGATGACCTCCTCGGGGGCCGTTAAGAACGTAATCTATTCAGAGCCGCCCATCCCGGGCAAAAACGTCGTCCTGACGCTCGACATAGGGCTTCAGGGCGCGGCCGAGAACATTCTCGCCGAGCGCATAGCCGCTCTCAACGCTGCGCGCGGCGAAAAGGAGGAAAAGATTCCCGGCGGCGCCGTAGTCGCGGTCGAGATAAAGAGCGGAGACCTTCTGGCCGCCGCCTCCTACCCGAGCTTCGACCTGTCGAAGTTCAACGAGATATACGACGAGCTGTTAAGCGACCCCACCCTGCCCCTTTTCAACCGCGCCATGCAGGGATTGTACTCGCCCGGCTCGACCTTCAAGATAGTCACCGCCGTGGCCGCGCTCCGCGAGGGCGTCATAACTCCCCGCGACGAGATTTACGACGGCGGAAAGTACACGAAGTACGAGGGCTACCAGCCCACATGCTGGATTTACCCCGGCTCGCACGGGTGGATAAACACCGCCGAGGCGCTGCGCGACTCCTGCAACTACTTCTTCTTTGAACTCGGCGACAGGCTCGGCATAGACAAGTTATCCGCCTGCGCGGCCCAGTTCGGCTTGGGCTCCCACACCGGAATCGAGCTCTACGAGGAGACAGGCATTCTCGCGACGCGGGAATACAAGGAGTCGCAGGGCGACGAGCCCTGGTTCGTCGGCGACACGCTCCAGGCCTCGATAGGTCAGTCCTACAACCTATTCACTCCGCTCCAGCTGGCCGAGTACACCGCAACAATCGCAAACAACGGCACGAGGCTTGCGACCCATATTCTGAAGGCTGTGAAAAGCTCCGACTTTTCGCAGACCCTCTACACCTCGCAGCCGAAGATACTGGATATCGTCGAGGCCGACAAGGATGTTTTCGAAACCGTGCAGCTCGGTATGTACTACGTAACGACGCAGGGCACGCCGTCTACGGTATTCAAGGACCTCGGCGTACCCGCGGCGGCGAAAACCGGCACCGCGCAGCTCGGCGAGGACCTTGCGAACAACGCCATTTTCATCTGCTACGCTCCTTACAAGAACCCCGAGATAGCCGTCGCGGTGGTCGTCGAAAAGGGCGGCTCGGGCAACGCGATTGCCTCAATCGCAAAGGACGTGCTCAAATACTACTTCGACACCAAGGCAGCGCGCGAAAAAATCGATTCCGAAAACGCTCTTGTAAGCTAAAATTCTTATTGAAAAGCGCCGGACCTTTAATATATAATTGGTTAATAACCGTTGGAGCTGTATAGTACATGGAGGAAATATGGGTAAGGTCATTGTGATTGCCTCCGGAAAGGGCGGAACCGGCAAGACAACGACTGCCGCCGCGCTGTCGTCAGCTCTGGCCGCAAAAAAATACAGGGTACTGTGCATAGACGCCGACGTCGGCCTGAGGAACATGGATTTGTGCCTCGGGCTGTCGGAGATGGCTCTCCCTAACTTCTGCGACGTGATTGAGGGCCGCGTGTCGCTGGACGAGGCGGCGTTCCAGCACCCTTCCATTCCCTCTCTCTACTTTCTCTCCGCCCCCTCGCTCGTGTCGCCCGAGGAGATTGACCCTGAAAAAATGCGCGAGCTCCTGGACAGCGCAAGGCGCTCCTTTGATTTTACCATCATCGACTCTCCTGCGGGAATAGGCAGCGGGTTCAGGCTTGCGGCGAGGTTTGCCGACAGCGCCATAGTCATTACGACCTCCGACGTGCCAAGCTGCCGCGACGTACAGCGCACGGTTATGGAGCTTAGGTCTCTGGGGATTGAGGACATCTCCCTCATAGTCAACCGCATACGCCCCAAGCTGCTTAAAAAATCAAACCAGAACGTAGACGACATAGTAGACACCGTGGGCGCCCGCCTCCTGGGGCTTGTCCCCGAGGACCGCTCCGTGATACTCTCGGCAAACAATGGTATTCCTCTGATTAACTATACAACCAGAGGCGCAGCTGCCGCATTCTCGCGCATTGCAGGACGGCTTCTGGGCGAAAGAATCCCCGCTGGCGAAATAAAGCCTATTCTATAGAAAGGTGGTACCACCATGAATATTGCGCTCCTTGCCCACGATAATAAAAAGGAACTCATGGTCCAATTCTGCATTGCTTACTGCGGCATTTTAGCGGGGCATAATATCTGTGCGACAAATACCACAGGACGCCTTGTGGCGGAGGCCACCGGCCTGCCGATTACGCTCTACCTCTCCTGCAGCCAAGGCGGTAGCCAGCAGATTGCCGCACGTATTGCATACAACGAAATCGACCTTGTGCTCTTTTTCTGGGACAGCCAGAGCACCGACGACCCCTCCGCATTACACGAGATTTCAAGGCTCTGCGACCAGTATAACGTCCCCTTCGCCTCGAATGTGGCTACGGCCGAGGTGCTCATCCGCGGGCTGCAGCGCGGTGACCTAGATTGGCGCGACATTGTAAACCCGAAAAAATAGTCCCGGGGCGGCGAGACCGCCCCTTAGATTTATTTTACCCCGCGCTCCCCGCCCGCGCGCGGAGAGTGCGGCTGACAAACGTTTTTAAACTGACGCCGAAAGGACAAGTCTTATGGCAGAGTTGATAACAAAACCAAAGGGAACATACGACGTTCTCCCCTCGGAAAGCTATCGCTGGCAGTATCTGGAGTCTGTCCTGCGCAAGGCGGCCTCGGACTTCGGATACAGAGAGATTCGCTTCCCGACCTTTGAATACACCGAGCTCTTCATACGCGGCGTCGGCGACACGACCGACGTGGTGCAAAAGGAGATGTTCACCTTCACCGACCGCGGCGGGCGCTCGATTACCCTGCGCCCCGAGGGGACGGCCTCCGTCGTCAGGAGCTTTCTCGAAAACTCGCTGTACGGGGCCGGCCTGCCCGTAAAATGCTTCTACATCGCTCCGAACTTCCGCGGGGAGCAGCCCCAGGCCGGGCGCTACCGCGAGTTCTACCAGTTCGGAGTCGAGTATCTCGGCTCCCCCTGCCCTTCCGCGGACGCGGAGGTCATCTCTCTCTACGCGACGATACTCGAGAGGCTCGGCGTAAAGAATATACAGCTTTCGATTAACTCAATCGGCTGCCCCGAGTGCCGCCCGAAGTTCCACGCGGCGCTCAGAGCCTATTTCGAGTCAAGGCAGAAAGAACTCTGCCCCACCTGCCTCGACAGGCTGGGCAGAAACCCGCTGCGCATACTCGACTGCAAGAGCCCAATTTGCAAGGAAATCGCGCAGGGCGCCCCTAGCTGCCTGGACCACCTCTGCGAGGAGTGCCACGAGCATTTTGAAAAGGTAAAGGAGATGCTCGCGGCCATGGGCATAGACTTTACGGTCAACCCCGGAATCGTGCGCGGACTCGACTACTACACCCGCACCGTCTTCGAGTTTATCTCCACCGACCTCGGCGCGCAGAGCACCGTCTGCGGCGGCGGGCGGTACGACGGGCTCATAGAGACGCTCGGCGGCCAGCCCACGCCCGGGCTCGGCTTTGCCTCGGGGCTCGAGCGGCTTTTGATGGTCATGGACGCCCAGGGCATAGAGATTCCAAAGCCCGAGGGCTGCCGCATCTTCCTCGCGGCGCTCGGCGAGGCGGCGGAGGTGCCCGTCCAGAAGCTCGTCTACGAGCTGAGGAAGCTCGGAGTGAAGGCCGAGCGCGACACGACGGGAAGGGGCCTTAAGGCTCAGATGAAGTACGCCGACAGGCTCGGGGCGGCATACAGCATGGTAATCGGCGACAACGAGCTGAATGCGGGTATTGCAAGGATTAAGGACATGTCAGGCGGCGGCGTTTTCGATTGCCCGCTGAACGCGGAGGACATAAAAAAAGCCGTCATGTGAATATATAAACGCTAGCGCTACGGCACAATCTATTTACGGGAGATACTGTTATGGATAGTCTTAAAGGTTTCAAACGCACCTGCTACTGCGGCGAGCCGAGGCTCTCTGACGCGGGCAAGACGATTTCCGTCTGCGGCTGGGTACAGCGCCGCCGCAACCTCGGCAGCCTTATCTTTATAGACCTGCGCGACCGCACGGGTATTCTGCAGCTCGCCTTCGACGAGGTCACCCCGCGCGACTTGTTCGAGAAGGCTTCGAGCGTCCGCTCCGAATACGTTCTCGCGGCCACCGGCACCCTGAGGGAGCGCTCGTCCAAGAACTACGAGCTTCCGACGGGCGAGGTGGAGCTTGAGGTGACCGAGCTGCGCATCCTCGCCAAATCCGAGACACCGCCCTTCGAGATAATCGACGATTGCAACGCGAGCGAGGCGCTGCGCCTTAAGTACCGCTACCTCGACCTCAGGCGGCCCGTTCTGCAGAGGAATATCCTGCTGCGCCACAAGGTCGCGAAGGTTACGCGCGACTACTTCGACGAACAGGGCTTTATCGAGATTGAGACGCCGATGCTCATAAAGTCCACGCCCGAGGGCGCTCGCGACTTCCTCGTCCCGAGCCGAATCCACAAGGGCAGCTTCTACGCCCTCCCCCAGTCCCCGCAGCTTTATAAGCAGCTTTCGATGGTCGCGGGCTTCGACCGCTACATGCAGATTGCCCGCTGCTTCCGCGACGAGGATCTGAGGGCAGACAGGCAGCCCGAGTTTACGCAGATAGACCTTGAGATGTCCTTCGTCGATATGGACGACCTGCTCTCTATAGTCGAGGGCTACATCCAGCGCCTCTTCAAAGAGGTTCTGGACGTGGAGGTCCCGCTGCCCCTGCCGCGCATTACCTACGCCGAGGCCATGTCGCGCTACGGCAGCGACAAGCCGGACACCCGCTTCGGCATGGAGATATTCGACCTGACCGACATAGTCAAAGACTGCGGCTTTACGGTTTTCTCCTCCGCGGCGCAGGGTGGAGGCAGCGTGCGCGGCATCTGCGCGAAGAACGGCGCGGGCGTCCTCACCCGCAAGGAAATCGACAAGCTCACCGAGCACATAAAAGGCATAGGCGGCAAGGGCTTGGCCTGGATACGCCTGACAGACGAGGGCACAAGCTCCTCCTTTGCAAAGTTCATGTCCGAGGAGGAGATGCGCGCGATACTTGAGCGCGCCGGGGCCGAAAAGGGCGACGTCGTGCTCATAATAGCCGACACGAAGAACTCGGCCGTGCTCTCTCAGCTAGGCACTCTGCGCCTTCTGGTGGCAAAGAAGCTCGACATCATACCGAGGGACAGGTTCGACTTCCTCTGGGTCGTGGAGTTCCCCTTCTTCGACTGGGACGAGGAGCTCCAGGAATACGTCGCCATGCACCACCCGTTTACCGCGCCGATGGACGAGTGCCTCGAGTACCTCGAGACCGACAAGTCGAAGGTCAGGGCCAAGGCCTACGACCTTGTTCTGAACGGCATCGAGCTCTCGAGCGGCTCCATACGCATAACAAACCCCGAGCTGCAGAGCAGAATATTCAGGCTTCTCGGCCTTTCCGAGGAGGAGGCGAACAGGAAGTTCGGCTACCTGCTCGAAGCCTTCAAGTACGGAGCTCCGCCCCACGGCGGCATGGCCATAGGCCTCGACCGCCTCGTCATGCAGATGCTCTCGGCCGAGAGCCTCAGGGACGTCATAGCCTTCCCGAAGCTGCAAAACGCCTCGGAGCCCATGACAAACTGCCCGGACAGGGTTGACTTAAAACAGCTTGACGAGCTCGGCATAGCTCTTAAGCAGTAAATACGGAAAACAGGGGCGTGGGTAAGCCTCACGCCCCTTTGCTGTCGCAAAGCCCCCGCAGAAATATCTTGTGCCGTCCGGGGTTTTGTGATATTTTTTATTAGAAGAGTATAAAGGGCAAAACAGGCGAAAGCCTGCGACGCAAAGCTATAGGGCCCTCGGCTCTCCCCGCCAGGGCAGCCAGTTGCTGCTGTTGAATAATTCAATGGCAGCTTTGTTTTTTTGACATAAAAATCGGAAAGATAACTATATATTATTAGCAGCAGACAAGCTCCGCGGCGCGCTCTGGCGTGTCGTTTCGGAACCTGTCGATACATCGCTGTGGCATATTCCGCTGCCTCAAGAAAGGGCCTAAAACCGGCTGCTGCGCGCCTGACAAGGCCAGGAGCGGGGCTTTAGATTATATCGGGCTTAATAATAAATAATATTGAATTTGGAAATCTACATCTTGCCTTAAGCACAGATAAGGCTCATCGCGCATAGCCTTCGCCGGCGCCCGCCGGACAATCCCATGCGAACCTGGTATTCTCCGCCTTTGCTGATTGACCTCGATATGATATAATAGGGCGCAAAAACTTTTGCATACGACCGGCTTTCCGCCCGGCTTATAGCCGAAAGATTGGCTCAGGCCTGCCCCATCCCCCGGGCGGATAAGATGAATATACAAAGCTCCGGGCAAAACTCGTCCAGGGCCGCACAGAAAGCTATATCCACAAACACCGGAGGGAACATTCTTTGGACAAAAACGTCGGTATATATATACACATCCCGTTTTGCGCAAGCCGCTGCAAGTACTGCGATTTCTGCACGGTCGCCGACTGCGACTTGCTGATGCCCAGGTATCATAACGCCTTAATCAAGCATATAAAGGAGTTCGCGCCCCGGCTCGCCGGATACTATGTGGACACGGTGTACTTCGGGGGCGGCACCCCGAGCTACTACGGAGCAAAGCGGCTTGTAAAAATATTCGACACGCTCAAAAACCACTACGACGTGCTTGTCGATTCAGAAGTCACCGTGGAGATAAACCCCGACAGCATAACTCAGGAGGACCTCATACTTCTGCGCAAGGCCGGCTTCAACCGCCTGTCTATAGGGGCGCAGTCGGCCAACAACGAGATACTCAAGTTCATCGGGCGCCGCCACAGCTTCGAGCAGGTCGAAAAGGCCGTCGCGATGGCGAGAAAGGCCGGATTTGAAAACTACAGCCTCGACCTCATATACGGGCTGCCCAACCAGACAAGGGACGACTGGGCCGACACCCTAAACCGCGCGATGAGGCTCAAGCCCAAGCATCTGTCCTGCTACGGGCTTAAGATTGAAGAAAACACCCCGCTCTACGCCCTCAAAGGCTCGGACATCATTCCCGACGACGAGGCGCAGGCGGATATGTACCTCTACACCGTCGAGACTCTCGCCCGCTTCGGCTACCACCAGTACGAGATTTCAAATTTCTGCAAAAAGGGCTATGAGTCAAAGCACAATCTAAAATACTGGCGGCTCGAGGACTACGCGGGCTTCGGGGCCTCCGCCGCCTCAAATCTCGGCAACCTGCGCTACTCCTACGTCTCAAGCCCCGTGGAGTACATAGACGCGGTCGAAAGCGGCGGCGAGATAATCGCGGAGTTCGAGGAACTCTCGGACTATGACCGGGCCTCCGAATACCTTATGCTCGGGCTTCGCACGACGAACGGAATCTCCGCCGAGGAATATTGCAGCATATACAGATGCAGCTTCGAGCCCATAGACGAGCTTTTCAAGTCCTATGTGGACAAGGGCTGGGCAAAGTTCGTCTACGGGCGCTGGAGCTTCACCCCCAAAGGCTTTCTGCTTTCAAACAGGCTCATAGGGGAAGTGCTTGACACGCAGGCCGAACACAAGCTGACAGTTGGCTCCCCGTGGATGAGAAGCGACTATTATCAGAGTCTTTTCGACGAGTTTTAGCGAGGTGGTTTAATGGCCCTTGACGAGAGGAGATACGACCTGCGCTCCGAGGATGTTCACGACCTTCCGAAAGCGGCCTTCACTCCCCCTATAAAACGCCTGCCGCGACTAATCAAAATCAACATCGCCGTGCTTGCATCGGTGTTGGTTTTGCTGGCCGCTTTCCTGATTTTTGCCTTCAGGCTGAGGGAGAGCGACAAAATCTACCCGAACATATACACCCTCGGCGTAAAGGTCGGCGGCCTTACGAGAGAGGAGGCCGCGAAGGCGATAGCCGAATCCGGCTTCGACAGATACGCCGGCAAGTCGATAAAGGTTCGTTTCGAGGGCATTAATAACTCCGAATTCACGATAACCGCCGAAGACCTCGGGATTACTCTCGACCCGATGAAATACACCCAGGCGCCCTACGAGTACGGGCGCAACGGCAATCTGATAAGCAATGCGATAACCTACATAAAGTGCCTGTTCGTAAAAACCGAGATTGAGGCGGACACCAGCGTCCGCTTCGGCCCGGGGCCCTATATGCTCAAAATCAACAACGCGGCGGCCAAGATAGAGCGCCCGCCGCAAAAACCGGTGCTGACGACCGAGGGCAGGGCCGTGACCATTACAAAGGGCATCTCGGGGCTAAGCTGCGACGTCTCCCAGATAGCCGAGCAGGTCATCGAGAGCTTCAGGAGCATGAGCTTTACGGACGTCGTCTACACGCCCGCCGTAATCCCGCCCGAGGAGGCCAGCTTCGACAAGGCCTACGAGCTCTTTCACAGGGACGCGCAGGACTCGGTCTACAGCCCCGAGCTCGGCGATTTTACCGAGGAAGTAAGGGGAGTGACCTTCGACCTTGAGGCTGCAAACAGGGCTCTGGCGAGGGCCGGCGAAGGCGAGAGCGTCACCGTCTATCTCTACGAGATAGAACCCAAGGTGAAAAAGGCGGACCTTGAAGGGCTGCTCTACCGCGACGAGCTCGCCAAATCCATAACCCCCCTTGCTGCAATACCCGACCGCACGAACAATATCGAGATAGCGGCTTCGCTGATAAACGGGGTAACAGTCCAGCCGGGCGAGGTGTTCTCCTTCAACAGCTACGTCGGCCCCTACACCGAGGAGGCCGGGTACAAGCTCGCCTCGGCATATTCAAACGGCGAGGTTGTGCAGGAGCTCGGCGGCGGGGTCTGCCAGGTCGCCTCGGCGCTCTATTACTGCTCCATATACTCGAATCTCGAGATAGTCTACAGGACCTGCCATCTCTACGCGCCGAGCTATATAGAGTACGGGCTCGACGCCACGGTAAGCTACGACACGCTCGACTACAGGTTCAAAAACAACACCGGCTACCCGATAAAGATACTCGCAAGCGTTGAGGGCGACGAGCTCCATGTGAGCTTCATCGGCACAAACCTCAGCGGAAACTATGTCGATACGGAAATCAACGTCATAAGGGAAATCCCCTACGACACCGTATACGTGACCGACGAGAGCCTCTCGGAGGGCGAGAGCTATTACGTGACCTACGGCCTGACCGGCTACCAGGTGGACGTCTACAGGCTCGTCTACGACAAGGACGGAAACTTACTCCTGCGCTCCTTCGAGAACGAGAGCCTCTACTCAAGCCGCGACGAGGTCATCGCCGTGGCACCAAACTAAAAGTCTGCAGGGAATCGCAAAATCTTCCCCGCGAATATGCGGGGAAGATTTCTTTTTTCTTGCATTTAGGCGAGTATTGGTGGTAAAATAACAGTTAATCTGCAAATATATCCATGGAAATAATAGATATGCGATAAGTTTCGCCTGCGTTTTTGCGCGTTTGACGCAAAGACTGCAAACATGCACACAGACCCCCTGAGCGGATTGTTCTGTGCCTTTACATTGCGAAAGGATTGGTCGAAATATGAGCAAGGGCAAGTTTTACCTTACAACAGCCATAGCCTACACCTCCGGCAAGCCGCACATAGGCAACACCTACG
>ENA-UPSB01000839-UPSB01000839.1-bioreactor-metagenome-genome-assembly--contig:-NODE-839-length-44482-cov-5.543701_pt1 | contig 44482 bp, 40 predicted proteins | sample MGYA00238182_ERZ773286 | MGnify/ENA primary metagenome ERZ773286 (study PRJEB29026, sample SAMN07631240) | bioreactor metagenome | isolation source: Switchgrass digestor | place: USA: Dartmouth...
TTGGCCGCCTCCATTCCAAACTCAATGTTTCTGCGGTGGTCAAGGCTTTCTTTTTGTGTCTTTTTACGGCTGCTTTATATTTTGATATTTTATGTTATTATTAAAGCTAACCACTTTGAATCGTCAGAGTGGTTTTACTGTTGTTATTCTGATCAAGCATAAATTGTTTAGTCGCAGCAACAAATATTGATTAATAATCGGAGGAAGGCATGACTGAATTAGCGCAATTATCTGCAGGCAGTTTCAATCACAAAAATAATAAGTTCTATCGACAAATGTTGGCCATTGCTTTACCGGTTATGATTCAAAATTTTCTTTCCTCTTTATTAAATCTGATTGATACGGTGATGGTAGGCAGATTGGGTGAAGTAGAGATCGCAGCGGTTGGGATTGCCAACCAGTACTTTTTTTCTTTAACATGTTTTTAATCGGCTTGTGTGCCGGGTGCAGCGTATTCATTGCCCAATTCTGGGGTAAAAAGGACATAATAAATATCAAACGGATATTGGGTATAGGACTGGTGTCCGTCATTCTTGTATCCACAGTATTTATGATTGTTGGTTTTCTCTATCCCACTAAGATTATGGCATTGTTTAACCATGATAAACTGGTTGCGGAACTGGGTACTGCCTATTTGCAAATTGTCTTGGCGAGTTACCTTTTTACCGGAATTACATTTGTCTATAGTTTTGCTCTTCGATCAATAGGTAATGCTTTCTTACCTATGCTGATAAGTTTTGTAGCTCTTATTGTTAACACGATTTTGAACTATGTTTTTATTTTCGGCAATTGGGGAGCCCCGGCTTTGGGTGTAAAAGGAGCCGCTCTGGCCACTTTGATCGCAAGGGTGTTGGAAGCGGCGATTCTGGTGGTTTTGGTTTATATGCGCAATAAGGTGCTGGCGGCTTCTGTCGGAGAACTGTTCGATTTTACTTTAAGCTTTGTTCAAAAGGCTTATCGTACAATTTTTCCGGTTATTCTAAACGATATGTGTTGGGCGCTGGCCAGTTTGGTTTATATAGCGGTTTATGGTCGAATGGGTACGCAGGAAATTGCGGCTATCCAAATTTGCAACACTGTTAACAATCTCTTTATGGTGGTAATTTTCGGGCTGTTCAGTGCGGCCGCCGTGATGATAGGCAACAGTATCGGTGCGGAAAAAGAATGGCTTGCCCAACAGTACGCCAGGAAATTTTCTCTTCTTTCCGTTGCTGTGGGTATTCTTTTAGGACTGCTAATCGCTGCAACTTCACCGCTAATGCTCAAGTTTTATAATGTATCAACGGTAGTAAAGAACAGTTCCCAAATCATTTTAATAATTATATCTTTAGTCTTTTTTATAAGAATATTGGGTGTTATGCTTATTGTCGGCGTTTTAAGGGGAGGGGGAGACGCGACGTACGCTTTTTTGATTGAAGGATTCACAATGTGGTTTATTGGAGTCCCCTTAACTGTTTTAGGTGCCTTTGTCTTTCATTTTCCTGTTTATGTTGTCTATGGTTTGACCGTAATAGAGGAAATAGCCAAATGTTTTTTAAGTCTTCTGCGCCTAAAGTCCGGACGTTGGATAAAAAATGTAACCCGAAATTTGACCGCTTAGCAATCGGATTTTTTCAACCCGGGCCTTAGTTGCTCCAAAAAAATTTTCTCATTTTTTATGCCGGTGGAAATAGCATACGGTGTTACTGGCGATGGGTATGAGTCCGAGAACAAATAAGGTGGAAGAGCTTCGCATTGTGCTACGGAAACCAGTGTTTATATAGTTGGAGATTGTTACAAGGTCGGAACAATTGGGACGGCAGTTAATCAGGCTTTCCAGGCAGCACTTCATATTTAGTCGAGTTTAATAATGTAGCCGCTGACCATAATGGCAGCGGCTTCTTTGCGTTTTGGTTCTTTTGAAAGTAACATCTTCACCCTCTGAATAACTTGTAAAGTTACTTGATTTATAATATTATAAATAGTACATTAGGAAAAATGGGCAGGAAAAGAGAGGGTTTCAATTAAACATAACAAATTCAAGTGGAATAAGAAAGATTTGACCCTTTCCCAGTTATTAGGAAAGGGATTATCTTTTTAAATTTTCAAATGATAATCATATATTCCAAGTCAAAATCCGTTTCGATTCTTTAATGAAGATAGGTTCATAGCATCTTTTGGTATGTTAAAACATTAGACGCGAACAATTGGCTTTTCCGAAAGAGGAGTTTTTGTCCTGATTTTTAGAACAAAATATATCTATTTTTTGTATTTTTATCAGAAATATACTTGTAAAGGGGTATGAATATGACTATTTATGATGAATTAATGGCCAGAGGACTTATTGCTCAAGTTACTGATGAAAAAGAAATTAAAGAACTTGTCAATAACGGCAAAGCAACATTTTATATAGGCTTTGATCCCACGGCTGATTCTTTGCATGTTGGTCATTTTATGGCTCTATGCCTGATGAAACGTTTGCAGATGGCAGGAAATAGACCTATAGTCCTTATAGGAGGAGGGACGGCTTATATAGGTGATCCCTCCGGCCGTACAGATATGCGATCCATGATGACACCTGAAACCATTGAGTATAACAGTGAGTGTTTTAAAAAACAGATGGAAAGATTTATTGAGTTCGGCGAAGGCAAAGCCATTATGGTTAATAATGCAGACTGGCTATTAAAACTAAATTACATTGAATTACTACGGGAAGTAGGTCCTCATTTCTCAGTGAACAACATGCTGCGGGCCGAATGCTATAAGCAGAGAATGGAGAAAGGGCTTTCTTTCTTGGAGTTTAATTATATGATCATGCAGTCCTATGACTTTTATTATCTGTATAAAAACTATGGCTGTAATATGCAGTTCGGCGGTGATGACCAATGGTCCAATATGCTGGGCGGGACAGAATTAATTCGCCGTAAATTGGGGAAAGATGCTTATGCTATGACTATAAACTTGCTTATGAACTCTGAAGGTCAAAAAATGGGAAAAACCGCTAAGGGCGCTGTTTGGCTTGACCCCAACAAAACTTCTCCCTTTGAGTTTTTCCAGTATTGGCGAAATGTTGCCGATGCCGACGTTATTAAATGCTTGCGGATGCTTACCTTCTTGCCGCTGGAACAGATTAAGGAGATGGAAATATGGGAAGGCAGCCAGTTAAATAAGGCCAAGGAAATTTTGGCTTATGAACTGACCAAAATGGTTCATGGTGAAGAGGAAGCAAAAAAAGCCTTGAATGCTTCTCACGCCCTCTTTGTAGAAGGTTCAGATGATTCCAACATGCCGACCACGATAATTTCCCTGGAGCAACTGGCTGAGGGAGTTATTGGTATTGTGGATTTAATGATCGCTTGTGGGTTAGCTCCCTCCAAGAGAGAAGCCAGACGTTTGATTGAACAGGGGGGAGTGCTTGTAAATGATGAAAAAGTTCTATCCACGGAACTTACTGTTACTTCCGAGCAATTAAAACAGGGCGTTAAAATTCGTAAAGGCAAGAAAACATATCATAAAGCTTTATTGGAATAGGTTAATTCTTTTTCAATTCTTTTACTCTTTTAACTATTTGCGGTAATATTTCACCGGTTTTACCCTTGATCAAATAATTGGAGATTTTATTTCTGGTCAGGGGGGTGGATTCGGCGTTAACTTCAATGATGATAACCCCGGGCCTGTTCCTGGCTGAAAAAGGCAGGCTGGCAAAGGGATAAACAGTGGCTGAAGTCCCACAGATTAACATTACATCGCATTTCTGAGCTTCTTCCAGACTTAAGGAGGCTACATCTTCAGGAATGGGCTCCCCAAAATAAACTACATCGGATTTTAGAGGATAGCCGCAGTTCCGGCACAGAGGGATTTTTCTTTCTTGATAAATGATTTTCTTTAAATCAAATTCCTCCACGGGATAACGGTTTTGGCAGTTTTCACATCTTAATTTGGCAAGATTGCCGTGATAATCCAAGACCTTGCGTGAACCGGCTTTAGCATGCAGGTTGTCAATGTTTTGAGTTACAATAGCTTTTAGAATACCCATTTCTTCAAGCTCAACCAAGGCATAATGACCAGGGTTGGGCTTCATTTCCAGCATCCCTTTAAAGCGAGGATTTTCCAAATTTTCTTGCCAGTAGGCTTCAGGATTTCTCCGGAACAAATCATAGATTAGATAAGCTTTTCTTTCCTCTTCCGGGTTTTTAACCCATACGCCGTTTGGTCCCCGATAGTCGGGGATACCAGACTCTGTGGAAATCCCGGCTCCGGTTAACGCCACCGCGTATTGGCTTTTAGCCAGGTGCTGAGCTGTTTTTTCAATAAGCTCTTCCATAATAAACCTCCTCGCTGAATTCTTTATTTAAATTCTAAAGCGAATTTTTTTACAAATAAGAAACTGGAGGCCTCTTTTGCTAGATTTTGGTAAGGATAATGTGATGTGCGAGAAATTGCCTGATAACAGTTTTTCTTGGGGGAAGATTGCCCTATTCTTGGTGAGCCAAAATATAACTCTTTTTGGCTCCTCCGTGGTCAGTTTCGCGATTATCTGGTATATTACTCTGGAAACCTCTTCCGGTAAATGGATAACGCTTTTTACTATCTGCTCCTTATTGCCTCAGGTTCTGATTTCTCTGTGGGCCGGCGTCTGGGCTGATCGCTATAACCGGAAATATCTTATCATGCTCTCCGACAGCTTTATTGCCCTGGCCATCCTTGCTTTGGCTATTACTTTCTGGCTAGGCTATCAAAGAATAGAATTGTTGTTGCTAGTTTCCCTGATTCGTTCATTCGGAGCAGGAATTCAAACTCCGGCTGTCAATGCTCTGTTCCCGCAAATAGTGCCAATGGAGAAGCTAACCGAGGTCCAGGGTATTAATCAAACTTTGAATTCTATATTAATGTTGCTATCTCCTGCTGTGGGCGGAATTGTGCTTGGCTTTTTGGGTATCGCTTGGGCATTTATGCTGGATGTGTTTACCGCTTCCATAGCCATAGGCGTTCTTAGTTTTATTTCCGTTGAGAAAGTGCATCGTACAGACCAGGCTAAGGTTTTTACCGAATTGAGGCGGGGAGTGAAGTACACTCTTAATAATAGCTCTTAAAGCTTATTTTAATTTTTTTCGGGATTTCTTTTTTCCTTGTTACCCCGGCTGCCATATTAACCCCATTATTGGTGGAGCGCAGTTTCGGTGGCGATGTTTGGCGTTTGACTGCCAATGAGATGGTCTGGACAATTGGTTCTTTATTGGGCGGGATATTTGTCTCCTTAAAAGGAACATTTCAAGATAAAATACTAACAACAGCCATTTGCCTGATGGGGTTCAGCGTTACTTTTGCTTTGCTGGGTATTGTAGGTGGTTTTATTGTATATTTGCTGATTATGGGCTCCGCCGGATTTTTTATGCCGATTATCGCCACCGTGCAAACGGTATTGATTCAGGAAAATGTAGAACCGGCCATGATGGGAAGGGTATTTTCCCTGGTACAAATCGTTACCGGCAGCGCTATGCCGGTGGCCATACTGTTATTTGGCCCTTTGGCTAATGTGATTTCTATTGGTTCCATTCTCTTGGTATCCGGTTTCCTGCTGGCGGTGGTAGGTGTATTGTATCAGGTCACCAGTAAACGTTTGAGGCTGAATTAGACGTTTTATTGACAACTCCGGAAATTTTTTAGCAGGTATTTTATTGAAAAAAGATGAAATAATAGTATAAACAGTAATCGGAAAAGCGAAGCTGTTATTCTAATGATGAGCTAAAATTTAAGGTTAAAGGAGGCTTTGTCTTGGAATATTTACCTGCCCCCAAGCTATTTATTGATAAAGACGGTCAGTGGTATGCAGATGGAGTGCTAATGACAAGAATGGATATTGTCAAATTTTTTGCTTCGCATCTAAGAAAGGAAAGCGATAATCAATATTATATTGTCTGGCAAAACGAGTGGTACCCGGTAGAAGTGGAGGATGCTCCTTTTTACGTTAAATCAGTAACCGAACAAAACGGGCAACCTATGATCTTGCTTTATGACGGGCGAGAATTGCCTTTACCCCAGGGTAATATGATTATTAAAAACAATATTCCCTACATTTCACTTATTTGGCCGGCAGATACCAAGTTGTCTCGCGCAGCTTATAACGAATTATGTAGGAATGCCATAGAGCGTAACGGCCAATATTTTATCAATTATGGCGGTGTTGAATGGCCGGTAATAGATTTAAATATATAGAAAGAATAAAGAGATATTAAGATAAAGGTATAAAGCGGGATAAGGGAGGCTAGTGCTGCCTTGTTTTTTGTCATGTAAGCGCGAGTGATATATAATAAAATGAATCGTTTTTCTAGATAAACAAAGAGAGGTGGTGGGGAAAAGTGGTGAAAAACCTTGAAGAGTATAACGGTTATGAAATAGGCCCGATTAGACCGCCAAGTGAAGCTAGGAGCTTATTGCTCAGACTGACCAGAAATTGTCCGTGGAACCGTTGCAAGTTTTGTTATTTGTATAAAGGAAAAAAATTTAGCGTTCGGCCTGTCGAACATGTTTTGAAAGATATCGACCAAATTAAGAAATGGACTGATCAATTAAGCGGCAACAACGGGCAAATACAAGTTTTGGATTGGAAAAAATACCAGGATGATCAGGCTTTATACATGGCTAATGAATGGTATGCAAATGGGATGAAATCTGTCTTCTTGCAAGATGCAAATAGCCTGGTTATGAAAGCGGAAGATGTAGTCAAAATACTTGAATACCTCCGGAAAAATTTCCCCAATATTGAGAGAATAACAACCTATGGTAGGTCTCAAACTCTGGCCAAGATAAGTGATGAAAATATGCAAGCGTTGGCCGCAGCGGGGCTAAACAGAATTCATGTCGGGATGGAAACAGGCAGTACCAAGATCCTGGAATTGATTAAAAAGGGTGTTGATAAAGAAAAGCATATTATTGCCGGGCAAAGGGTAAAAAGGGCGGGCATTGAATTGTCCGAGTATTTTATGCCCGGAATTGGTGGTAAAGAGTATTCCTATGAGAACGCCGTTGAAACGGCCGACGCTCTCAATCAGATTAATCCGGATTTTATAAGGATTAGAACATTTGCCATGCGGCAAAGAATAGAGTTGTATGCTGATTATCAAAACGGACTTTTCACCAGAACGAATGATATAGATATGGTGAAAGAAATATTATATTTGATTAAGAATCTTGAAGGCGTTACCAGTTATGTGGTAAGTGATCACATGATCAACTTGCTCCAAGAAGTCGAAGGCAAGCTTCCCGAGGATAAGGAAAAAATGATTGGAATTATTGAAAAGTTTTTAGCCCTTGATCCCAGGGAACAAATGATCTTTAGGATTGGCAGAAGGACCGGCAGGATGTTCTATCTTGATGATCTAAACAATCCTTTTCAAAGAAGAGAAGTTGAGAGTATTATCAGTAGATTCAATATTAACGAAAGCAATATTGACCAAATATGCGACGAGATTATTAAAAAGTTCGTTTAAAAGAGTTTGGCTTAAGGACGTAAACAATAAGGTTTAATTGGACCCTGCGGGCAAAAAATGTTCCAGGGTCTTTTTGCTTTTACTAATAACAATCTTTAATAAAGGGGTTTTAAAAGACCGTCCAACGTTATCGTCCCTATTTTGATGCCGAATATGCCGACCAATATGCCGACTATTTGGCAGAACGCTTTAAGCTACTAGATTATTTGCCCAGGATGAAGGAGATTTAATTGGCGGGGTGGAGATTAAACTTTAGCGAAATTAAGAACAGATAAACGGCCTTAAAATTTATAATTTTTTGAACCCTGAAGCCAGAGGCCGCTTTTTTTAAAAAATAACTTAAACCAAGGATATAATGCTTACAATTTACTAAAATGTTATATTGACTTATTAGATGGCGTTGAAGTATATTTATACTGTGTTTCAGCTAAGAATATGCTTTTTAGAGTATTTTATTTTTTTTCGATTAAGGGTAATATTAAAATTGTTTCTGTCTAAATATAAATATAGTTAATATTAATGTGGTTATTGACGGAGCAATCCGTTAATATATAATATAAAACAAAAAAATAGGAGAGGAAAAAAATGAGGAAAAAGTCTTTTGTACTGGTGCTTGTTCTGCTCTTGGTTACTGCACTGGTCCTGCCCGGTTGCGGTGGTTCAGGCGGAAAGGGCACTGACAACGGAGGTGCAGCAGGAGGAGATCTTCCCAAGATTCAACTTTCATTAACCCTCCACGACCCTGTCACTTCTCGTATTGCACAGGCAATGCAAGCCTGGGCCGATGAGGTCAGCGAAAAAACAAACGGTGGCCTGACCATTAAGCTCTTCGGCAGCGGTTCACTTGCCCCCGGACCTGAAGCACTGAACTTTGTCATGGATGGTACAGCCGATATCGGTTGGCTTTACACCATGTTCTTCCCGGAACAATTTTCTTTGACTGAAGTCGTCGCACTGCCGATGAACGGCCCAACTCATCCGGCTCAGACTGCCGAAGTGCTCTGGGATCTTTATGAGTCCACACCTGAGTTGCAACAGGAAATTGATTCCAAGGTTCATCTCCTCACAATGTATGGAAACCCTGTAAACTTTATTTCTACAACGAAAAAGCCTATTAATACCCTCGCCGATATCAAAGGCATGAAACTGCGTTGTCCTGCAGGTGCTATGACAGAAGTCATGAAGCTCTGGGGTGCTTCGCCTGAAGTGGTTGCAGCCGGAGATGCCTATGATGCCCTTCAAAAAGGCAATATAGACGGTACATCTTGGGAATGGCAGGGTATCGAAGCTTTTAAACTTTATGAACAGCTAAGATACTACATGGAAGGTATGCCCATTTATGAAGGTGTCTTCATTCTTGGCATGAACAAGGAAAAATGGGAAAGCCTGCCGCAGGAGTATAAAGATGTTCTGACCGAGACAACAGGCCGTCAGGGCTCGATTGAATTCGGTAATATTTTCTATGAAGCAGCAGAAGAATCCAAAAAAGCTATTATGGAAGCAACCAAAAACGTAGAAATTGTCAATCCATCACCCGAAGCAATTGCTGAATTTAAGGCTATTGCAGACCAATACGCTCAAACTTGGGTTCAACAAAATTCAAAAGGCGGATTTGACGCTCAAGCTTATCTCAATAAATCTTTGGAATTAACGGAGAAATATAAAAGATAAGACATAAGCAATGTTCAAAGCAAAATAAAGTTGTTTATGGAACTGGTTGCAGCCTTTGCAACCTGTTCCATTAACTCGAAAGGAGCTCTTTTATTTTATGAGCATGATGACCCTTGCTGTACTCGGAATTGTAGCTTTCCTGGTTCTCATCTTGCTTGGCATGAATATAGGTATTTCCCTTCTACTGGTCGGTACTATAGGTTATGCCCTTGCAGTGTCACCATCGGCTGCACTTGGCTTATTGCGATCCCTTCCTGCCTCTCAAGCGGGAACTTACGCCCTTATGGTCATACCAATGTTTATTATCATGGGAAATTTTACATTTCATGCTGGGCTGTCTAACGGTCTTTATAATTTTTGCAACAAATGGCTTAGCAGACTTCCGGGTAATCTTGCCTGCAGCACTGTAGCAGCCAGTACCGGTTTTCATGTTATTTGCGGTAGCATCGCGGCCACAACGGCGACAATGGGCACCATTGCCATACCGGAAATGCGTAAATATGGTTATGACGACAGGTTGGCAACGGGAAGTGTGGCTATGGGCGGTGCGCTCGGAAATTTAATTCCACCAAGCACTCTTCTTATTGTATATGGAATTGTTGCTGAACAATCCATTGGCCGTCTTTTTGCGGCTGGTATTATACCTGCTATAATTCTGCTTGTACTGACAATTATCACCATTATCATTATGGTTACAATAAAACCTAACCTTTGCCCGCCACCGCATAAAACACCATGGATTGAACGGTTTAAAACTATTATTGAAATTATACCTATTCTTATCCTTTTCCTCGTTGTACTTGGCGGAATGTTTTCCGGTCTTTTCACCGTTAATGAAGCGTCAGCTCTTGGTGCACTAACGGCTGCAATTATTACTGCTATAAAAGGTCGCTTAACATGGAAAAACTTTGTTGACATTATGCAAAAATCAGTTCAGACTTCAGCTATGACCTTTTTAATTATTATTGGTGCTGCCGTTTTCTGTACGTTCCTGAATATCACAGGATTTCCAGAGAAATTGGCGAGCATGATTGCGGGATTGGATGTTTCCAAATATGTAATTATCCTGATCATGACAATTATTTATCTCATACTCGGTGCCGTTATGGACGAACTGCCGATGATGATGATGACAGTTCCGATCATCCTGCCCATTGCTATGGGACTTGACTTTTCCCCGATCTGGTTCGGAGTTTATGTAGTTCTTTGCATGGAAATGGGTGCAATCGCACCGCCGGTTGGTCTTGCTTGCTTTATCCTCGCGGGAATTGCTAAAGATGTGCCGTTAGGAACCATCTACCGGGGCGCTGTACCTTACATTATAACCATTGTGGTTATGATCGCTATCCTTACCTTCTGGCCAGACCTCGCAACATTCTTACCAGATTTGATTTTTAACGAATAACGGAGGCGATGACATGGAAAAGATTAAAAGATTTTTTTACCGTTGTGCCGAGGGAGTTGGCGCAGTTAGCGCCATCGGTTATATAGCTATCATCGTCCTCTGCGTAGCTGACGTCGCACTGGATAAACTGTTCGGTACGCCAATCGAAGGATCTTATGAACTAGTTGAACGATGCATGGTCGTTGCGGTTTTTGCTTCTTTCGCCTACGCCCAGACCAAAAAGGCGCATATTAATATGATGATCCTTATTGAACGCTTTCCGCGTTTCACACGCCTGTTATCACTTGGTCTTACAAGCATCATTTCTGTAGGAACTACGGCTTATGCCGCTCACGCCGCTTGGACGCAATCAATGACCGCCATGAAAATGAACCAGATAACCGGGATCTTGCATATCCCACTCTGGCCGTTCTATACTGTGGAATCGATCGCTATGTATTTCTTTGCCATTATCTTGCTTATAGATACCATTTATATTTTCGGGGCAATAAAAAATAACGAGTGGAATGAGCAGGTAACGGAAGACTATGGTATGTTGATTCCAAAGCCCAAAGACACGAATAATTGACCCTCGATTTATCAAAAACCAGCTTTCCGTCAAATTATGAAAAGATTTAAAGAGGGAGAATAAATAGATCTACTATTTAAGAAGGTGTCTTCAATTTAAAGACACCTTCTTCTTTTGCCATTAAACTTGTCTAAATGTTAAATTCACGAGGCTAGATTTGACTTGGAAAAAGCATATATAATATGTAGAATATAAATGCAGGGTGATGGTTTGTGATTTTAGCGGTAGATATCGGTGGAACAAATGCCAGGTTTGCTCTTTTCCGGCAGGACAATGACCGGTTGGTAATGGTTGACCTGTGCAAATTCCCCAGTAAAACGCTTTCTTCTTTGGCAGAGGCGGTTTCCGACTATCTTGCTAACAATAATCTCCGGCAGTCCGAAAAAATAGAGGCTGCCTGGTTCAGTCTAGCCGGGCCGATTACCGGGAATAATTGCCGCTTTACCAATTTGGATTTGACGGTTGACTTAAACGACTTGCGAGAACAGCTGGCTTTTATACCGGTGATGGGTTGGTGCAATGATCTTGTAGCTTTGGGCCACGGTATTTCCTTTTTACCGGATCAGGCTTTTTTATTGCTTAGAGGTAAACCCTTGTCCAGAGAATCAAATAATAAATCTTTGAATAAAGCGGTAATCGCTCCTGGTACGGGTCTTGGGGAATCGCTTATTATTGAAGGCCGGGTTTATGCCACGGAAGGTGCTCATGCCGACTTTGCCCCCCAGACTAAAGAGGACCTTGAACTATGGCGTTTTTTACACCACAAGTATGGACACGTTAGTTATGAACGGGTTCTTTCCGGTAATGGGCTTGTAAATATCTATTGCTTTTTGCAGCGACAGGAGGGCAGGGGGACCTGTTCGGAAAATGGCATGCAAATGTTGTCTCCGGAGGAAATCAGTTCCCGGGCTTTGGTTAAGGAATGTCCGTTATGTATGGCAGCTTTGCATACTTTTGTGCGCATCCTGGGTGCCGAAGCAGGAAATTTAGCTTTAAAATCCCTGGCTAAAGGAGGGGTTTACTTGGGGGGAGGGATCCCGCCGAAAATTGTAGATAAATTAAAAGACGGCACCCTTCAGGACGCTTTTACGGATAAAGGAAGGTTCAAACAATTGCTGGAAGAAATACCCGTATTTCTAATTTTGGAAGAAAATACACCTTTGTTGGGTGCCGCTTATATGGCCTTAGATTCAATTAGAGAACGGGCTGAAGGCCATTATAAATAAAGCAGCAAATCAGATAGTGTTTTCAATTGGTAATCGGCCAGCCCCGATTTTACCGCATCACCAATAGCCGCTGAATCCATGTTGGCGGCCTTTGCTGCTTCCAAGCCTGATTTAGCGTCTTCAACCACTAAACAGTATTCCGGTTTGACTCCCAACATGGCGCTTGCCTTCAAAAATACTTCAGGATCCGGTTTGGAACGGGAGATAATCGTACCGTCCGAGACAGCGTCAAAGTAGTTTTCCAAACCAATTTGCTTTAAAATTAATTTGGCGTTTTTACTGGAAGACCCGATGGCCAGTTTGAGGCCTCGGGCTTTTATTATATCCAAAGTTTTTTTTATTTCCGGATCTAAGTCTTGCATCGTCATGGTTTGTAGTAGTTGGCGGTAGTATTCATTCTTTTTTGTGGCTAATTCCTCTTTAGCTTGCAATGAAAACTCGCCACTTCGAGCACCCAATAGGATTTCCAGGCTTTCCATCCGGCCGATACCACGGAGACGGTTATTTATCGTTTTGTCGAAATGGACACCTATTTCATCGGCAATTTTTTTCCAGGCCAAATAATGGTAATGGTCAGTATGGCAAATAACACCGTCCAGATCGAAGATAACAGCTTGATATTTCATAGAGCGGCCACCATCCTGAGTTTAACTTATTATTCTTGGGTTTGTTCGGTGTGAGCAACATTCATTCCCTGCGAAGGTCTGCTGATATAAAGGGTATCCTCCAACAGATAAGATTGCCCATAGACTTTTATATGTTTGGGCTTGCCTTTTTCCAGCTTTAGAAGGCAGTGATCCGGTTTGACTTCCATTGCAATTCTGCTGCCTTCATAGCAAAACTTAAAACTGTAGCCTTTCCATTTAGCCGGCAAAACCGGGGCCAGGGAAATACCTTGTTCCTTGAGGCGAAAACCGCCAAAACCATAGACAATAGCCATGTAGTTGCCTCCCATATTGGCGACATGGATACCGTCTTCGGTATTGCGATGTTTATCTTGCAAGTCCAAATTGGCTGTAATTTGATAATAATCATAGGCCTTTTCCACCAACCCCAAACGGGCGGCTACAATACTGAAAATACAGTAGGAAAGAGATGAATCATGAGTTGTTATTTTTTCGTAATAATGAAATGAATTGTAGATTGTTTCCGGGTCTGCTATATCTTCCAGGATAAAATGGGCCATAACTGTATCGGCCTGTTTGCATATTTGATGGCGATATAGATGCAGTGGATGATAATGAAGTAACAAGGGGAATTTCTCCTTAGGAATACTGTCAAGGTTCCATTTTCTTTTTTGTAGAAAGGAGTCGTCTTGAGGATTGATTTTCAGCTTCTCATCGTAGGGCAAATACATATTGGCAGCGGCCCTTGCAAATTCTTGGATTTCTTCTTCTTTTAAGTTTATCTTTTCTACCAGGGCTTTAAAACCTTTGGATGACTGAAGGAGTTCATAGATCTTTACCGCCCATTGTAAATTATACTGAGCAACCGCATTGGTATAGTAATTATTATTTACAATACAGGTATATTCGTCCGGACCTGTCACATCATTGATATGGAATTTTCCTTGATAATAATTTCCTGTATCCAGCCATAGGCGGGCTGTCTCCCATATTATTTCGGCACCTTTCTCCAACATGAAATTAAGATCCTTGGTTGCCAGGTAATAGGCAACGATAGCATAGGCAATATCTCCATTAATATGGTATTGGGCCGAACCGGAAGGAAAATAACCGGAACATTCACGTCCGCTAATTGTGCGCCAGGGATAAAGGGCTCCTTTGCTGTGACCCATTATGCGGGCGTTTTCTCTGGCCAAATCTAAGGTTGCATAGCGGTATTCCAAAAGGGTTTTGGCCAGGTCGGGATTGGTAATGATAAGGAAAGGTTGAATATACATTTCTGTATCCCAGAAATATTGGCCTTCATAGCCGTCACCGCTTAAACCTTTAGGTGCAACATTACAAAAGCGGTCTTTGCCGACTGCCTGAATTAGTTGATAAAGACTGTAACGGAGACTTAAGTTGGATTCGGGATCTCCGTCAATTTCAACCCGGCAATTATGCCAATAAGCGTCCAGGTATTCTTTCTGTTTTTGATAAAAATAATCCAAGGGAACGCTTAAGGCTTTTTTAATTTCAAGCTCAGCTTTTTTTCTGGCATCCTTGGCGCGTATGGTATCGCAAAATACCGCATATTTAATCAATTCAATCTTTTTGCCTTTTTTGGCTTTTGTCTTAAGTTTACAAGTTGTAAGGTGGTCACCGATATCGAATTCTTGCTGATGATCTTGGGACAAGATATTTTTAACACAACTGCAGACTTCCAGACCCGACCTGGAAGTTGCGGAGGTGATAAAAGAAGCGCCATCTTTTATTTCACAGCTAATCGGTCTTAAGTAACGAAGCCATTCACAGGCCATGCGGGGATCCTCCGGGTCGACATAATTTACAACATTCCCGTTATGGCTGGATTCAAAGCGAATTTCGCCCGAAAAGTTTAGGGGCAATACTTCGTACTGAATGGTGAAAAGGGAGAGTTGGTAAAAGGAAGTCATGCGAGTAATGGTTAATTGAACTTCTTTTCCCTTGGGGGAACGCCAATGCACCTCACGGACGGTTATCCCTTTTTCCATATCTACTCTTAATTTGCTGTTAAGAACTGTACCGCTAAACATGCTGAATTGTTCGTCACCCAAAAAGAGTTTTATGGTTTGGGTATCTGCAATATTTAACATGGTTTGCTTTTCCTTAACCAAGCCGAATAAATTTTCGGCTTGTTTCATAGGTGTAAGATCATAGAAACCATTAATATACTGGCTGGGAACAAAGCAAAATTCTTCTGGGTAGCCTTCCTCAAAGTCATAACGAACTCCGATATAGCCGTTGGCGTTGTGGAATAGCACTTCATTCAAAGATATATGATACCGATCAAGCTTAATGTTTTGAATTTCATAAACCGTCTCTTTAATCGGCTCATACTTGTTCATGATTTCCTCTCTCCACCTGTTTGTTTTTATAGATTATACTATTTAGAATCCGACCTTTGAAGAGCTTCTATACTGATAGTCTATGCTTTATGAAGCACTGAGGTCGACGAATTTTTGCAGGATAAGGCGCATGGATTGCCAACATTTGAGGAAATAACGGGCATTAGTATTGCCTAAGCCGATTTTAACGGTGAAAGCTTCCGGAGGCAGGGCTGAAAACATATCTTCATCTGTAAAATCATCACCGACCGCGAAAATAAAGTCATAATTTTGGTTTTGAATAAAGGCTGAAGCACCGATACCTTTGTTAAACCTATTATCTTTGATTTCCAGGACTTTGTTGCCTTCAAGCAGTTCAAGCGTGGCCGATTGGATCATGGAAAGAAGTGTTTCCTTAACCTCTGTTAGTTTCACTGTAATTATTCCGGGATCACATTGCCGGTAATGCCAGGCCAAAGAATACTCTTTTTCCTCGATAAACGATCCAGGAATCCGGTCAGTATACAACTGCAGAATATGACGAACGGATTCTTTCCAGGTGTTGTCTAAGGGTATGGTCATGATCCATTCCTGGCCGGGGTGTTTGATCCATAAGCCATGGGAGGCAATGATATGTAGATTAAGACGACCAAACCATTTTTCCAGATTGTTTCTTTCGCGGCCGGAGATTATGACCACGGTGTTTTTTTGATCATTAACCAACTTAAGCAACAAATCTCTTAACTCATCATCCGGTTTGGCTTGCTCGGGTCTGGGTTTATAACCGATCAAGGTACCATCATAGTCTAAAAAGAGAACGCGTTTTTGGGCTTTTTTGTAGGCCGTTTCTATAAGTTTGCTGTCCTTTTCAATACTCCTTTGAGCAATGGAATGGGTTGAATCCATAACGGTTCGTTTAAGAGCATTTAAAAAATCACTGGCCCAAACTTCCACATTGTAGCGTCGAATACGCTGATGCATAATTTTGTTTCTGGCAATCTTCTCTTTCAAGGGCATTTCAAGGGCTTTTTTCAACCCGCGGGCGATGGCGTCATAGTCATTGGCATTAACCACCACGGCTTCTCCCAGTTCACTGGCGGCCCCCGCCGTTTCGCTTATAACGACCATACCTTTATAATCTGTTCTGGTTGCAATATATTCTTTGCAAATCAAGTTCATCCCGTCTCTAAGCGGGGTGACCAATAACACGTCTGAATGCCGGTAAAGGGCAATTAAACTCTCTTGGGAAAAGGAACGGAAAAAGAACCAAACAGGCATCCAGCTAAAGGTTCCGAACTTTCCGTTAAGTGTGCTGATAACTTCTTTTATTTCTTTTCTTAGTTCATCGTAGTAATCAACTTCGATTCTGGAAGGGGCTACTATCAGGTTCAATCTGACTTTTTCCAAGTACTGGGGGTTTTGACTTAGAAAGCGGCCGAATGCTTTGAGCCGCTCTTTAATGCCTTTGGTGTAATCCAGACGATCTATAGATAATATCATGCGCATATCATTTTTTTGTTCAATAATATCTTTAACTTCTTCCGGAAGAGAATCATTGCTTCGGGGTTTGGCAAAAAAATCATAATCAATACCCATGGGGAAGGCATCCACTTGAATATAGCGGTCTCCGTAGCTTATCCGGTTCATATTGTTTTCCAGGCCCAAAAGGCGGTGTATGGAGCTTAAAAAATGGCGGACATAGTCATAAGTGTGAAATCCGATTAAGTCTGCTCCCAGGAGGCCGCGCAGTATTTCCTCCCGCCAAATAAGCAAGCGGAAGATTTCAAAGGAAGGAAAGGGGATGTGCAAGAAATAACCTATCTGGGTGTCAGGGTATTTGTCTTTGATCATTTTGGGCAAAAGCATCAGTTGGTAATCATGTATCCAGATAATATCATTGCTGCCGATTACAGGTTCTACGACATGGAGAAATTTTTCATTTACCTGTTTGTAAGCTTGCCAAGTCTCCAATTCATATTGAGTCTTGCTTGTAAAATAATGAAAGAGGGGCCATATGGTTTTATTGCAAAAACCGTTGTAATATTTATCAATTTCTTCATTAGATAAAAAAACAGGAAGACACTGGTAAACATCAAGCAGTTCTTTCTGTATTTTCGTTTTTTCTTTTTCACTTATTTCCTCAGTGGCGATACCAGGCCAACCTACCCAAATACTATCCGCCTGTTGATGGTAACTTTTCAAACCTGTGGCAAGACCTCCGATGCTTTTATGGTATTCAAGCTTGTTGTTATCTTTTTTTATAGTAACCGGCAAGCGGTTGGAAATAATAATGATTCTGCCCATCATATTTCCCCCCTTAGTTCTGGCTGACAAAAAAGTAGAATTACTTCTAGTTTTACATTTTATGTAAATTATGTCAAATAACAATTGATTTATAAGTTTTATATCATTAATCCATAACAGCAAAAAACAATAATATAAGAAATACAAAAAGAGAATTTTCCTATATTTACTATATCATGAACAACAAGAGCTTTTGAATTTAAATTGAAAGTATTGGGACAAGTTTAATGACAAAAGAAGATGCCTTCGCAGTTGAAGACATCTTCTTTTAAATCTTAGGTTAATTAACAATTCGTTTAAAAGGTATCCAAGCCAATTTTTATTCTTTATTCATATTGCTTAAGAAGAAAGATTGACCATGAGAGTAGACATACCCCATACCGCCGGCTACATACATGCAAAGGCCTGTTACGTATGAAGACAGCTCAGAAGCGAAGAACAAAGCAACTCCTGCCACATCTTCAGGAGTACCGGGCCGGCCCATAGGTACTTCCAGTTTCCCGATATTTTCCAGCAACTTATTCTGCTCATCCTTGGAGTCCATTAATTCATCCCAGAAGGGGGTAACTATTGGTCCGGGTTTAATACAGTTGACACGGATCCCAAGTGGAGCAACATCCAAAGCCAAGTTTACAGTCAAGGATTCGCAGGCGCCCTTTGACATATGATAAACATAAGCCGGAGTGGTGGGATTAAAAGCGCCATTGGAAGAACAAATAATAATTTTTCCGGATTTGCGTTCTTTCATATGAGGAACTACCGCAAAAACTGTATTATAAGTACCAATTAAATTGACGTCAATGGTCTTATCTAATAGTTCTTCTTCCGACATATCTCCACCGTCAAAAGTTTTGCCGGCGAAGGCCGCCAAAATATCTATTTTTCCAAATTCTTGAAGTGTAGCATTAACAACGGCATGAATCTGTTCTTTTTTGGAAACATCCATTGGACCGTAAACGCGGGCAATGCCACCGGCCGCCGTTATTTCATCCGCAACCCTTTGCGCCCGTTCAACCCGTGAACCGCCAATAACAACAACGGCCCCTTCGCTTGCAAACAGTTTGGCCGTAGCTTCTCCCATGCCGCTAGAACCGCCGGTAACTATGGCAACTTGTCCCTTCAGCATATCCTTCATGATAAAATCCTCCTCTACTTTCTTTGTCTGCTGTCTGTGGGGAATTTTTAATCATACAGTTTAATCTTATATGCTTTGGCATATTTGTCAATACGTGGATAATGCATATGTTTTGGGGTCATTTGCAAAAAATATTTGTTCAATTTTTGTATGAATAAACATATACAAAAAAACTTGGCAAGTTTTTTTTATCTCTCCGTTTATTTATACCTCAATTGGGAACAATGTAGCATAAAAGGGAACAATGATGGAGGGGTAAAATGATAGTCAGCGGTAAAATTCTGGTTGCTCAAAGCGGAGGACCTACTGCGGTAATAAACCAAACTTTGGCTGGAATCGTTCTGGAAGCTCGAAGGTTTACTCAGGTGTCTAAGGTATATGGTGCGTTAAGAGGGGTAGAGGGTATTGTTAATGAGGATTTTCTCGATCTGACCCAAGAAACCAGCCATAACCTGGAACAGGTAGCCTTAACACCTTCTTCCGCATTGTTGTCTTCCAGGGTGAAACCGGACAGCAAATATTGCCATGAGATTTTCAAGGTTTTGAAAGCCCATGATATTAGATATTTCTTCTATATTGGGGGCAATGATTCCGCAGATACGGCCCGTATTGTCAAAGAAGAAGCTATACGGGCAAAATATAATCTAAGGGTTATCCATGTGCCTAAAACAATTGACAATGATTTAATGATGAATGACCATACGCCGGGATACGGTTCGGCGGCCAGATTTGTAACCCAGGCTTTTATGGGTATAAATCTTGATGTCCGAGCTTTGCCCGGGGTATACATCGGTGTCGTTATGGGACGTCATGCCGGCTTTTTGACGGCATCTTCCGCCATCGCCCGAAAATATGATGCTGATGGTCCGCATTTGATTTATCTGCCGGAAAGAGTATTCAATATGGATAAGTTTCTTCAAGATGTAAAAGAGGTTTATGATAAATATGGTTTTTGTATTATTGCCGTTTCCGAGGGAGTAAAAGATGCTTCAGGAAGGCCTATTGTCACCACCTTAACCAAAGAAGTGGAGAAGGATGCCCATGGCAATGTGAGTCTTTCCGGCAATTGCGCTCTGGGTGAATTATTGACCGATCAGATTAAAGTGAAACTTAATATTCCCAGGGTGCGTAGCGATACCTTTGGTTATTTGCAGCGTTCTTTCTTTAATTGTGTTTCTGACATTGACCAACATGAAGCGCGGGAAGTGGGAGAAAGGGCAGTGCAGATGGCTATGTGGAATGATACGGATGGTTCGGTAACCATCAAGCGGACAGGCAATTATTCCGTTGATTATGTAATGGAAGACTTTAATGCGATAGCCGGCCAAACCAGGTATATGCCCGACGAATTTATTAATAAAGAAGGGAATAATGTCACCGATGCTTTTAAATTATATGTTCGCCCGCTACTGGGTTCTGGGCTGCAACAGCCATCCTGGTTAAGGGCGCCTCGCGTGCCCAAATTAATCAAGACCTAAATCGGGAAATAACAAAGAATAATTCTATTAAGTCCAGGAAAAATAAGGTAAGATTTTTTGATTAGCCAAGTCTGATACTTGAACAGTTTTTTGTTCCCATGGTATTCTATCTATATAAAAGTGGCTTTTGGATTAGAGAAAAAGGACGTAAAATTACCGTGGACAAAGTTTCACGGTTCTTTGTTTTCAGCTAACTTTAAGTTTTTTTCCATATACTACGCCTTGTTAAAATAGGTAAAAAGGGGGATACAACTTTGATTGAGGTTCGAAATCTGGTCAAACGCTATGGCGATCGCTTAGCCGTAGACAATTTAAGTTTTACTGCAGAAAAAGGCCGTGTTTACGGTTTTTTGGGACCGAACGGGGCTGGGAAAACAACTACAATGAATATTATGACCGGCTATCTGGGACCAACCTCAGGAGATGTGATAGTGGATGGCCACAGCATACTGGAAGAGCCTGAAGAGGTCAAACGTTTTATTGGTTATCTGCCTGAACAGCCACCACTTTATATAGACATGACTGTTTCGGAATATTTGACCTTTGCCGCTGAATTAAAGAAAATACCCAAAGAACGTCAAAAGAGTGAAATTCAAAAGGCTGTGGAGTTCACCCATTTGCAGGATGCAACCGGACGTCTGATTCGCAATCTTTCGAAAGGCTATCGCCAAAGGGTGGGGTTAGCCCAAGCTATTCTAGGTTTCCCGGAAATCATTATTCTGGACGAACCCACTGTTGGCCTTGATCCCAAGCAAATTTTGGAAATAAGGGATCTTATACGGGGGTTAAGACAAGAGCATATAGTAATTTTTAGCTCCCATATTCTTTCTGAAGTTCAAGAGGTCTGTGATCACGTGCTCATTATTCATCATGGCAAGCTACTGGCTAGCGGAACCCCGGAGGAGTTGGAACGGCAGGTAAAGAACACTACATTGGATTTGACAGTAAGAAGCACATCTTCGGAACAGGTTAAAGAAGTGCTGGTTGGTGTGCCCGGCATAATATCGGTTGAGGAGTACACAAATGATCAACCGGGGCAGGTTTCTTTTAAGATTGAAGTTGAACCGGATTCAGATCCTAGGGATGACATATTTTATGCCTGTGTTGAACAAAAATGTCCCATCCTAACCCTGCGGGGACTGGATATGTCTTTGGAACAAATCTTCCTGTCCTTGACTGCCGATGAAGTCAAGCAACCGGGCAGCTCTTTCTTCAAGCAATTTGATAAGCAAGAGGTGAAGAAGTCATGCTAGCTGTCTATAAACGAGAATTACGCTCTTATTTTAATTCCATGATTGGTTATGTATTTATTGCCGTTGTCGTTGCTATTATCGGTATTTACTTTATGGCTAACAATCTGGTTGGCGGTTACCCACGTTTTTCCAATACCCTGGGAAGCGTTACCTTTATTCTTCTGGTTGCTATCCCTATTTTGACCATGAAATCCCTATCTGACGAATTACGGTTTAAAACAGACCAAATGTTATTGACCTATCCTATTTCCGTGACCAAGATAGTATTGGGCAAGTATTTGGCTATGGTGACAGTATTTGCAATCCCTATTCTGCTGGCTGCCCTGTGCCCCATAATCATTGCTTTGAACGGCACTTCCTATTTAGGCACGGATTACGCAACTATTTTAGCTTTTTTCTTCTTGGGTTGCTTGTTTATAGCCATAGGTATGTTTGTTTCTTCTCTTACCGAGAGCCAAATAATTGCCGCTGTCAGCACTTTCGGTCTGCTTCTGATTCTTTTTCTCTGGCCTCAGCTCATTAGCTATTTGCCTACTTCGGCCTGGGGAACAGTGGTTGGATTAGTGATGATTCTTACCATTCTGGTATTTTTGCTGTATAGCATGACAAAAAATAAACTATTAGCCATATTAGTGGAGGCAGTCGGAATTGTTGCGATTTTTGGCAGTTACCTCTTGACCGAAGATTCTTTTGTTCGGTTGCTGCCTAGGGTTTTGGGTTCTCTATCTTGTACTAAAGTCTTGGAAAACTTTGCCACCTATCATGTTTTTGATTTGGCCGGACTGTTTTTCTACATTTCTTGCACAGCACTTTTCGTGTATTTGACGGTACAAGCCGTTCAAAGACGGCGTTGGAATTGAGGGGGTAATGATATGAAGCAAAGATTTAAACAGCGACTGACGGAAGGTGCATCCCGTCAAGGTACTTATGCCGCCGGGACAACCGCGATTGTCATTGCTATTGTTATTATTCTAAATTTAATTGTGGGGCAGCTTCCATCCAATTTAGTTCAATTGGATATAACAGATAGTAAACTTTATACTATTTCCCAGATTTCAAAGGATTACCTGGCGAAACTCGATAAAGAAGTAGAGATTATTGTCGTTGCCGAACAAAACACTATTGATGAACGGATTACCAAATTTTTGGATAAGTATGCAGCCCTCACTCCCAAAATTACTGTTACAGAAGTCGATCCGGTAGAAAATCCCACAATTCTTAAAACTTACAACATTTCCCAAAACTCATTGGTGGTGCGCTGCCAGGAAACCGGCAAGCATACCAATGTTCCTTTTTCAGATATTGTCGTTTATGACGTATATTCCTACTATACTACCGGGAGATATACGGAAACCGAGTTTGACGCCGAAGGACAGATAACCAGCGCGGTGGATTATGTAGTTAAGGATTCCACCACCAAAGTTTATACCTTGGAAGGGCATGGGGAAGCTACTTTGCCGGTCTCTGCCTTAAATCTCATTGATAAAGCAAATATTAAGACCGATACTGTTAATCTGCTGATTGATGGCGGTATCCCAGATGATTGCGACTTGCTTATCTCATATGCCCCAGAAAAGGATCTGGCGGTTGATGAGCTCACCATGCTCAGAAATTTCCTGCAAGGCGGAGGAAAACTGCTGCTTCTACTCGACTCAGACAGCTTAAAAAATTTCAATACACTATTGGCTGAATATGGAATGGAAATGGTGGAGGGTTTTGTTGCGGATACTTCCAGAAGCTATCAATCTCCATATTTCCTTTTGCCCAAAATTTCGACCAGCAGTGAAATCACTTCCGGTTTAGCCGCTGATGCCATGGCTTTAATCCCCCGGGCCAGAGGACTAATCCTCAAGGATCCCGAACGAGATTCCATAACTACTGAATCCTTTATGACCACCTCGGATAATGCTTTTGCCGTTACTGATAATGAGAAGGTTCCGGGCACTTATACTATTGGTGCAACCGCAGTAGAAAAAATAGGCAGTGAAGAGGAGGAAGAGAATACCTCCCGGCTAACCGTAATAACAGCTTCATCTATGATTGATCCGACTATTACCGATTCCTTTGCCAATGTTGTCAATCTGGATATTTTTATGAAGGCAGTTTCCTTAGATCTAAAGGATATAAGCAATATAGTCATTCAACCCAAGAGTCTGGATACACCTTATAATACTATTAAAAATGCCAAGCTTTGGAGTATTTTGTTCATCTTTATAATTCCGCTTATTCTGCTGGTAGGAGGATTTATGTACTGGCTGAAGAGGAGGAAACTGTGATGAACAAGAGAAAAAATAGGCAGATAATCGTATTGCTCTTGCTGCTTGTAATTTGTATTGGGGGTTACCTGGGCATTAGGGCCTATAATAAACATGCTGAGGAGCAGAAAAAAGCCGCCGAAGAAAAAGTACGCTTATGTAATTTAGAGCAGATTGAGAGTGTGACCATAAATAACAGGGAAGGAGAATTGTCTTTCCAGCTCAAGGAAAATGCTTGGGTTTATTTGCAGGATCCGGATTTTCCGGTGGATCAAAACAAGTTTAAGTCGTTTATTAGTGATTTGGATTACTTGACTGCTGAACGTTCCTTCCAGCCCAGCGAAAGCTTGTCATCCTATGGTTTCGATAGTCCTTCCTGTTCTTTAACCGCCACTGATAAGGAAGGCAAAACTTTTACTTTGCTTGTCGGCGATAAAGCTGAAGGCGGGAGTACCAAAAATTACTATGCCATGGAAAAAGATGGCAAGTTAGTGCATACCATATCCTCAACATTTGTCAAATACCTTCAGTATTCTTTGTATGATCTGGCCGAATTGGAGACATTTCCAAGTTTGAGTGAAGAAAACATCACTTCTCTCCGATTAGTGTCCCAGGATAAAACCATAGTAGTGGAGAAAGATGACAGCACCCAAAATGCTGTAGAGGAAGAAAGTGCAGAAAACTCAGATCAGGAAAGTAAAGAAAAAGCTGTCAAGTATGTCTTAAGTGTTATGAAAGAAGGCAAAACCATTAAGAAGTTGACGATAACCCCGGAAGCAGCCTCAAACGACGATAAAACAAGTCCCGAAGGCTTATTGTCCAATCTGTTGCAAAGGTTATCCTGGCTCTCTTTTGAAAAAAGTATAGAATATAAACCTGACCAGCAAGCCTTAGCTGAATATGGAATAATTGAACCGGCCATAATCCTTACAGTTAATTATTTGGATGAGAAAGACGATAAGTCTGTGAATGCTGCATTTACTTTGACTATCGGTTCTTCAAACCAAGAGGGTGATGCTTATTACGCAGTTAAAGACAACTCTTTAATGGTAAATTTAATCAGTTCCAGAACAGTAAATGTTTTATCGGATATGCTTAACGCCTTTTAAATCATTACTTGAAAAGGGCACCGTTGGAATCCGACGGTGCTCTTTTTCCAAGAACGAAATTTGTCGAATTAGATTGCTAATATGTTAAATATTATTTATAATCAACTTTATGGATTTCGAAAAAGGTAAATGGGGGGAATATAATGGGAAAAGCATTAATTATTGGAGCCGGTGGGGTAGCTAATGTAGTAGCCCATAAATGTTGCCAAGTCCCGGAAGTTTTTGAGGAAATATGCGTAGCCAGCCGAACTTTAAAAAAATGCCAGGACATTAAAGATAGATTAACCAATAGCCGTACAAAGATTAGAATCGCTCAGCTTGATGCCAATAACACGGAAGAAGTAATTAAGCTTATCGAAGATTTTAAGCCGGATATCGTAATTAATGTGGCGCTTCCATACCAGGATTTAACCATTATGGATGCCTGCCTGGCAACCGGTGTGCATTATTTGGATACTGCAAATTATGAACCGCCTGATGTAGCCAAGTTTGAATATAAATGGCAATGGGCTTATAGGGAGAAATATGCTAAGGCCGGAATAACGGCTTTATTAGGAAGCGGCTTTGACCCAGGAGTGACAGGGGTTTTCTGCGCTTATGCTCAAAAGCATTATTTTGATGAAATTCACAAGATCGATATTGTTGATGCCAATGACGGAGACCATGGATATCCCTTTGCCACCAATTTTAATCCTGAAATCAATATCCGGGAGGTCACGGCTAAAGGCCGTTATTATAAGGACGGTCAATGGATTGAAACCGAGCCTCTGGCCGTTCGAACAGTATATGACTTAGAAGAGATCGGTCCTCGGAATATTTACTTACTTTACCACGAAGAACTTGAATCATTAGCCGTTAACATTAAAGGTGTAAAACAGATAAGATTTTGGATGACTTTTTCCGACAACTATTTAACCCATTTGCGGGTCCTGCAAAATGTCGGCATGACATCCATTGAGCCCATTGAATTTGAAGGAAAACAGATCGTTCCTCTTCAGTTTTTGAAAGCCGTTTTGCCGGATCCTGCTTCCCTCGGACCGCGGACTAAAGGGAAAACAAATATAGGCTGCATTTTTCAGGGTGTAAAAGACGGCAAACCAAGAAACTATTATGTATATAACATCTGTGACCACCAAAAATGCTATGCCGAAGTGGGTTCCCAGGCAGTTTCGTATACTACCGGGGTTCCGGCCATGATTGGCGCCATGCTTATAATGAAGGGAATTTGGCAAAAGCCAGGAGTTTATAATGTTGAAGAGTTTGACCCCGATCCTTTTATGGAGGCCTTGAACAAATACGGGCTGCCTTGGCGTGAGAATTTTAATCCTAAACTCATTGAAGGGTAAAAAAAATATTGGTAAAAGAGGAATAGATAATTGAACACTGAATTGCTCAATAAATTAAGGACCCCCTGTTATCTGATAGATGAAAATCGACTTTTGGACAACCTAAAAATCCTTGATTCGGTTCAAAAACAAACCGGATGCAAGATACTGCTTGCTCTCAAAGGGTTTTCTCTGCATGCCCTTTTTCCCATGATCGGGCAGTATTTACAGGGTACTGCGGCCAGTTCCTTATTCGAGGCCAGGTTAGGTTATGAAGAAATGGGTAAGGAAGTTCATGTCTACTCCCCGGCTTATATTGACGAAGAAATGGATGAACTATTAAAGTATTGCGATCATATAGTGTTCAATTCCTTTTCCCAATGGAAAAAATTTAAGGAAAAGATCAAGCGGCATTTTGATCCGCCCAAATGTGGGATCCGCATCAATCCTGAATACTCGGAAATAGAAAAACCTATTTACGATCCCTGCTCCAAGTATTCCAGATTGGGGGTTACTTTGGCCAATTTTAAGCCTGAAGAACTTGATGGTCTTGACGGGATTCATTTTCATACCCTTTGTGAACAAAATTCCGATACATTGAAACGCACTATAAAAGTGGTTGAAGAAAAATTTGGGCCAATCCTTAAGCAGATGAAATGGCTTAATCTTGGCGGAGGCCATCATATTACCAGAACCGATTATGATCTGGAAACGTTGGCATATTGCATTCGCTATTTGCAGGATAAATATAATTTGGAAATTTATCTTGAACCTGGGGAAGCAGTTGTTTTGAATACTGGATTTTTAGTATCCAAAGTGCTCGATATTGTTGACAATGGCCTAAAAGTGGCGATCATGGATGCCTCCGCAGCCTGTCACATGCCCGATGTGCTGGAAATGCCTTATCGGCCTGATGTTATTGATGCCGGGAAACCCGATGAATACCCTTATACTTATAGACTTGCCGGCAATACATGTTTGGCCGGGGATATTATCGGAGACTATTCTTTTAAGAAACCTTTAAAACCCGGGGATAAAGTGGTGTTTAACGATATGGCTCATTATACCATGGTAAAAAACAATATGTTTAACGGTATAAACTTGCCGGATATTGTTCTGTACAATAAATGCCAAGGACCCAGGATAATACGGCGCTTTGGCTATGAAGATTTCAAAAATCGTTTGTCATAGCACAAAAAGACTTGTTTATATTGTAAAGATACTGATTTAATTTGTTTAGAAAAAAAGAGATGTCTAATTGAGACATCTCTTTTAAGAATTTGCTTTAATTTTTAACCTGCCACACATGCTCCACCGTCTATTACCAGGGCTGTACCCGTTACAAATGATGACTCATCAGAAGCCAAATACACCGCTCCATAGGCTACATCATCCGGGTATCCGGCTCTACCAACCAGACAGACTTCATCAATCACCTTTTGCAAGGCTGCGGGGTTTTCGCGGATTTCTTTTGGAGTTAAGTTGGTTTGAATCGGTCCGGGTAAGATGAGGTTTAAACGTATTCCTTGGGGAGAAAATTCTCTGGCCATGTCTTTGGTTAGTTTATAAATCGCAGCTTTAAAAGCGCCGTAGTAGTATGCATTTGTTTCCGGCTTGACAGCCGAAATTGATGCTACGTTAATGATCGAACCTTTTCCTTGCTTTTGCATAATAGGGATAATTGCCTGCATTGTCCATATGTAAGCGCGGAAGTTGGTTTCATAAATAGTGGCCAAATCATCATCGTCGTGTTCCAGGAAAGGTTTGTGGACAAGAACTCCGGCATTATTTACCAGGATATCGATTCGCCCATATTTTTCCATAGCGAACTTAACTAAGGCTTCAATCTCATTTTTATTTCTGACATTGCAAATAAAGTGATAAGCATCTCCGCCTGCCTCGCGGATCATTTTCTCTGTTTCTTGGCAATTTTGGCTTTTGGAAGTAACAATCACCTTGGCTCCTTCTTTAGCAAACATTAGAGCCGTGCCTCTACCAATACCAGAACCTGCACCCGTTATTAAAGCTACTTTTCCTTCTAGTCTGTTCATAAAACTCCTCCTAAATATTGTCTAGTTTAATTTTTATTAACGTCAATAAAAGTATAAGTAATAAAAAGTGGGATAAAAAATAAATAATTCCTAAATTTACCTTCCATACTATAAGAGTAGTATATAATGAAGGAGGAAAAAAATAAAGCCCTGTACCTATTCATAATTGGCACATATGGGCCAAAAAACTCCTTCGCTTTTACTTAAGGGTGTTTGCTCATATAATCATTAAGCCATAAAATATGAAATTCTTCATCGAGTAAATAGTCCATAAGGGTATCCTTTAAATCTTGAAGTTCTTCTTTTTTCGCCAGTCTGATAAATTCCCGGTACATTTTGACAGCTCTGTTTTCAAGAGCCGCACTAACTTTGCAGGTATTGTGGCGTCCAAATAATTCCACAGTTTCACCCAATATTTCGCCCGCTAAATCAAATACGGAACCTACTATTTTAGGAACTTTTTCCTTGGCTTTTAATATTTTTGCTGCAAAAAAGTCGGCGTGCCCTTGTTCGATTGCTACCATTTTGCTGAAAGCCTTTCGGTAATATTCATCTGTTGCTGAGTCGGCCTGTGCTTGATAATAAGCTACCTGAAATTTTTCCAAAATATAAAACTCTTTTAAGGAAATAATGATTTTATCTTCCATAGCTTTTCCTATACCGGCTGATTTTTTATTTATTATCTTTTGATTTATTATCTCTTATAATTAAATTAAATATGAACATATAAGAAAGCTTTTAAGACGAAGATTAATGGTTTCAAAAACTGTTAATAAATAGAAAAATAATAATAAAAGTAATAGAGAAAAGGGTGGTTGAATGAGGTATTACAAAGAAATCATAGCAGCTAAAACGAAAAATTTAGTTGAAGATTTTACGGAAAGATACAGTATAATTTGTCAAGAAAACGGCAAGATTGATCCGGGGCTTTATGAATTATATGGGGTTAAAAGAGGTTTAAGGGATAAAAGCGGAAAAGGAGTATTAACAGGGCTTACTAATATCTCCTTAATAAAATCCCAGGAAGAGGTAGACGGAAAACTTGTTCCTTGTGAGGGAAAGCTTCTTTACCGTGGATACAATATTGTAGATTTGGTAAACGGTTTTGTCAGCGGTAAACGTTATGGCTTTGAAGAGATAACTTATTTGCTTTTGTTCGGTTCATTGCCTAATGAAGAGGAATTGTCGGAATTCAAGGCGGTATTGGCGGAAAGTCGAAAACTGCCTAGGAATTTTGTGCGCGATGTGATAATGAAAGCCCCGAGCAAAGATATAATGAACTCCTTGACTAAAAGTGTTCTTACTTTGGCTTCCTATGACAGGCAGGTTGATGATATATCAATAAACAACGTCCTTAGGCAATGTTTGATGTTGATCAGTACGTTCCCAATGCTTTGTATTTATGGTTATCACGCCTATAATCATTATGAATGCGGCGAAAGCTTTTTTATCCATAGGCCGGATGAGCAGCTTTCGACTGCAGAAAATATTCTCCGCATGTTAAGACCGGATAAAAAATTTTCCGAGTTGGAAGCAAGAGTTCTTGACATTGCTTTAGTGCTACATATGGAACATGGCGGGGGAAATAACTCCACATTTACAACCAGAGTGGTTTCTTCTTCAGGTTCAGATACCTATTCAGTGGTCGCTGCAGCCTTATCGTCCTTAAAAGGTCCCAAACATGGCGGAGCCAATATTAAGGTTGTTGAAATGATGGCCGATATCAAAGCCCATGTTAAAGATCTCAAGGATGAAAGTGAAGTGAGAAACTATTTGTTGAAGATTCTAAATAAAGAAGCCTTTGATCGCCGAGGGTTAATTTATGGTATTGGACATGCAGTATATTCCATTTCTGACCCTAGGGCCCAGATATTCAAAAGTTTTGTAGAGAAACTGGCTAATGATAGAGGAAGAAAAAGCGATTTTGAATTGTATTCTATGGTTGAAAGAATTGCCCCCGAAGTAATTGCTGAGAAAAGAAAGATTTATAAAGGTGTTAGTGCCAATGTAGACTTTTATAGCGGTTTTGTTTACAGTATGCTGGATATTCCTTTGGAGCTATACACTCCGCTGTTTGCAATGGCAAGGATTGTAGGTTGGAGTGCCCATCGTTTGGAAGAACTGATTAATGCTGACAAAATCATTAGGCCGGCTTATTTAAGTCTTTTGGAAGACAAGAAATATATAAGAATGGAAGAAAGGTAATTGTTTTCAAGAATCAATTACCTGCAAAAAATATAGGACCTATACCCAATTAAGGAAAGATCCTGGTTTATTAAGAGCAATTTGTAAGAGCAATTTAAAAACTTTTAATTTTATTTATGCTTGGAACCTCTTTCTAAATGAGGCTATGTCTTTATCAGTAAGAGTGTATTTGGATTTTTCAAAATTAAAGTTTAAATCAAATGATTTGAGTTTGCCGTTTCTTTGTTCAAAATTTTAATAATCTTGGCCATAGTCTCATTAAGAAACAAACATAAATCGTCTTTAGTAAAGGAATCAAATTTCACCAGCATTTTGACACCCCTTATTATAGTATTAAGAACAAAGGATGTCCGTGAAATATTCTTTTTTACAGCTAGCAAGTTTAATCGGCTCATCTTAGGTGTTTAAATAAAATAGGCTAGAGAATTCCAAGAACTCTCTAGCCTAATTAGTGTCACCGGATTAATTAGCCGCGGCAACCGGAACAGCATGAACCGCAATCTGATTGAAAAGATGTTTTAATTTCAAATCCGCTGCCATGCTCGGATTCGACATAATCAATGACTGCATCTTCCAAATAATAGGCAAACTTTTTATCGGCTACAATTGTAACCCCGTGAGCCTCTATGACATTATCATCAGTTGTCTTTGACTCATCCAGAGCCATACCAAAGTTTGGACCGCTGCAGCCAACTCCGGCTACGTAAACTCTTAAATAAGAGTTTTCTTTATTATTATCAGCCATGATTTCTTTGACTTTTTGGGCAGCTGTTTCAGTGATGTCTATCATAATGCTCCTCCTTCTCTCCAAAATTTACTATAATGTGATATTACATGATTATCGTTCACAAAGCAACGTTTATTTATTCTTTTGTGAAAAAATTAATTTTAAACAGACAATGAATTTTATTCCACCCAAACATTTAAAGCCCTGATTTTTGGATCTTGGATTTTGGTCTGAATCACAGGGCCGTGATCCAGTAAAAAGTCACTGGAGGACTCACTTAATCCTTGCAGTTGCAATTCTTTTATAACATGTTGGCATATGGTTTCAATTAAATCGATTTTTTTGTCCAGTATTGCTTCTTTGTTTTCTTGTTCGGGAAAAGAGACCAAGTTGGAGATAAGTTGATAAATTGGTTCCCCCAAAATAGGTTGATTTTTAAGAGCTCTATGCATCCATTTGTAGAATGGTTTGTACTGACGATTCAGCAAAAAAACCAAAGATATTGTTGCGCTAATAAATTGGGTTTCAGCGTATTGAGCGGCTACCTGTTCTCCTCGTTTCCAACAGCGTGGGAAATTGTACTGACCGGCTTGGGCCATAGTCATGCAGCGGGCGGCGATTTTTTTTAAGCGAATATCTTCCGGATAAAAAGCCTTGAGTTTTGCCCGAAATGAACTAAACTCCCCATAAGGGTCTTGAAATACTTTGCCATTTGTGGCTACAGCGAGATATTCCTCAGGTATTACCCGCCACTCAGCCAATGTACTAGGAGGGTGATCAAAACCTATAAAGCGTTTATAAAACTGTTTTATTTCCAGAACTCCTATACGTCCATTTCCCCACTTACTCTCAATTCTGGCCGGGAATCCTGCAAAGCTTTTCGGCAGGCTGTCATAAGCTTTTTGAAGTTCTAACCCGATAGCTTCAAAATCTTGTTCAGTCAGCCATAGACAGAAAGCCGGACCCCAGTCATGGTCTCGAGAAAGTTCATCGTCAAAACCAAAGCACTCCGAACCGTCACCGACCAAACCGGCCGCAATTCTATTTTGGTATTCGGGGAATTGAGTCTCAATCATGGGTAAACCATATTTATAAAAATAGGCTTCGGATAATTCCAATCCTTTAATTCTGATCACTCCCTATTTTTTTCTCGATTCTTTCCAGGTTAGCCATTATTGATATCGACCGACGGTCATTTGGACCGTAGGTTTTGACAAAAATATCTAAAGCTTGCAAGTAATGAGTTTTAGCTAATTCATAATTACCCATTAAATAAAAATGAGCGGCTAGATTATTAAGAGCTGAAGCATACAAAGGATGTTCCTTGCCTACAATTTCGGCGTATATTTTAAGGGCTTCTTGCAGGCAAACCGTGGCTTTCCCGCTTTTGCCTAGAAAACGGTAAGGTCCGGCCAAGTTGTTAAGAGTTGTAGCATAGGCCAGTGGATTATCTAAGTTGCGAATAATATTTAGAGCCTGCTGATGCAAATCCGCTGCCTTTTGATATTCCCCGAGGTCTTGATAAACCAATCCAAGATTATTTAAACCGCTGGCATATAAAAAATGATCTTTACCTAGAGTAGCCTCATAAATTGCCAGAGCCTCTTTAAAATAAGATATCGCTCTAGAAAAATCTTTTTTTAAACGGTAAAGACCTGCTAAATTATTTATAGTTGTGGCATAATTGGCGCTGTTTTTACCTTCGGCTTCGGCTATAATTTCCGCGGCCTCCAGGTAGGAAGATTCAGCTTGCTCAAATTCTCCTATTTCACGGCAAAAGCTTGCTAAGTCATTTAGTGTTACGGCGTAAGCTATGCTTTTTGGCCCTGATGTTTGGCGGGCCAAGGCCACTGCTTGCTCCCACAAAGGTTTGATTTCTTGAATTCGTCCTTGTTTATGGAGTTCTGCAATTTTATCCTGAAGAGCCCTTAATTCGTCCATTTGATTTTCAGCCTCTTTCTCATCTTAACTGTTGATTCAACCTTGATGATTTAATTTTTTCGTTTGCTTCCTCCAACGAGTCGAATCCATATCTTTTAACTGTTTCTTCAAGAATTACTTTGGACATGTTTTTATTCTCGGCAAGGTATTGTAAAACGTCTTCCAAATAAGACTTTAAAGTTTTTAAAGAAAAGGTTGATAATTCCCCACGGAGATAAGTTTCCAACGAAGTAACAAATTCATTGTCCTCATAACTGTGAATAGGTCTGCCTCTTTGGCATACAAACGGGTACTGTGCTGCCAATTCCTCTTCCCAATTCAGCACAATTTTAATAATTTTTTCAATAAGTTCAGGAATTTCAGGGTTCAAAGGCGGAAGATGATCCATAATTTTTACGTATTCTTCAGGATGGGTGGAAGCCATCATTCTGGCATATTTTTCTGTCATTAAATTTCGTCCGCTTTTTTCAGCTTCCATAAGATCCTGCAGATAACTGGCTAATGTCTTTTCTGACCAGCTCAATGCTTGGCTTCGTCTCATAATGTCAAATGTTTGAGGATCGTTTTGACAGGCAGCCGGTCCGCCAACATTAGGTACGCTATGAAACATTTTCCATTCAACAGCAATAATTTTATCGATTAAATCATTTTTGTTCATTAGCTATTTACACCTCGCAATCCAAATAGGTTACCCGTGAATAAAGATTTGTCTCTTTGTTCCTAATTTCTATTGTATAGTTAAATTTACCGGAAAGAAATACTAATAGTCATAATAATAAGGATTATAAAAATATAAAGATTTTAATAAAATGGGGAAGGATTACAGAAAAAAGGGTTTGCCAATTAGACAAACCCTTTTTTATATTTATTTTAACCCTTGAATTTTTTTGTCATAGATAAGAGTTAGAAGATTACACCCAGGGCAATTAAAATTAATACTGCTATAGCAATGATGCCAGCACCTACTCCGAAACCACCGGCATAACCATAGCCACCACCGCAATATCCGTACATCTGCTTCACTCCTTTCACCTATAAGCTCTCACCAATTAATTAAAAAGAAAGGGAATTTAATAGTTTAGAAGAGAATCCCCATTGCGATTAAGAGGAGAATAATTACAACAACAATTGCAATGCCGCAACCACAGCTCCAGCCACCGAAGCCGCCTGTTGCACCTGCTCCATCATATGCCATTTGATAGACCTCCTTCTTTGTTTTTCTTTAACACTACTATATGCTCAATTCATTTGTTTGGTTAATTATGGAAAAAACATTTGATGGTGGGGATAGAAAAATAGTTGTAAAAGCTCTTATATATACTCATTGATTCAAAAAAAATTTCATGTAATAATTCTAATATATTGATTGTCGAAAAATTTAGAAAAGGGATTTAACCTACTGGTTATTGTTTACGCTCACAATAGCAGGGGAAATTAATTATATTTTAAAGATTTTATTAAGTACTTGGGTTCTAAAGTACTTTGTTTTGTGAATTCATCGACTCACTTTATTGACTGATAAATTGAAATGTGATATTTTGGGCTAAAAGATATTTTTTTGTGAATGGAAGCGGAATGCTTATTATTTTTGAATATAATTTTTTTAAACTTCTCAATTTTAAAATAAATTGATTATGCTGTTAGGGAGTTGGGACACTGGACAAGCAATATAATTACTTTTCAAACGAAATATTTCCCTTTAACAGCTAGTCAATTTTGTATTTTACACAAAAAAATAATAAGGAAAGTAGGGGAAAAATAAAAAGAAATGGATGTGAGAAAAGGGAAGAAATTAAATGAGAAAAATTGACAAAGAAAGTAGGGAAGAAGGTAGAGAAAAAATGTATTGGGAAACTCTGATGAAAAAAAAGAAACGAGATAATATTTTATGGTATTGAAGCAGGCTTATTGAAAGTTTATGCAAACGCACTGGAATGGTAAATCGTTGTCATTCCTATCCGGTGGAGTGCAAGTTCCAACCAGCGGAGTGCAAGCTCCAACTAAATGGAGGTTAATAAACGATGAGCAGTAGAAATATTAGAAAACTAATATCTGTAGGGCTTTTAATTATTATGGCCATAATATTTGCAGCTACAACAGAATCTTTCTTTAATGCAAGAAATATTATTCTGTTGCTTAGGGAATCATCATATGTTGGACTTATTGCCTTAGGAATGGCCTTTGTGATAATCGGTGGCGGCATTGACCTTTCTGCAGGCGGCATTGTTTGTCTAGCAGCAGTGGTAAGTTCTCGACTGGCTGCATCTAATGATATTCCGGCCATATTTATTGTGCTAGCCGGAATTCTAACCGGTATGGCATGTGGCGCCATAAATGCTTTAATTAATAATAAACTGCATCTAACTGAATTTGTTGCAACCCTTGCCAGCGGCTTTGTTTATACTGGTTTAGCCCTGATTGTTGCTTATAGGGAAAACGGGCGATTGGTAACACAAGCTGTTAAGAATAAGGGTTTTTTGCTATTGGGAGATAAAATATTCGGTATACACATCATGACTTTAACTTGGATTGTCTTGATGATTGTACTTATGATAATTCTTTATAAAACTAAATTTGGTCTTCATACTTATGCTCAGGGATCCAACGCCAAATCAGCGCAGATGTCAGGTGTTAATAATGCCATGATTAAAGCCAGCGGGTTTATTATCTGCGGTTTCTTCTGCGGTTTGGCAGCTGTTTTTACTTTGGCTTACCAAGGAGCTGTGTCGCTTACTACCGGGACTGGAATGGAGTTTCAGGCAATAGCTGCCTGCGTGGTCGGCGGCCTGGTATTAGGCGGCGGTCATGGAGATACCTTGGGGGCTTTTATTGGTGCCCTTTTCCTAACTCTTATAATGAACGGGCTTTATAAATATGGGATTCCGATAGCATATCAATATATCCTGCAAGGCGGAATTATCTTGTTAGCCACTGCATTTGACACCCAGTTCAACAAATTTACCGAGAAACGTCTGAGTGCTGCTTCTAGCGGTTCTAGCAGTTAGAGAGGGGAGGGCTTCGTCGTGGAAAATAATATCCTACTACATGCAACCGGTATTAATAAACAGTTTTCCGGTGTTCCCGTTCTAAAAGATGTGGAATTAAGTATTAACAAAGGTGAAGTACATGCCCTCATGGGCGAAAATGGGGCCGGTAAGTCCACTTTGATAAAAATAATTACCGGAGTATATACCAAAGACAGCGGTCAAATTTTTATTGAAGGGAAACCAGTAGAAATTAACTCTCGCCAAGACGCACGTAACTGCGGTATCTCAGTTATTTATCAGGAACTAAGCCTTATCCCGGCACTCACAGTAGTAGAAAATATCTTCCTTGGCCAAGAAATTAAACGCCGCGGTTTTTTGGACAAAAAAGAGATGCGCCGCAGAGTGAAGGAACTTATCGATAAATATGAGTTTGACATTAATCCCGACACAGTCGTTCAATCTTTGGGGATGGCCAAGCGCCAGTTAATTGAAATCCTTAAAGCTCTGTCCATGGATGCCAAACTCATTATCATGGATGAACCTACTTCAGCTTTATCTGCGGCAGAATCGGAAAAGCTTTTTGAGACAATCCGTGGCCTCCGCGATAAGGGAACAAGCATTCTATACATCTCCCACAGGCTGGAGGAAGTATACAAATTGTCGGATCGTCTGACCGTAATGCGCGATGGAGAAATAGTCGGCGTTTTAACCAAGGAAGAGATAACACCGGCCAAAGTTATGCGCATGATGATCGGACGCGAAGTAAAACAGATTAAAGATACTTCCAAGAAAAAAATATTCAAAGACAATGTTTTGGAAGTAAAAAATTTAGCCTTTAAGAATATACTCAAAGATGTTAGTTTTAAAGCCTATGGCGGTGAAATATTAGGAATTGGAGGGCTCGTTGGTTCCGGCAGGACAGAACTTATCCGCTGTATTTACGGTGCCGAAAAGCCAAGCAGAGGTACTATAACCTTGAACGGAAAGCCGGTAAAAAGATCGATTAGCAAAAATATTCTTGATGGATTTAGTCTTGTACCGGAGGACAGGCGCACTGAAGGTTTCTTCCCTGTACTTTCTATAGAAAAGAATATTGCCATTGCCAGCTACGATAAACTGGCCAGATTTGGAGTGGTTAGCAGGAAAAAAGAAATTGAATTGGCTAATAAAGCCATAAAAGACTATGATATTCGTCCACCAATTAAAAGCATGCCGGTAGGCAACCTCTCCGGTGGTAACCAACAAAAGGTTGTTTTAAGCAGATGGTTGACCCGTGATCTTAAGGTATTACTTCTTGACGAACCGACAGCAGGTATTGATGTCGGAGTAAAAGGAGAATTATATCAATTCTTGGAGGAGTTATCTCAAACCGGTGTAATTATTATCATGGTCTCCTCCGACCTAGGAGAATTGACTAGTGTAGCTGACCGCATACTTGTTATGCATGACGGTAGATTCTTTGAGGAGTTTACTCATGAGAATGTTACCCAAACTGCTGTCTTGCTTGCCGCTTCAGGAGTACATACAGAGGAGGGGAAAGCACTGTGAACAAAGTGGTGAAATTTTTTGGCAGTCCATGGGGACAAAGAGTAATTCTTTTGATTATAGTTATATTAATCATGGCCATATTTCAACCCAAGTTTTTTAGCTTGGATAATGTATCCAGTATCTTACTAGCCATTGCCATATATGGAATCATGGTTTGTGGCATGCTATACGTGGTTATTTTAGGTGGCATCGATCTCTCCATCGCTTCTGCAGCGGCCTTAGGCGGCAGCATTCTGTCCGTAATCGCCAAAGGCAGTGGGTATACTGTGGAAGGTTTTATAACAGGATTTGTCGTTGCTATTGTTGTGGCTATACTGGTCGGCTTGTTGCACGGAATAATGAACACGGTTTTCGGCTTACCTTCCTTTGTGGTCACTTTAGCAACTCAATACATACTATTGGGGGCTGTCCTAATAGTTACTAAGGGAGCTTATATCTATCATTCCGACTATGGTATATTCTATATGCTAGGAAATGCCAGACCCTTGAACATTCCCTTGCCCGTAATTATTTTCCTTATTTACGTGGCAATCAGCGCCTTTATTTTGGGTTGTACCACTTATGGCCGAAGGCTCTACTGTATCGGCGGAAACCCTATTGCCTCAGGACTTGTCGGTATTAAAACCAAAAGAGACACCATAATTGCTTATGTGATTTGCAGCGTATCAGCCTTTTTCGGAGGCATGATTCTTGTTTCGATGAATATGATGGCCGGAGCGGCCACCGCTTCTGGAGCTGTCGGCAGTGTCTTAACGGCAATCATTGTCGGTGGTATCAATCTGGCAGGCGGTGAAGGCGGAATACCTGGTGCTATCTTTGGTGCCTTACTGGTTGGAATTATCAACAATGCTTTGATTTTGCTTGGTGTTCCTTCGGACTATCAAAAGTTTGTACAGGGTGTCATTATCATTGGAGCTATAGCGCTGAGTGTCTATACCGGTCGCAGAAGTGAAAACATTAAAACGCCAACGACGAAGAAACCTACTAAGAAAGCTTTAGATAATGCCCAAAGTGCAGAAATCTGAATAAGTGGAACCAAAAGAAAGGGTAAAGTTCTTTTTGCATTTGAGTAATAAAACAATAAGGGGCTGCTGCTAGATAAAATGTAACCTATGGAAATAGACCTTTTTCAAAGTGTCCATTTCATAGGTTCCATTTTAGGCTAAGACAGCCCCTTTTTTTTGGCTTTTATTAAACATTATAAAACATTATAGCCTTAACTTGTTTTCGCTTTTTATTGCTCTGCCGGTCCTTTTCTTTACGATACTTGTTATGGAATATGTTAAAATAAAAACAAGAAAGAAACGGGAGCGAAAAAATGATTACCGAAAATGTATTAGATATGATAGGCAATACACCTATGATTAGTCTTAAAAAACTTACTGGCCTCAATATTTTCGCTAAAGCGGAGTATTTAAATCCCGGAGGAAGTATTAAAGACAGAATAGCTAAATATATGCTGGAACAAGCTGAGAAAAAGGGTGTTTTAAAACCGGGCATGACCATTATGGAGCCCACTTCCGGAAATACCGGTATCGGTTTAGCATTGGCCGGAGTGCAAAAGGGGTACCGGGTGGTAATTGTCATGCCGGAAAACATGAGCGAGGAAAGGAAGAAGATCATTGCGGCTTTGGGAGCGGAATTGATCTTAACTAAAGCGGATGATAGCATAGGCGGTGCCGTGCAGGAGGTAGAAAGGCAACGGGCGAATGATCCGAATATTTTTGTTCCGCAGCAATTTGAAAATCCGGATAATCCAGAGATTCATTATCTCACAACAGCCGTAGAAATTTGGGAACAAATGCAAGGAAAGGTGGATATTTTCGTGTCCGGGCTTGGAAGTGGCGGCACACTGGGGGGGATCGGAAGATTTTTGAAGGAACACAATCCACATAGTAAAGTTATTGCCGTAGAACCTAAAAATGTATCGGCTCTTTTAGGACACGGACCTGGGATACATAAAATCCAGGGTATCGGTGACGGCTTTATTCCCAAAGTTTTAGATGTAAGCTTGGTGGATGAGGTTGTGGAGGTAATCGACGACGACGCTATTGAAACCGCACGGGAACTGGCCAGGGTACAGGGGATTTTGGTTGGAACTTCTTCCGGGGCTAATGTGTGGGCTTCCGTACAAATGGCTAAAAAATACGGAGAGAGCTGCAATATTGTCACAATTTTGGCAGACAGAGCGGAAAGATATTTCAGTACATCCCTTATATAGAATTGTGTAACCGAATAATTATTTCATTGGAACAGTTAATGTGATTGGATTGTTATACAGAAATACAGGTTATTATTTGTTTTGTTTGAGGCGATTGGATGATGAATAATTGTAATGTGCTTAATAACGAGGATCTCGGCTTAAATTGGGACCAAGCTTTGGCTTTAGCTTCCCAAAAAGGGGAAAGGGTTATTCCAACTCTCTGTGCCATGTGTGGACCTATAGCGCGGGGATGTGGTATTTACGCTTTTGTTCAAGAAGGAAGATTAACAAGAGTTGCCGGGATGCGTGAATGTCCGGTAAATCAAGGAGCGCTCTGCGCTAAAGGCCAAGCCGCCCCACAGTGGGTTTATTCTCCTGATAGGTTGAAATATCCCTTGCGTAGAATCGGAGCCAAAGGCGAGGGAAAATTTGAGAGAATATCCTGGGAGGAAGCCGTAAATATCATTGCCGTAACCTTAAAACAGCAGAAAGAACAATATGGTCCTGAGTCCTTAGCTATTTTAGCTCCGGCGATGAGAACTTATAATGCCTATTTAAAACGCTTTCTTACTGTTCATGGCAGTCCCAACTATGGACATAGCGGGATTTGTGCCTTGCAGAGAGCCTTTGCCTTTATGTATACTTTGGGCGACAAGCCCGAGGCTCAGATAGACCAAAGCGATCTTATTATTTTCTGGGGAAGACAGCCTGTTTTTTCCGGACCGGCTATGAACGCTCCCAAAGCTTTGCTAAGGGCTAAAGACAGAGGAGCAAAAATAATAGCTGTTAAACCATCGGTTGAACCGGATGTAGCGAAAGCCGATATCTGGGTTCCCATAAGACCTGGAACGGATGCTGCCTTGGCTTTGGCCATGCTTTATGTTGTGGTTACGGAAAATTTGATAGATCATGAATTTGTTGCCAAATGGTGTTATGGTTTTGAGCAATTGCAGGAACATATTCAAAAGTATTCTCCACAATGGGCTCAGGAAATAACCGGTGTTTCTGCCGAACAGATATACCAGATAGCACGTCTCTATGCTACAACCAGACGGGCTTGCATTGATTTAGGGAACGGAGTGGAACATGCCCCATCGGCTAATGACGCTATCCGAGCTATAGCAATTCTTATCGCCATAACCGGGCATCTGGATCGTCCGGGCGGGAATGTTTTTAATATTACAGGAGTCAGTCGGCTGCAGCCGAAAGATATTACCCTTAGGGAACGTTTGACTCCGGAAATGGGCAAGAAACTGCTTGGACCCGAGTTTCCGCTGGAATTTCAACCATTTATTGAGGGCTATACTTCTGCTTATTACCGGGTTTTGGAGAGTGTGCTTACCGAATCTCCCTATGCTCCCAGGACCATAATTGCGCCGGGAACCCAGCCGGCGGTAAGTACAAGGGGTTCGCAATACGTTATTAAAGCTCTGAAGAAGCTAGATTTTTATGTTGTAATTGACGTTACCAGAACTGCTGATATGAACTATGCCGATATTGTCATCCCGGTTACCACCCCTTATGAATCGGATCATCCCTTTGAAATGTTCGGCGGTCGTATTATGGCCCGCCATAAAGTAATTGAACCTCTGGGCGATTATAAATCTATTTATGAATTCTTCCTCGAACTGGCTGTAAAAATGGGTTATGGTGCCGATTTCTGGGACGGAAGTATTGAGCAATGTTTGGATGATCAACTCCGGCCTTTAAATCTAACTTATGCGGAATTAAAAAAATATCCTGTAGGTTTGGAATATGAGAAAACACAACCCAGAACCTATGAGAATTACAGCCAAGTCTTTAACAGAAAAAGCCCAAAGCTTGATCAGACACCGTACTTACCTCATGGCAAGGTTGAGATATATAATACTTATTTTAAAAAAGCGGGATTTAACCCATTGCCCGAATGGCGCGAACCGCCTGAAAGTTTAACCGGGACTCCTCATCTGGCTAAGGAATATCCTCTTATTTTATCTGATTATCACACTTCCAAATGTTTTACAGCCTCCTGGCAGCGCAATATACCTTACCTTAGGGAACTTGAGCCTTACCCGGTTATTCATATTCATCCCCAAACAGCAGCGGCCAGAGACATCAAAGACGGAGACTGGGTTATGGTTAAGTCCCCCCATGGCTATATGAAAGTAAAAGCGGAGCTCTATCCTGGAATTAGGCCGGATACGGTTATGATTCTCCATGGTTGGTGGCAAGGGTGCCAGGAATTGGGTCTGCCGGATTATCCCTTGCTTCAAGGCGGGGCCAATGTGAACATAATGTACAGCGTGGATCCTCGCAAGGCTTACGATCCTCTTATCACTGCTATGAGCAGCCAAACTTTGGTGGAAGTAAAAAAACTTTGATATACAATTTAAGAGAGTGGGATGTGAATGGCTGGGCTATGTATTTTATTTGAACCTGAAGCTTGCGTTGGTTGTCATGGATGTGAGGTAGCTTGTAAAAGCTGGCGGAAGGTGGAGTTGGGCCTTAAATGGAGAAAAGTGGATACTAATTGGCAGGGGATTTATCCTGACGTCAAAAGCGTTTTCAGTTCTAAAGCCTGCAAGCATTGTGAAGAACCGGAGTGTATGTTAGCCTGTCCGGCAGAGGCAATTACAAAGGAAGAGTTAACCGGCGCAGTGGTAGTTAACCAAGACGATTGTATCGGTTGCCGGGTGTGCTTACAGGCTTGCCCTTATGATATTCCGCAATTCGGATCGGACCAGAAAATGCAAAAATGTGATCTTTGCCATAATGATTTGGTCGGTAATGGACAAGAATCGGATAATAATTGTTATGTCCCTCCCTGTGTCGCGACTTGCCCCACGCATGCTTTACGTTTAGTTTCGGTCAATATGGGCCATACCCTGCCGTCCGGGGACAATTGAGCATACCTATTAGAAGACATTCGGTCGATGATCGTTGATAATTTTTGTGTTTTAAGGAGGACTTATGAACAAGCAAACAGCAAATGTGCTGCGGATAACTGAAAGTGTATGTCCCAAATGTTTAAAAAAAATACCGGCGGAACATGTGCTTATAGACGGTAATGTTTACATGCATAAAGTATGTGCGGAGCATGGAAAATTTTCTACCATTATTTGGCGTGGCAGCGGCCAACTTGCTTATAGCTCCTGGAAGAAGGAAAAAATATTTTCTCATCCCGAAATCTGCTTGACAAAGGTGGAAAAAGGTTGCCCTTATGATTGCGGTTTGTGCGCAGAGCACAGACAGCAAACCTGTTGTGTTCTTTTGGAAGTAACCAATCGTTGTAATTTTAATTGCCACTACTGTTTTGCCAGCAGCGGTGAAAAGGATAATGATCCCTCATTGGACCAAATCAGAGAGTGGCTGGAACTCCTTACCGACCTTGGAAAACCTTTTATTCATTTATCTGGCGGAGAACCTACAGTTCGTAATGACTTACCGGAAATTATCAGCTTGGCAAAACAAATGGGATTTTCTTATATCCAATTAAATACCAACGGAATCAAACTCGGGGAGGATCCGCAATATGTGCGCGAACTTAAAGATGCCGGTCTATCCTCGGTTTTTATGCAGTTTGACGGTACTAAGGATGAGATCTACCAGCGGCTCAGAGGCCGCAATTTATTGACCGTTAAAGAAAAGGCTATCCGCAACTGCGGTGCCAACCTGCTGGGCGTTGTTTTGGTGCCGACAATTGTACCGGGAGTTAACGACGATAACATCGGCGAGATTGTAAACTATGGCCTGTCCAGGATTCCCGACGTCAGAGGTATACATTTTCAGCCGGTAAGTTATTTTGGCAGGTATCCAACAGCTCCTTCCGATGAACAGAGAATTACCCTGCCGGAAATAATAAAGGGCATTGTTGAACAGACTAGCGGGATTTTTAAAATAGAAGATTTTGCCCCTTCGGGCTGTGATCATGCCCGTTGCGGTTTTCACGGCGATTTTATATTGCTGTCGGACGGCAGTATTCAGGCTCTAACCCCTAAAAGTGACTCTGAAAGCTGCTGTTGCCAACCGAATCTAAGTCCATCTTTTTCCACGGCTGTGGAAAAGAATAGGAATTTTGTTGCTCGTCGCTGGGTAAGAACAGACAGCGGCGGGGAGTGTTGCGAAGAAAACAAACAATCCTATGATTTGGTTTATTTTTTAAATCGCCTTAAATCTCACGGCTTTTCCCTTACCGGGATGGCTTTTCAGGATTGCTGGAACATAGATCTGGAGAGGCTTAAAGAGTGCAGCTTGCATGTCTTAAGCCCCGCAGGTAAGATAATACCCTTTTGTGCCTATAATCTAAGCAGTACAGAAGGGCAAACCCTTTACCGGCAGCAGGAGCAAGCCGATGCAACTGATTTAAGCAGAGCTAAGCAGTATGTAAAAAATAGAATTAAACAAATTACCGGCAAGACTCCAGCGGCTGGAAATGTTCTCCAAACAGAAGGATGTCTGATTTGTGGCCGAGAACTTATTTACCGTACCGACCGCTCGGAATATACCTGCTTTGTTTGCGGCAAGCAATTTACCGCCAATGTTAGCTGCAGTGCCGGTCATTATATTTGCGACCTATGTCCTAGTGCCGCTATATTCCACACATTACACAGCTTTCTCGTAGCCAGTAGGGAAAAAAATCCCCTTCGGCTTATTTCCCAGGTTTTTGAACTCC
>ENA-UPSB01000842-UPSB01000842.1-bioreactor-metagenome-genome-assembly--contig:-NODE-842-length-44334-cov-39.057544_pt1 | contig 44334 bp, 8 predicted proteins | sample MGYA00238182_ERZ773286 | MGnify/ENA primary metagenome ERZ773286 (study PRJEB29026, sample SAMN07631240) | bioreactor metagenome | isolation source: Switchgrass digestor | place: USA: Dartmouth...
CTACTGCAAAAGCTTCTGGATAGTTTGCAGGGCATGCAATGGAACCTGGCCATGGCAGTGGTTCTCCATCTCTCTGGTTACCTGCTGAAAATACTACGAATATCTCTGCATTTATATAGTTATTTACTGCATCTCTGTACCAGTCGTCGATTCCGTCCAATCCACCCCATGAGTTGTTTACAACATCTGGTGCTGCATCAGGGTCTTCTCCTGGTCGTGCCATCCAGTCTGCTGCATCCAATAGTATCTGGTCTGTTGTTCTTCCTGCTGTGTTAAATACTCTTGCTGTTATCCATTTTGCTCCTGGTGCTACTCCTACCTTATTGCTTCCATCTGGTTCTTGTCCAACCATTGTACCCATTACGTGAGTTCCATGGCTATCTGAGTCTGCTGGCAGGCTTGCACCATATACTGGGTCAAACCAGTTCTTCTCAACGTCTACTACCTGGTCATTAACTGGGTCATATCCTCTCCACTTGTTCTTCAATGCTGGGTGAGTCCAGTCTACTCCTGAATCAAGTGAGCCTACTACTGCTCCTGTACCGTCTACTCCTAAATCCCATGCCATGTCTGCTTTTACTCTTTCAATATTCCACTCTACTCCATCAGTTGCCTGTGGAATTATTTCTGCTCCCTCTGTTTCATTAACAGCTGGGCTTTCAAGATAATGAGTCTTGTTCTTGTATATCTTTCCTACTTCTGGTCTATATGATATGTTTTCAATTACCTCTTTTGTTGCCTTTACATATACCATATTGACTATGAAGTGTGAATCGTACTCAATAACGTTTCCTTTAGCCTTTTCCTGCTCTAAATACTTTAATAGATTGTATTGAGTCATCTCTGCCTTGTCCACTAAAGCCTCTACTACTGCTCTTCTTACCTGAAGCCTTGTATTATATGGTGTCATTTCCATTGATACTGCTTTTCTTGTTGCTTCTGCCACATTCTTGGTATCCACCTGGTCTTTCAGATATACCAGTACTTCTACTATGTCCTCTTTCTCCATGTCTTCCTTTACTTCGGGCATAATCTTTGCTGCTGCTTCTTCCTGCAAGTCTTCCTTAGCAAGTTTAAATTCATTGCCATCTGCATACACTAAGGATGAGAAGCTACCCATTACCATTATCATTGCAATCAAAATGGATAGCAGTTTCTTAAAACTCTTACCCTTTAACATCTGATAAGTTACCCCCCTTTTTTATTTAAATCTAAAGTTTATTTTCCCCTTCACCTCCTTGCCTTTGGTTTATGAAAAATTGTTAAAATTTTGACTTTTTTAACATAATTTAATTTTATATCATTGTTATATTCATGTCAAGTTATTCCATTTGTTCCATTTATTTAATTTATTTTATTTTTTTTCATAATACACCATTATTATATAACTAACTCGTTTAATAGTCAAATATATTGTAAATATTTTTAATATTTTTGCTACTTTTGTCGCCTGTTAAAATTTTACAAATCAAAAAAAGCCCTATAAATCATAGGGCTTTTAACATTTTACTTAACGTATTTAGTAGTCCTGCCATTTGCATCATAATATGTTAATTCATCTGGTAATACTTCCATTCCTACTATTTCTCCTTCTAAGTTCACAATTAAATCATCACCAAGTTTAACGTATATCTCATTGCCTTCATTAAAGTAATTGATAAGCTTCATTTGGGCATCGCTGTTGGTGTTTAGATAATTGATGTCATATGCTTCATCTCCTACTATTACTGTATTTACTGGCAGGTCTTCCATTGGCTCTACACTTTCATCAATTACAGTTACTCTTCCTGGAGCTATAGCTGTTACTCTATTCCCAGCTTCATCTGTAAATACAAATTCTACTAATCCATTTTGGATTTTAAATCCTTCTGGTAATGTTATTGTTGCTGCATATAGACCTGGCTCTATTTCTTTCATTGGTATTAAACCAACTTCATTACCTAAAGGATTGTATTGTGATATTAATCTAAAGTAGCCTTCCCCACCTGGTTCAGCATTAAAGCTGACAGTCATTTTATCTCCTGTCATCAATACAATATCTTCATTTGGCATCATATTTGTAATTTGTGGAGTTTCCAGTTTTACTGTTACCATTCTTTCTACAGTTGTAACATGTCCGGCAAAGTCAGTGGCTACAATGGATATCAAATTTTCTCCTTCATTTACTATTATTCTATGATTGAAGTTTCCTTCTTCATCTACTTCTATTTCCTCTCCATTTATTGTTAAACTTGCCAATCCAACTTCGTCTATCACATTTCCTATTACACAAACTGACTCCTTGTTTATAACAGTACCTTCCATTGGCTCATATACTACTAGAACTGGTGCTACTTTATCTTTTATTACTTTTATGGCTGGACAAGGTTCAGTTTCTATACCATCGTACTCAGCAGTTGCCATAATAATATTTTCATCTAATGGTAATTCCACATCCACTTTAAATTCTTTATTTTCGGTATCTAGAGTAACTATTATTTCATCATTTGCATATATATTAACCTTTGTATCTACTTCCACCCTTCCTTCTAAAGTTATTATATCCTGGTCTGTATAAACTACTTCTTTTAGATTTGTTATTACCGGAGTTGACAATGAATTTGCTACGACTGCTCTCATCATTAATCCGCCAATTGTCCCGCTGGATGATATTAGCTGGAATATTCCACCTAAATTCAGGTACGATCTCCTTGGGTGCTCTGAATCCATATCAATACCTACTCCAGGGCTTTCTTCCCCGATACTATATTGTATTGTTGAGATGTAAAAATCTCTATCTGTTGAAAATCCAAAACTGGACAAATCTATATAGTTCCATTCCCCTCTTACAACATCTACAAATATTGGTTCTCCAACCTGATATGGATTGCCTTTTTCATCTGTTCCATAAATTGTATAACCTATTCTGTTTCCTCCTGGAATTGGCCAGTCTGATCCCCAGATATAAGTATTTACACCTACTACCTTGATAAGCCTGTCTGGCGTAAATCTTACTGCTACACCATAGCCTGCACTATTTAATACTGTTGCATCTTCAGCAGTTCCATCATCATATGCTATTTCTTGTTCATGTCCAAAAACTAATTTCTTTAACCCTACTTCAATTTCAGTTTGCTCATTTGCCATAACAGTAACAGGGAACTTCCCTTGTTCAAAACCTTCAGCTCTTATATCTAATGTATAGTCTCCAATTATCACATCTGGAATTGTAAAGTACCCTTCAGCATCTGCAACTACTGATGCTACCTTAGTATCCTCCATAATTCTAACTACTGCATAAGATGCTGGATTCCCATAGTACCTATCTATTACTCTGCCTTTTATGCTACCCCTTGGCATTGGGTCTAAGAAAAATTCCATATTTATATCTTCATTATCTTCTACTTTTACTTTAACTTCTTTATCATAATAACCATAAGCTTCTGCTCTTAAAGTATATTCTCCATATGGAACTCTTATTGTGAACCTCCCGGTTACAGGATCTGTTACAACGCTCTTTCCTGTTTCAATTACTGTAACTATAGCATCAGCTGCCGGAATTCCCGGACTACCCATAGGAATATTTACTAATTCCTCATCTGATATTGTTTTATACTTATTTTCTTCGGGTTTTCTCAAACTAAATTTTGGCTCAGATGAATTCATTGGGTTAGCATTGCTGGCTTCAAAGCTTTCTGATACTCCAAATGAAAATCCTTCTGATGAATCCAATCCAATAACGTAAACATCGTCTATATACCAGCCACTGTAGTATATTATATAGTCAGAATGGAAATAGAATCTAATCCTTATTGTATCCCCACTGTATTGGCTTAATGGTATTTCTTCTGTAATCCACTGCTGCTCCCTTCCTCCAAATCTGCCTTCTGACCTAGGTGTGATATTTTCCCAACTTGCACCATCATCCCTTGAAATATGAACTTCACCATAATCCCAGGCAAATGCTGCTGTTCCCTCAAAGTCATACCAGTGTGTAAATGTTAATATTGCGTTCTTATCTGCTGGAATTTCTATTGGAGGGGATTCTATATATGAATCATTGTTGGCTGTATAGTCTCCATCCAGATTTGTAGCCCATAGTTTTTCTCCTGAAAATGCTTCGTTAGGACCTGATTTTGGTACTCCCCATTCCCAGTCATTTGCAGTTCCAGCTATTACTCCCTTTGTAAATCCACCATCATTATTCTCGAAATCTGCACCAAATAATATAGTTGTTTCTAAAACAGTGATAGTGACTTCGTTGGAATAATCACTTGTATTCCCTGATGTATCCTCTGCATTTATTACATAGTAATAAGTGGTATTAGCTAGAACACTGGTATCAATGAACCTGTTGCTTCTTGCCTCACCAATCTTTTCATACTGGCCACCAGGAGTTTCTGACCTGAATATATTGTAGTGGGACAGGTCTGGATCAGAAACTGCCCTCCAGGAAAGCTTAACCCCTGTAAGGCCATGTTCACAAGTTAAATCAACAGGTGTAGCTGGTGGCTCACTGTCTGGCCCCATTAACCTGACATTGTCAATATACCAGCCTTCCCAGTTTTCAAAACCATTACTTGTGAATCTGAATGCTACAAATACAGGATTAGGTGAACCAATATAATCTCCCAGTTCTACAACCCTTTCCATCCATCCATTGGAACTTCCTCTAACATCTGCTCCCACCTGGGTCCAGGTTTCTCCATAATCATTGCTTACTAATACATAGCCGCTGTCATGAGTAGGTTCAATTGAATACCAATGGTGAAATCTTAAAGACGCTGTAGGCAAGCTGGTATCCCTTAAATCTATTGGTGGTGTTATCATCCAGTCATCTGCATAAAAGTCATAAGGTCCATCCAACACTGTACCTGCTACACTGTTTTCTTCAAATGGAGTAGGGCTAATTCCGGAAGGTGCTCCCCACTCCCAGGTTCCAGTAAATACCCATCCATCTACATTTTCTTCAAAGCCTTGAGTGTATTCATCTGGAACTATACCAAAGATTATATCTATCTTATAATCCTCTGTCACTGCTATATTATCAAGATAATCTCTTGCTGTTATTTTATAGACTATACTATCCCCCTTTAACATATCATATGGGATAATCCCTTGATAAGTTCCAGATTTATGGTTTCCTGATATTATATCCATAGGTACTATCATCCAATAAGATGAACCTTCTTGTTTAACCAGTAGCTCTACATCTCTTATGGAAACATCATCTGATACTTCTGCAGTTATTTCTATATCTGAACCTAAAAAAACTTCTGTTACTATTTGCTTATGATTTATTATTGGTAACTGAGTATCTTCTCCTTCAACCAATACTCTTCCCCTTATAGTACCTGAACCAGAAACAGCCAATGATACTGCTTCATATGCATTAACTAAACCATAACCATAACCATAGTTTGGTGACTTTGGATAATCTTTGTCTGTCAAGGGTTCTGCAGTACTAATCAGTATTTCTTCTATATCCTCAATTGTTAATGATGCATTAGCAGATAATAGTAAAGCTGCTACTCCAGAAACAGCTGGTGCTGCCATTGAAGTACCATCACTATAATCATACCCTCCATATGGTACTGAAGACCTTATACCTACTCCAGGTGCTGATATATCTGGCTTTACCAGTGACTCACCATATGGGGATGGACCTAGTTTTGAAAAGCTTGCCCTTTTATCATTTCTGTCTGTTGCTGCTACAGCAAAGGATTCCGGATAGTTTGCAGGACATGAAATGGAACCTGGCCATGGTGGTGGTTCATCTGGTCTTTGATTCCCAGCTGCAAATACAGGTAGTATTTCTGCTGCTCTCCAAGCTCTTACTGCCCCTCTAAACCAATTATCAATTCCGTCAAGCCCTCCCCAGGAGTTGTTAATAATATCTGGTGCGGCAGTAGGATCTCCTCCTGGTGCCAGCATCCATTCTGCTGCATCTAACAGTACATCTCCCGTAGTTGTTCCGCTATAATCAAATACTCTTGCAGCTATCCATTTTGCCCCTGGTGCTACTCCTACCTTATTGCTTCCATTTGGTTCACTGCCAACCATTGTACCTATTACATGGGTTCCATGAATATTTGAATCCTGTGGCAATGGAGAATTAAACTGAGGATCATACCAGCTCTTAGAGGGGTCAGTTTCGCCTGTTTCAGGATTATAGCCTCTCCATTTGCTTTGCAGGGCTGGATGTGTCCAATCAGCTCCTGAATCTATAGCTCCTACCACAATGCCTGTGCCGTCAAATCCCATATCCCATACCCGGTCAGCACCTACTCTTGCTACATTCCATTCAATTTCAGAATTTGTTATTTCAATATATTCACTACTAGTTAAAACATTATCCAATTGATAGGTGTTATTCTTATATATTCTTTCTACTTCAGCTCTATATGCAATGTTTTCTATTACATCCCTTGTCCCTTTAACATATATCATGTTGACTATATAATAAGGCTTATACTCTACCACATTCCCTTTAGATACTTGTTGCTTTAAGTATTTAATTAAATCACCCTGGGTTTTTTCAGCTGTATCTTTTAGTGCCTCAACTACTCCCTTTCTTACTTCAAGCTTAACTCTATATGGAGTCATAATATCTTTTATTGCATTTTTTGTAGCTTTGGCAATCATTTCTGTATTAACCTGGTCTTTCATATATACTAGTACTTCAACAAAATCTTCTTTTTCAAGTTCATTCATTACTTCTGGCTCTATTTTCCTAAAAGCTTCTTCACGTAGGTCATTTTTTGAAAAGCTGATTTGGTCGCTTGTTGCATGAGCAAAAGGTGAAAAAGTTCCAATTACTATAATCATGGTCATTAACAAGGACATTACCTTTGTTAATCTCTTGATACTTATCATTTAAGTATTTACCTCCTTTAAATTTTGGTGAAATTCAGATAATTTTCACCTCCGAGAGCTTTTATTAATATCTGATAACATCAATGGCCATATCTAAAAGCTATTTAATCTAGCTTTTCATATATAATGGGGTACCCTTGTTTCCCATAGTAGGTTAATATGGTGGGCAATACTTCATCCGAATCCATCAGTACACCATCTAAATTTACTATTATTTCTTTATCAAGCTTCACATAAATTGGCCCATTCCATTCAATTAATTTTAACTGAGCACTGCTATTAGCATTTAAAAATTCAATATCAAATGCTTCTTCACCTATTATTACTGTATTAACTGGAAGTTCATCCATGGAAATGCCAAATACTGTTACTCTCCCAGGTGCTATAGCTGCTTTTCTATTTCCAGCTTCATCTATGAATTCAAATCCTATCAATCCGTTTCTTATAGCAAATCCTCTGGGTATTGTCCAAGTTCCTACATATAAGCCCGGTTCCACTTCTTCCATTGGTATTCCAGTTTCGCCATAGCCCTCAGGAATTATATCTAGCAGTACTCTAAAGTAGGCTTGTCCACCTTCTTCAGACATAAAGCTTACTGTTAAAGTGTCTCCTTGATATAATTCTATATCTTCATTTGGCATCATATTTGTAATTTCTACGGCATCTAGTTTTACTATTACTTTTCTTTCTATCGTAATTTCATTTCCTGCCAAATCAGCGGCTTTTATTTCAACTATATTTTCACATTCATTTAGTAGTATTCTATGATGGAAGTTTCCTTCTTCATCTACTTCCACTTCTTCTTCATTTATTTGTAAACGTGCTAAACCGACATTATCTATTGCATTTCCTATTACATGTATTACATCTACATTTACCTTGGTATTATCTAATGGCTCGTTTACTACTAACATGGGTGCATCCTTATCTTTTATAACTGTAACAGCTGGTGTTGGTTCTGTTTCTATTCCGTTTAATTCAGCAGTTACCATTATCTCATTTGTTTCCAGTGGTAACTCTACTTCCACTGAAAATTGATTATTTTCAGTGTATAGTGTAGCTACCATTTCATCATTTACATATAGGTTTAATTTAGAATCTCTCTCTACTATACCTTCTACAGTTATAGTATCTTCATTGGTATAGTTTACTTCTTCAAGATTAGTTATCTCTGGAGTTGATACTGAGTTCTCCATTACTGCTCTCATCATGATTCCACCGGGAACATAATCTTCTGCTATTAATTTAAATGTTCCTCTTATGTTCATAAATGACCTGTCTCCGTATGGAGAGTTTATATCTATTCCTGTTGCTGGACAATAAGCTGCATATATGTCTTGTATATTCGAAATGTAAAAATCTCTGTCTGTATAGAACTGGAAGCTAGATAAATCTATATAATTCCATTGTCCTCTTACAACATCTACAAATATTGGCTCTCCAATCATATATGGTTTCCCATCTTTATCTATATCATATATAGTAAAACCTATTCTGGTACCTCCTGGACTTGGCCAATCATCCCAATAAATAAATGTATTTACTCCTTTTACCATGCCATATTGCTCTGGTGTAAATCTTACTGCTAACCCATTCCCTGCTTCTTCCATTAACATCCCTGCTTCAGCAGTTCCATCATCATAGGATATTTCTCCTCTATAACCTACAAATCTCTTAAGCCCTAACTCAACTTCTGTTATTTCATCTGCATAAACAGAAACAGAAAATTTATCAGAATAGAAGTTGTCTGCTGATACTTCTAATGTGTAGTCACCTATAATAACATTAGGAATTGTAAAATATCCTTCTTCATCTGATACAACTGGTTCTACTCTTGGATCTTCTATTAATCTAATTAGAGCATATGGTGCCTTATCTCCATAATATCTATCTACTACTCTTCCAGTAATAGTACCTCTAGGTATAGCTTCTAACATTATGTTTTGTGTTGTAGTTTCACCTCTATTTACAGTTACTTGAGCTTCTTTTGGATAATAACCATATGCTTCTGCTACTATAGTGTACTCTCCTGCTGGAACTATTATTTTGTAATCACCAGTTACTGGGTCTACCTTTACACTCCTTCCCGTTTCAAGTACAGTTACTACAGCATCCTTCGCTGGTATCCCACCAAATACCATAGGAGTAATACTTACTTCTTCATCAAATACTACTTCATATTCATTTACTTCAGCTCTCTTTAAGCTATAACTTGGCTTTATTTGTTCTTCAATACCAGATTCTTTAAACTCTAAAGCTTTTTGGCTTTCAAATTGTGTACTATTTGATTCTAATGGTTCATCTACTCCAAAAACTCTAACATTATCTATATACCAGCCTTCATAATTCTCCATATAATTTGAATAGAATAAAAATCTGATTCTTATAGTTTTTCCACTGTAATTTAACAATGGAATTTCTTCATTTATCCAAGTTCGGATACGACCAGTATACTGATTGTATAGTGCTGGCGTTATATTGACCCAAGTAGCGCCGTCATTATCAGAGATTTCAACCATACCATAATCTAGATACGAACTTGTATCGTACCAGTGTGTATAAGATAAAACTGGAATCTTGCCATCTGGAACAACTATAGGTGGGCTTATTATATATGCATTACTATAATCACTGTAGTTCCCATGAAGATTTGTTGCCCATAGATTAATTCCTGATGCTGCTGTTTTAGGTCCAGATGTAGGAGTTCCCCATTGCCAGTCATTTACAGTTCCTGATATAACTCCTTTAACAAATCCCCCATCATCTTCCTCAAAATCTTCATTAAATAACAGCTCTACTTTTTGTGCAGTAGCAGAAACTTCAACTGTATAATCGCTTACGTTTCCTGATCTATCTACTGCATTTATTATATAGTAATACGTCTTTCCTTCTTCTACATAAATATCTGAATAGCTATTGATAATAGATTCATCAATTTTTTCATAATCGCTACCAGATACCTCTGATCTAAATATATTGTAATGTGATATATCTCCGTCTATAGGAGGTTCCCACGTTAGCTTAACTCCTGTTGGACTTGCTTTAGCTGTTAAATTAACAGGTACGTCTGGTGATACTATATCTAACCCTTCTACTCTAACATTATCAATATACCATCCGGCTGCAGATATATAATAATTGGATGTAAATCTAAATGCTACATATACCGGATTAGGCGAACCTATATAACTTGTAAGGTCAATAGATTCTTCCTTCCATCCATTAGAAGTACCAGTATACATTTTTACTAAATCCCAATTCTCGCCATAATCATTAGACACTAATATATAACAATAGTCATAAGTATTTTCAGCATCATACCAATGATAGAATCTTAAAGATGCTTGTGGTAATGTATTATCTCTTAGGTCTATTGGAGGACTTATCAACCAGTCATCTGCACCACCTGGATATTCTCCATCTAATACTGTGCCTACCAAATTCATTCCTTCATATGGTTGTGGGCTTATACCTGATGGTATTCCATATTCCCAGCATCCATTAAAGGTCCATCCAATAGCGTTCTTTTCAAAACCTTGAAAATATACATCTGGTAAAGCTCCATAGGTTATTTTTATTCTATAATCTGGTGTAGCTACCATGTCTCCTGCAAAGTCTTTTGCTCTTATCCTATAAACATAATTCCCTTCAGATAGTATGTCATATGCTATAATGCCTCTATATACTCCATTCTTATAATCTCCATCTATCCTTTCCATAGGGATCTTATACCAGTAGGGTTTTCCTGCTTGTTTAACCAAAAGTTCAACTTCCTTAACAGAAATATCATCAGATACTTTTGCAGTTATTTCAATGTCCATACCAACATAAGATTCTGACACTGTTTGTTCATGCTCTATTATAGGCTCTTCATTGTCATTTCCTTCTACTAACACCTTACCACTAATATAGCTTGGCTCAGAAGCTATTGACAAAACCGCCTCATAGCAATTAACCATTCCATATCCATAACCAAAGTTTGGTGATTCTGGATAAGTCTCATCTGTCAATGGTTCCGCTGTTTCTGTTAATATTCGTTCTATATCTTCTATTGATAAAGATACATTAGTTGATAATAATAGTGCTACTGTTCCTGTTATATGTGGAGCTGCCATTGATGTTCCTGAGTTTACATCATATCCTCCTCCAGGTATTGATGATCTTATACTTACTCCAGGTGCTGATATCTCAGGCTTAATCATTGTTGGGTCATATGGTGATGGACCTAGTTTTGAGAAGCTTGCTCTTATATCATTTATATCTACCGCTGCAACTGCAAAGGATTCTGGGTAGTTTGCTGGAACAGTTATTGACCCTGGCCATGGCAATGGTTCTCCTGGTAATTGGTTGCCTGCAGCAAACACAGGAAATATTCCTGCTGCTCTCCAAGCTCTTACTGCATCTCTAAACCAATCATTAATTCCTGCTTCTCCACCCCAGGAATTGTTGATTACATCTGGAGCTGCAGATGGATCTCCTCCTGGTGCCAGCATCCATTGTGCTGCTGACAAAAGCTTTCTATCTGTAGTTGTACCCCAAGCATCAAATACTCTTGCTGCAATCCATTTTGCACCTGGTGCTACACCTATTTTATTCATTCCATTTGGTTCCTGTCCTAAAATAGTGCCCATTACATGAGTCCCATGAATACCTGAATCTGATGGTAATGTTTCTCTGTACACCGGGTCATACCAGCTTTTAGATGGATCAATTTCACCAGTCACTGGGTCATAACCTCTCCATTTGTCACGCAATGCAGGATGTGTCCAGTCTACTCCAGAGTCTAACGAGCCAACTACTATTCCAGTGCCATCGTACCCTAAATCCCATACTTTATCAGCTTGCACTCTCTCTATATTCCACTCTAAATTTTCATCTGATGGTTCTATTCCATCAGTTACAACAGGTGTATCTAGTTTATGGATTCTATTTTTGTATATCCTTTCTACTTCCCATCTATGTGCTATATTCTCAATTACTTCTCTTGTAGCTTTTACATATACCATATTTACTATATAATAGGATTCAAATTCTTCTACAGTTCCTTTTGTAACCTCTTGCTCCAGATAATCCAATATATTAGACTGAGTATGTATTGCATTATCTTTTAATGCTTCTACTACTTTTTTTCTTACCTCTAACTTAGTATTATATGGAGTCATAAAATTAGATACAGAATTTCTAGTAGTTCTAGCCACCATTTCTGTATCAACCTGATCCTTCATATAAACCAACACTTCTGTAAACTTATTTTTTTCAAGTTCATTTATTACATCTTCTTCTATTTTAGCCAATGCTTCTTCATGCATATCCGGCCTTGACAAATTAATATGTTCAGATTCTGCAAAGACAAATGATGTAAAGCTACCCAATACCATTATTAATGCAATTAATGCGGATAGCATTTTTTTTGCATACTTAATCCTTGACATCAAATAGTTACCCCCTTTTATTTTTAATCAATAATTTCTCTATACCTCATATTCATCTATCCTTTATTTCCCACCTCCTTGTATTGTTTTCGTAATATTCTAAATATACTAAACATAGCCATAATTATAAACTATTCTGCAATTTCTGTCAAGATTTTCACTTTTTTGCATCATTTCTCCACTAAATGAATTTAAAAGCCTAGGAAAATTCCTAGGCTTTATCTATTTAACATATTTAGTTATTCTTCCATCTGCATCATAATATGTTAATTCATCTGGTAATACTTCCATTCCTACTATTTCTCCTTCTAAGTTCACAATTAAATCATCACCAAGTTTAACGTATATCTCATTGCCTTCATTAAAGTAATTGATAAGCTTCATTTGGGCATCGCTGTTGGTGTTTAGATAGTTGATGTCATATGCTTCATCTCCTACTATTACTGCATTTACTGGCAGGTCTTCCATTGGTTCTCCAGTTGGTTCTGCTGCATTTTGTACCCTGGCTCTTATCATAATTGCTCCACCCATATTATTTATTTCACTAATTGGAACAAACTCCTCCCCTGAGTAGTGAATGTAAGACCTGTCAGAAGTAGTAGTAGAATCTATTGCTATGCCTGGAGAATACTGCATAACATCAGTCTGTACAGTTGCTATGAAAAAGTCTCTATCAGTTCCAAACTGGAATTCCGATAAATCTATATAGTTCCAGTCACCCCTGTTTATACTTACCAGCTTTGGCTCGCCAACCATTCCAATTGGATTGCCATTTTGGTCAGTATCGAATATAGCTACTTTTATTTCATTTCCTCCTGGATATGGGAACCCTTCATACCAGAAGTATATATATGCTCCTGTTACAAATACATATCCAGATGGTGTAAACCTTACTGCTACGCCATTATTTGCTTCACTTAATACATAGCCATAAACAGGTATACCGTTATCATAGCTGATTTCTCCTTCCTCTCCACCTACAAAACCCTTCAATCCTATATTTATATTAGTGGTTTCATTTCCTGCTACTTCTATCTCAAATTCCCCTGTTACAAATCCGCTGGCATAGGCTCTTAATGTGTATTTTCCTTCATATACTCCTTCCATTGTAAAGTAGCCATTTTCATCTGCCATTACCGGTTTAATGTTTCTATCCTCTAATAACCTGATTACAGCATATGGTATGGGATTCTGGTAATATCTATCATATACCCTTCCAACAATACTACCTTGTGGTTTTGGTTCCAGTATAAAATCAAAACTGGTTATCTCATCATGCTCTACTGTCAATACAGCATCCTGATGGTAATATCCGTATGCCTCTGCTCTTACAGTGTATTCACCAGCTGGAACTATTATGTTAAACTTGCCTGTAACAGGATCTACCTTAACACTTCGGCCTGTTTCCAGAATTGTCACTACAGCATTTTCAACTGGAATTCCAGGTTCCTTGGCCATAGGTATGTTCTGGACTAATTCATCTGCTATTGTTTCATATTCTTCTGTCACTATATTTTTAAACATAGAGCTTGTTTCTAATGGCTCTGTATATAGAGTTTTTTTGCTGTCATGTGGATTTACAGATTCTTTTACTATATTGTCTTCTTTCAATTCTACTTCATCTACTTCATATTCATGTGGAACTTCTACTACGTATACATCATCTACATACCATCCCAAGAACTCTCCTCCATAATCTGAAATGAAGGAAAATCTTAGCTTTACTGTCTCTCCTTTAAAGTTATTGAGGGATAATTCTTCAACTTCCCACTTCTTAATTCTTCCGCTATATTTTCCATCTTCTACAGGTGTAATATTAATCCAGCTGTTCCCATTATCTGTAGAAATCAATATTCTGCCATAATCGTATTTTTCTCCCCATGCTTCTTCAAGCTCATACCAGTGGTTAAATGCTAATACAACATTATTGTCACTTTCAGGAATCTCTATATTAGGAGATTCAATGTAAGCATCATTGTTTGCCGTATATACGCCTGACAGATTTGTTGCCCAAAGCTTTTCTCCAGAAAATGCTGAATTTGGACCGGATGTTGGAATTCCCCATTCCCAGCAGTTTTCCTTTTCTTCTTCAGCTCCTGTTATAAATCCGCCATTATCTTTTTCAAAATCTGTTCCAAATAGTATATTTGTATTGAGAGGTGTTGCTGATACTGCATCGCTTAAATTGCTTTCATTACCTGAAAGATCCACTGCTGAAACCTTATAGTAATAATTTGTTCCAAATTCAACTTCAGTATCTATGAAGGCATTATTAGCAGTTGTCCCAATTAGCTCATACTCTCCTTCACTTTCCAGTGAACGATATACATTGTAGTGGGATACATCTGCATCTGCTGATGGTTCCCATCTTAGCTTAATGCCTGTTGGACCAGCTACTGCCTCAAAACCGTTAGGTATAGCTGGAGGTTCTACATCACTGGCTCCTACTAATCGAACATTGTCAATATACCATCCATGTCTTGGTATATACATAATTACGGATGTCAGTCTAAAAGCTACAAATATTGGGTTTTGGGAACCTATATAATCCCTTAGGTCTAAAACATACTCTTTCCACTTCATGCCATCCCCTGACAAAGGCGCTCTTGCTTCTCTCCATGTTTCGCCAAAGTCATCTGATATGAGAAGATATATGAAGTCTCGGTCTGCTTCCGTTTCATACCACTCATAGAATCTCAGTGTAGCTGAAGGCAAAGTGCTGTCCCTTAAATCTATTGGAGGTGTTATTAGCCAGTCATTTGCAAAATCAGGGTAACCTCCTCTTAAGTGAGTTCCTACTACCTTTTTCCCTTCAAATGGTTCCACAGCAATAGTTGGTTCTCCCCATTCCCAGCTGCCTCCAAACAGCCAGCCTATAGGCTTTTCTTCAAACCCGGTTTCATATTCGTCTGGCACTATTCCAAATAACAGGTCTATCTTATAATCTTTAGTTGCTGCTTCCACTCCGGTATAATCCTTTGCCCTTATCTTATATATAATGCTATTTCCTATTAACATATCGTTGGTTATGGTAGCTTTGTAAGTGCCATTCTTATAGTCTCCTGATATTCTTTCCATTGGAATTAACAGCCAATAGGATTTTCCATCCTGCTTAACCAGCAATTCTACTTCAGTTACTGATACATCATCTGATACCTGTGCAATTATATCAATGTTTTCAAGTCCCTTATAGGCTTTAAAATATTCCTGCTCATGAACTATGACTGCCTTTCCTGTATCCTCCTTATCCTGCAATACCCTGCCATCTATATATCCTATATCTGTAGCACCGGAAAGCACAGCACTATAGGCATCTACCAGGCCGTAACCATATCCAAAGTTGGGGGACTGTGGATATTCATAATCAGTTAATGGTACTGCAGTGCTTGTTAGTATATCTTCTATTTCGTCTACAGTTAATGACATATTGGAAGACAATAATAATGCCACTGTACCGCTAACATGTGGTGCTGCCATGGAGGTTCCTGACATACTGCCATATCCATCAGGAATTTCACCTGGAATAAATGTTGCAATAGAGGACCTGACATTGACTCCAGGGGCTGATATTTCAGGTTTAATCAAGCTTTCATCATAAGGTGAAGGACCTAGTTTTGAAAAATATGCTCTCATATTGCTTGCATCCGTTGCAGCTACTGCAAAGGATTCCGGATAATTTGCAGGATTTGAAATTGATCCTGGCCATGGCAGTGGTTCACCCGGTCTTTGATTTCCTGCTGAGAATACAGGAAATATTCCTGCTGCTCTCCAGTTGTTAACTGCTTCCCTGAACCAGTCATCTATGACATCTAATCCACCCCATGAGTTATTAACCACATCTGGAGCATTATCTGAATTGCCTCCTGGTGCAAGCATCCATTCTGCTGCATCCAGTAATAATCTATCCGTTGTATTACCGTTTATATCAAATACTCTTGCTGCTATCCACTTTGCTCCTGGTGCCACACCTATTTTATTGCTGCCATCTGCTTCTTGTCCTACCATGATTCCCATTACATGAGTTCCGTGATTATCTAAATCCTCTGGCAGTTCTGTGCCATATACTGGATCAAACCAGTTACCTTCAGGGTTAACTTCCCCTGTTTCAGGATTATAACCTCTCCACTTATTCTGCAATGCAACATGTGTCCACTGTACTCCTGAGTCAATATTTGCTACTACAACTCCTGTTCCGTCAAAACCTAATTCCCAAACCTTATCAGCTCTTATTTTTTCTATATTCCACTCTAAGCCCCTTGCTGCAGGTACTACTTCACTGTTTATTTCAAGCTTGTCCAATTTATGAACCTTATTTTTGTAAATCTTTTCTACTTCAGGCCTTAGAGAAATATTTTCTATTACATCTTTTTTAGCTTTTACATATACCATGTTAACAATGTAATAAGGCTTAAACTCCATTACATTGCTTTTCTGCTGTTCCTGCCTTAAGTAGCTTAATAAATTCGCCTGACTTGCCTCTGCTTTATCCTTTAATGCATCTACTACTCCTCTTCTTACTGCCAATTTGACATTATATGGTGTTAAGGATGATAATAATGCTTTTCTTGTTGCCTCTGCTACCCTTTTAGCATTAACCTGGTCTTTTAGATAAACAAGTACTTCTACTACATCCTCCTTCTTCATGTCTTCCATTACTTCAGGCATGATTTTGGATTCAGCTTCCCTAAAATCTCTGCTGGATAGTCCAAACGGATTATTATCTGCATATGCAAAGGATGAAAAACTACCCAACAATAACACCATTGCAATTAATGCTGATAGTGCTTTTCTTACATTTCTAATTCTTGGCATATGATGGTTACCTCCTTTTTTATGAATATTTTTTTATTTATTATGTAAGTACCAATTGATGTTCAGTTTTCTCTGATAAATATGTTATGTATTTGTTAATAAACATCATATATTCTATATATTTCCTATATTATAACTCTATTATAAAGCTATAGTATTGTACAGTCAAATATATTTCAAATATTTCAAATATATATAATATTGCCCGTATTTACAATAATCCCAGTATTTATAATATTCGCGATATTTAAAACAGTAGGTTCCAAGTGTGATATTAAGAAAGCCCTAGAAATCCTAGGGCTTTCCTTTTAAATGTAGCATATTCCATGGCATTTAATCTAATCACTTGACATATATGGTAGCCCTGCCATTTTCATCATAATATACTAATTCATCTGGCAGTGCATCCAGTCCTACTATCTGTCCTTCATGATTTACTATTAAATCTGCAGCAAGCTTGATGTATATATCATTTCCTTCATTAAAGTAATCGATAAGCTTCATTTGAACATCGCTGTTATTATTCAGATAGTTGATATCATATGCTTCATCCCCTACTATAACTGCATTGACTGGCAGGTTTTCCATTGGCTGCACACCTTCACCAATTACAGTTACTCTTCCTGGGGCTACGGCTTTTACTTTATTGCCAGCCTGGTCTATGAATTCAAACTCTACCACGCCGTCTATTACAGCAAAGCCTTCAGGTATCACCAGTGTACCTACATATAGTCCTGGCTCTTCTTCAACCATTGGTATCCCGGCATGATTATCACCTGATGTGTTGTAGGCAGCTCCTAGCCTGAAGTAACCCTGTCCGCCAGGTTCAGAATTGAAACTAACTGTTAAGGTATCTCCTTCAAATAGTATTATGTCCTCTGCTGGCACCATATTTGTTATAGATGGTCCTTCAAAATCCACTATTACTGTTCTTTCATCATAGGCCATGTTGCCAGCATAATCTACTGCTGCAACAATTATTTGGAATTCTCCTTCCTCAGCCATCAGCCTGTGGTCAAAGCTTCCATCCTCATTTACTGTTGCTTCCTCTCCATTGATTAACAGCCTTTCAATTCCATTGTTGTCGGTAACACTTCCTGTTACATGAATAGCTTTTTTATTTGTGATGGCACCATCTAATGGGCTATCTATAACTAGGGTTGGCAATTCCTTATCCTTTACAACCGTTAATTCATATGGTTCTGTTTCACGTCCCTCCAGCTCAGCAGTTACCTTTATATCATTTATTTCCTGTGGCAATTCTACTTCTACTGCAAATGCCAGATTATCACTGTTAACAGAAGCAGCCATTGTATCGTTTACATATACATTGACCTTGCAGTGGGTGTTTACTGTTCCTTCTATAACTATGCTATCCTGATTTGTATAGTTTATCTTATCAAGGTTGGTTATTGCTGGAGTGGATACATAGTTTTCCAGTACTGCCCTCATCATCAATCCGCCATATCCACCATGGTTTCTCATGTATTCAAATACTCCATCCAGGTTCACATAGGACCTGTCTTCATATGGTGAGTTGCTATCCACGCCAACTCCAGGACAGTAGTCTCCAATATGATCCTGTACGGTGGTAATATAGAAGTCCCTATCTGTTGAAAACTCAAATACTGACAGGTCTATATAGTTCCATTCCCCTCTTATAAGGTTATTTACAAATATTGGCTCTCCAACCTTATATGGTACTCCGTTTTCATAGGTGCTGTAAATTGTAAATCCAAGCCTGTTTCCTCCAGGTGATGGCCAGCTATCATTCCAGATGTAAATATTTACTCCTTTAACAGTACCATAGCGCTCTGGTGTAAACCTGACTGCCAGTCCATTTCGTGCATTTCTGGCTACAGTTCCTATTTCACCAGTTCCATCATCATATATTATTTCATCCTTGTATCCTACCAGCCTCTCCAATCCTAAATCCACTAATGTTATATCATCGCCATTTACTGTTATGCTTTCAAATTCTCCCAGATGGAACCCCTCTGCCTTAACTTTAAGAGTATAGGTTCCTGCTATTACATTATCTATTGTAAAGCATCCATTTTCATCTGTAACAGCTACTGGTAGTTTAGGATCTTCTATTACTCTTACTTCAGCATAGGCTATTGGATCCTGATAATATCTGTCAAACACCCTTCCTTGAATAATTCCTCGTGGTCTAGGCTCCAACAGGAAATTCTGCACTGTAGTTTCATCTTCCAATACTGTTACTCTGGCTTCCTGAGAGAAGTAGCCATAAGCTTCCGCTTTAAGAGTATATTCTCCAGCTGGTACTTTTATAGAGTATTCCCCAGTAATAGGGTCTACCTTGACGCTTATTCCATTTTCCAGTATTGTTACCCAAACATCATCAGTTGTAATGCCACTGCTGGATAGAGGGATATTTTGAACATCAGCATCTTTAACAACTTCAAGGTTTATGATATCATTTCCTGTTAATCTGTGACTAAATGTTGCTGGATTTTCATATTCCACTGCCTTGATTTCATCTTCCAGTACATCCGTCTGTCCTGTATTGAGATTCTCCAGTGTTGTATCCAATTCCACAATTCTCACATCATCAATATACCAGCCAGGAGCAGTGGATGAAACATCTGAGTGGAAGAAGAACCTTATCTTAATATCCTGTCCCATGTAATCGGATAAGTAAATCTCTTCATTTCTCCACTCTCTAATACTTCCGCCATATTTTCCATTATCTGTAGGTGTAATGTTGGTCCAGGTTTCTCCTCCATCACTGGAAACAAGCACCTGCCCATAGTCTGGCATGCTTGGTATATTCTCCATATCCACCCAATGTACAAATGCCAGTACGGAAACATTATCAGCCGGTAAAGTGATGGTAGGGCTTTCAATATATGCATCTGTTCTGTTTGGATAGTATCCTACAAGGCCTGTTGCCCATAGCTTCTCTCCTGAATAGGCTTCATTTGGCCCTGACAATGGAATTCCCCATTCCCATGGGTTATTTGTCCCGGCAGTAACACCTGTGATAAATCCTCCATCATCTTCCTCAAAGTCTTCAAAGTATATTGTTTTTATCTCTGGCATCAGGCAGCTTACTTCATTGGTAAATCCACTCATGTTCCCAGATGTGTCAATAGCTGCAACCTTATAATAGTATGTTAAACCAGGTTCAACTGCAGTATCCATGAAACTGTTGACAGTAGGCTGTGCAATTAGCTCATAGCCTTCTCCTGACTGCAGTGAGCGATATACCAGATAGTTGGCAAAATCAATATCTGTTACAGCAGTCCAGTTCAGCATAATTCCCGTTGTAGAAACTTCCGCTACCAAATCAGCTGGGCTGGCAGGTGGTTCATTATCTGCGCCATAAAGGCGTACATTATCAATATACCAACCCTTATATACAGTTACATAGTCGCTGTCTAAACAAAATGCTACAAATATGGGGTTAGGTGAACCTATATAGTCCTCCAGATTAATCATTACTTCTTCCCAGCCATTGGAACTGCCTGTGTATACAGGTCCTACCTGCTGCCATGTTTCACCATAATCATCAGTTATCATAATACGGCCTTCATCCCATCTGTTTTCTATGTCATACCAATGATGAAACCTGAGAGATGCTGTTGGTAATGATCTATCCCTTAAATCTATTGGAGGTGTAATCAGCCAGCTTTCAGTTTCAAGGCTATAGTTATCTCCCAGTACTGTACCTGCAAGATTTTCACCTTCATATGGAACAGGATCAAATCCGGCTACAGGCTGGCCCCATTGCCAATCACCTTCAAATCTCCAGCCCAGAGGTTCATCCTCAAATCCCTGGAAGTATTGTCCTGGAATTACTCCGAAGATTATGTTTATTGTGTATTCTGGAGTTGATACTACTGTTTCGGAGAAATCCTTTGCCAGTATCTTGTATTTAATGCTGTTTCCCGTTAGCAATTCTCTGGGTATTATCCCTTCATACACTCCATCCTTGTAGTTGCCTGAAATCATATTCATAGGTATCAAATACCAATAGCTCTCATCCTGCTTTTTGACCAATAGCTCTACTCTCCTTATGGAAACATCATCTATTACCCGTGCCTGTATTTTTATATCTCCTACTACAAGTGTTTCAAATATTTCCTGCTGATGAATTATTTGGGCTCCAGCTACATCCTCTCCTTCAACCAATACAGTACCGGAAATCTCGCCTGTTCCAGGAGTTGCTTTTATCACTGCATCATATGCATTTACCATTCCATATCCATACCCGTAGTTTGGCGATTCTGGATAATCATCATCTATCAGCGGGTCTGCTGTTTCTATTAATATCTGTTCTATTTCATCTATTGTAAGGGATGCATTTGCTGACAGCATAAGGGCTATTGTTCCTGTTATATGTGGTGCTGCCATGGATGTTCCTGAATATCTATCTGTATATCCTCCTGGTATGCATGAATATATGTTTACACCTGGAGCTGATATTTCAGGTTTAACCAATGTTTCATCATAAGGTGATGGACCAAGCTTTGAAAAGCTTGCCCTCCTGTCATTTCTGTCTACTGCTGCTACTGCAAAGGATTCTGGATAATTTGCAGGAACTGATATTGAGCCTGGCCATGGCTCTGGCTCTCCTGGCCTTTGATTTCCTGCAGAAAACACTGGAAATATTCCTGCTGCTCTCCAGGCTCTTACAGCATCCCTGTACCAGTCATCAATGCCATCCAATCCACCCCAGGAGTTGTTTACCACATCTGGTGCTGCATTAGGGTCTCCACCTGGATGTAGCATCCATTCTGCTGCATCCAGCAATATCTGATCCGTTGTATATCCATATGCATCAAATACTCTTGCAGCAATCCATCTTGCTCCGGGAGCTACTCCTATAGGATTGCTTCCATCAGGTTCACTGCCAACTGCTGTTCCCATTACGTGGGTCCCATGACCATCTAAATCTTTTGGTAAGCTATCACCATATACTGGGTCAAACCAGCTCTTTGATGAATCAATTTCTTCCGTTTCAGGATTATATCCTCTCCACTTGTTCTTCAATGCTGGATGAGTCCAGTCCACTCCTGTATCAAGGGATCCTACCACTATGCCTGTCCCATTAATGCCTAAATTCCATACCTGGTCTGCACCAATCCTTGTTATATTCCATTTTGGTTCAGTGCTTTGCAATTCCAAATCTGCATCTTCTGCTTTTTCAAATTCCATCTTATAAATCTTATTCTTGTATATCTTTGCCACTTCTAATCTATAGGAAATGTTTTCTACCACTTCTCTGGTAGCCTTAACATAAACCATATTCACTATGTGATATGGCTTGTATTCTGCAACATTCCCCTTTTCCTTTTCCCGTTCCAAATAGCTTAATAGATTTGCCTGAGTTGATTCTGCCTTATCTTTTAACGCTTCTACTACGCCTTTTCTTACCTCCAGCTTGGCGCTGTAGGGAGTCATGTATGAAGATACTGCATCCCTTGTAGCTTCAGCTACCATTTCCGTATCTACCTGCTCCTTCATATATACCAGTACTTCTGCAAACTCCTTGCTTTCAAAATCCTCCATTACTTCAGGCATAATCTTGTTTAATGCTTCCTGTTGAAAATCCAATTTACTAAAATTAATCTGGCCTTCCTGTGCATAAGCAAATGATGAAAAAGTACCCAGTATCATTATCGCGGTCATTAACAAGGACAATACCTTTGTTAATTTCTTAATACTTACCATTTAAGTATTTACCCCCTTTAGTTTTTGATGAAAATTGTACAATTTTCATCTCCAAGAACTTCATTAAATACCTGGCAACCTGATATATCCGATAGCTATTGGTTGAGCTTTTCATATATCATAGGGTACCCTTCTCTGGAGTAGTAAGTCAATAAACCGGGCAATGCCTCATCTGAATCCACCAATTCGCCATTTAAGTTCACTATTACATTTGAGCCAAGCTTTATATATATTGGGCCATTCCAGCTAATCAGCTTAATTTGTGCATTGCTGTCATTGTTCAGGAATTCAATATCAAATGCTTCATCTCCTACTATTACTGCATTAACAGGAAGTTTATCCATTGATATTCCAAAAATGGTTACTCTACCTGGTGCTAGGGCAACCTTTTCATTTCCAAATGGATCAATGAATTCAAACTCTACAACTCCGTTTTTTATAGCAAATCCTTCTGGTATATCCCAGGTTCCTATATATAGTCCTGGTTCAGCTTCTGTCATTGGAATGCTTATTCCTGTTGTACCTTGTGGAGATATATCCAGCAATATTCTGAAATAGCCTTGTCCGCCTGGTTCTGCTGTAAAGCTGACTTCTACTGTGTCCCCCTGGTAATAGGTTACATCTTCTGATGGCGTCATGTTTGTTATCTCTGTTCCATCCAAATTGACCATCACTGTTCTTTCAACAGTAGTAACATTTCCTGCCAAATCAACAGCTTGAACTGTTACCGTATTCTCTCCTGGGTTTACAAATATTCTCTCATTGAAGTCTCCATTGGCATCTACAAAAGCTTCCATACCATTAATCAATACTCTTGCCAGCCCTCTGTTGTCACTAGCATTACCTGTTACGTTAATTACCTCTTCATTTACCTTTAGATTATCCACCGGTTCATCTACCGTTAATACTGGCTGAACCTTATCCTTTATTACCCTGATTACTGGGGATGGTTCTGTTTCTCTTCCATTGATTTCAGATGTTATCATTATAATATTTTCATCCTGTGGCAAATCTATCTCCACTTCAAACGCTAACCCTTCACTATATGTTGTTTCAGCCAATTCGCCATTTATATATATGTTAACCTTGCTGTCTACTTCAGCTACCCTTCCTTCCAAAACTATGCTATCCTGATTGGTGTAGTTTTCCTCATCAAGATTGGTTATTACTGGAGTTGGCAGGGATCTCTCCACTATTGCTCTTATCATCAGCCCTCCGGAAGCTCCCTGAGTGCTCATCAAATATAATTCACCGTTAAAGTTCATATAGGACCTGGTTCCAGTTGAATATAAATCCACACCTACAGCTGGGCATTCCCATCCAACTCTGTCTTGAATTGTTGATATATAAAAGTCTCTGTCCGTATAGAAGTTAAAGCTTGACAGGTCAATTATGTTCCAGGCTCCCCTTACCAAGTTATCTACAAATATTGGTTCTCCAACCATATATGGATTGCCATATTTATCTGTACCATAGATAGTAAATCCTAATCTATTTCCTCCTGGAACCGGAAAATCTTCTCCTCTAAGGTAAACATTAGCCTTTGTAACCTTGCAGTACTCACTTGGTGTAAATCTCACAGCCAGTCCATCTTTTGGCTCATTTAATACCAGAGCATTTTCATCAGTTCCATCATCATAGGCTATTTCATCTTCGAACCCTACAAACCTTCTCAAGCCTAGCTGAACTACTGTTGTATCATCGGCATTTACAACAATATCCTTAAATTCTCCAGGATCAAATCCTTCAGCTATAACCTTTAAAGTATAGGTTCCTGCTATAACATTAGGAATTGTAAAATACCCATCTGAATCTGCGTAGGTTATACCTACTTTGGGGTCTTCTGCAATTCTAATCTCTGCATAGGACGCCGGATCGCTGTAGTATCTGTCTACAACCCTGCCGGTTATAGTTCCCCTTGGTCTGGGTGCTAACATGAAGTCTTGAGTAATGACATCTCCTTCATTTACAGCTATTGATACCTCTTCAGGATAATATCCATATGCTTCAGCAACTAAAGTGTATTCACCAGCTGGGACTATCATAGTAAACTTGCCTGTAACAGGGTCTACCTTGACGCTTCTGCCAGTTTCCAGTATTGTTACATAGGCTTCATCTGCTGTTATTCCTGTACCATACATAGAAATGCCTTGTATTTCAGCATCTTCAACAATTTCATAGCTGTTGGATTCATTTCCTGTCAGCTTATGTCTTCCTGTTATTGGGCTTATACTATGCTCTTCATCTTCTTCTCCAACTGGATCCAGCCATTCTCCCCTCATGGACTGATGTAAATATCCCTGTTCATTATCTAATCCTACTATGCATACATCATCTATATACCAGCCATCGAGCTGCACAGAAATATCTGAATGGAAGAAGAATCTCAGCTTAATTTCCTGTCCCTTATATGCAGATAAAGATATTTCTTCGTCAGACCATGCCTGTATACGGCTGCCGTATTTGCCTCCATTTACCGGTGTTATATTAGTCCAGGTAGCTCCATTATCGCTGGAAATCAATACCTGACCATAATCATATAATGTTGATGTACCTTCCATATCTACCCAATGTGTGAAGGTCAGTACCGATTCTTTGTCAGCAGGCAAATATATTGCTGGGCTTTCTATATACGCATCTGTTGAATTTGTATACGAGCCTGAAAGATTTGTTGCCCACAGCTTTTCCCCTGAAGCTGCTTCCATTGGCCCTGATGTTGGAATTCCCCATTCCCATGGGTTTTCCGTTCCGGATACGACACCTTTGACAAATCCTCCGTCATCCTCTTCAAAATCAGTACCAAATATCACTGTTGTTTCAACAGTTGTAATGGATATCTCATTGCTGAACTCACTTACATTCCCTGAATCATCAACTGCTGCAACCCTGTAATAGTATGTGGTTCCGGGTTCAATATCAACATCCTTAAATCTGTTGTCAACAGGTTCACCAATCAGTTCATAACCTTCTCCTGAGGTTAATGAACGATATACAGCATAATGTGCCAAATCCGCATCATCTACAGGGTCCCATACAAGCTTTACTGCTGTTAATGTACTTTCACCCGTTAAATTCATTGGAGCTGATGGAGCCTCAGTATCTACTTCAATTAATCTCACATTGTCAATATACCATCCTATACTTTGCACAGAAGGGCTGGTACTTAGATTAAACGCTACATATACAGGGTTCTGTGAGCCTATATAGCCTTTAAGGTCAACAATGCTTTCTCTCCATCTTCTTCCTTCCCCGGTTCGAACAGGTCCAACCCGTGTCCAGCTTTCGCCAAAGTCATTTGTCACCAAAACAAAACCTTCATCAAGGTTGTTTTGCAAATCATACCACTCATAAAACCTCAATGTTGCATCTCTTAAGCTAGTATCCCTTAAATCTATTGGAGGTGTTATAAGCCAGTCATTAGCATTATTTGGATACATTCCTCCCAATACAGTTCCTGCCAGCTTTTCTCCTTCAAATGGATCCGGGTCATCTCTAAATGGTACTCCCCACTCCCATGAGCCTTCAAAGATCCAGCCTACAGGATACTCTTCAAATCCTTCAAAATAATCTCCCGGAACTATTCCAAATACAATGTCAATTGAATAATCATCAGACAATACTGCCTCACCTGCATAATCCCTTGCTCTTATCCTGTAAAGAATGCTGTCCCCAATTAGCAAATCAGCTGTTATTGTTCCTTTATATGTTCCTGACTTATGGTTTCCGGATATCCTTTCCATTGGTATTAGTATCCAGTATGTTTTCCCCGGCTGCTTAACCAGCAATTCAACTTCCCTTACTGCAACATCATCTGATACCTCAGCAAATATATCTATATTGGAACCTGGATAAGCTTCAAATATGGATTGTTCATGGTATATTTCAGCATCCTCTATATCTTCGCCTTCCACCAGCACCTTGCCTTTTATTATTCCTGTACCTGGTGCTACTCTAAGTACTGCTTCATACGCATTTACCATTCCATATCCATACCCGTAGTTTGGCGATGTTGGATAATCATTGTCTGTAAGCGGGTCTGCTGTTTCTGTTAATATCTGTTCTATTTCATCTATTGTAAGGGATGCATTGGCTGACAGCATAAGTGCTATTGTTCCTGTTATATGTGGTGCTGCCATGGATGTTCCTGAATATCCGTCTGTATATCCTCCTGGTATGCATGAATATATATTCACACCTGGAGCTGATATTTCAGGTTTAACCAATGTTTCATCATAGGGTGATGGACCAAGCTTTGAAAAACTTGCTCTTCTGTCATTTCTGTCTACTGCTGCAACTGCAAAGGACTCTGGATAATTTGCAGGAACTGATATTGAACCTGGCCATGGCAATGGTTCCCCCTGCCTTTGATTTCCTGCAGAAAATACCGGAAATATCCCAGCTGCTCTCCAGGATCTTACAGCATCCCTGTACCAGTCATCAATGCCATCCAATCCACCCCAGGAGTTGTTTACCACATCTGGCGCTGCATTAGGATCTCCACCTGGATGTAACATCCATTCTGCCGCATCTAGAAGTATCTTGTCTGTTGTACGCCCTGTTGCATCAAATACTCTTGCAGCAATCCACCTTGCCTCAGGAGCCACTCCTACAGGATTGCTTCCATCAGGTTCACTACCAACTATTGTACCCATTACATGAGTTCCGTGCTCCCCTGAATCCTCTGGCAATGTAGTACCATATATAGGGTCAAACCAGCTTTTTGATGAGTCAATTTCATCCGTTACAGGATTGTATCCTCTCCACTTGTTCTTCAGTGCAGGATGAGTCCAGTCTACTCCTGTATCCAATTGTCCTACCACTACGCCTGTCCCATCAAATCCCAGATTCCATACCTGGTCTGCGCCAATTCTTGTTATATTCCATTCCGGTTCAGTGTTACCCAGTTCAGTTTTTTCTCCATCAGCTTTCAAAAACTCAATATAATAGGTGTTATTTTTATGGATTTTTCCAACTTCAGCCTGCAAGGCAATATTCTCTATTACTTCCCTGGTACCCTTTACATATATCATATTGACTATATGATAGGGTTTATACTCTAGTACATTTCCTCTTTCTTCTTCCTGCTTCAAGTATTTAATTAACTTACCTTGAGTTGTTTCTGCGGTATCCTTCAGAGCTTCAACTACTCCCCTTCTAACCTCAAGTTTAGTCCTATAAGGTGTCATGGTATCTTCTACAGCAAGTCTAGTTGCTCTGGCTATCATTTCTGTATCAGCCTGGTCCTTCATATAAACCAGTACTTCAACAAATTCATTTTCTTCAAGTTCATTCATTACATCTTCATCAATTTTAGCCATTGCCTCTTCGTAGACATCCACCCTTGCTGAGATGATATTATCAGTTTCAGCAGAAGCAATTGATGTAAAGCTACCCAATACCATTATCAATGCAATCAGTAAGGATAGAGTTTTCTTTACATACTCACTTGACATCTAACAGTTACCCCCTTATCCCTTTATTAATGTTTTTAGTATTTTCCAATCCAATATTCAACTGCTTTTCCCTCTTTCACCCCTTTTTTTAATTTTTTCGACTTTCAAAATATTCTGTTTTTTACATTTTTATACATTATAAATTATCCTTTTACTTTTGTCAAGATATTGACATTCTTTGTTTTTTCTGGCATCAAATTATATCAGCATGCATATTAAGTGAAAACAATAATGAAAAGCAGAAATCCCTTTTGAAATTCAAGGGATTTCTGCTTTGTGATACCAGGCCAAGGCCATATTTTTATCTACTTAACATACCTGGTTGTCCTTCCATATGCATCGTAGTATATCAATTCATCTGGCAATACTTCCATTCCTACTATCTGTCCATCCATGTTCACTATTAAATCCTCGTCAAGCTTAATGTATATCTCACTTCCTTCATTATAGTAATTAATTAACTTCATTTGGGCATCGCTGTTGGTGTTCAGATAGTTAATATCATAGGCTTCATTTCCTACTATTACTGCATTGACTGGCAGGTTTTCCATTGGCTGGCCCTCAGGCTCAATTTTTACAATACCGGGGGCTAGCTTCCTTACTTCCGTTCCATATTCGCTTATATAAATGACTTCCACCACCAGCTCTTCGTTTTCTATTTCATCAGGTACAGTCCAACTTCCTATATATACACCATTTTCTTCACGCATTGGGATTCTTAATCCATCGCTTTCCAAGCCTAATGCAAGTAAAAGCTTAAAGTATCCTCTACCTCCAGTAGGAGCTTCAAACCTCACTTCCAGTATGTCCCCTGGATTCAATAATATATCTTCTGAAGGTTCAATATTTATTAAGTCTGGTATGCTGAAGTTGGCATATACCAATATTTCTTCAATGCTTTCATTTCCTGCTTTATCTATAGCTCTGATTTCTATCAGATTTTCCCCTGAATCAACCAGTAATCTCTCTGTAAAGTTTCCATATTCATCTGTTTGAACTTCTACTCCATTAATTAAAAGCGTATTGAAATTCTCATCCTGTACATTACCGCTAACATAGACTATTTCAGTATTTATCTTTTCTCCATTGATTGGTTTTGTTACTGTCAATACAGGCTGAACCTTATCCCTGATTACGGTAATAGGCATTGATGGTTCTGTTTCCCTGCCATATAGTTCTAATGTTGCTGTTATCACTGTTACATCATCCACTAAACCAATATCAGCAGCAAACACCTCACCTTCAGAATTTACTTGAAGTACTTTTTCACCATTTGCATAAATATGGACCAATCCTTCTGCTGTTACTTTTCCTTCAACATGTATTCTGTCTTCATTAGTATAGGCTATTTCATCCAGATTTGTAATCTGTGGAGATTCAGCAATATTTTCTACATAGGCCCTCATCATAAATGTACCGCTTACACCTGAATCCTGTAATGGTCTAAACTCGCCATTGTAGTTCAGAAAAGCTCTATTGCCATGTTCTGATGATTCATCAATGCCTACAGCTGGGGATAGAGCTCCAACTTTTGTTTGTACAGTGGAGATATAAAAATCCCTGTCAGTTGCGAAATTGTATTCTGATAAGTCAATGTAGTTCCAGGTTCCTCTTTCTATATTAACAATCTTTGGCTCACCTACAATTTTAGCTTTGCCGTTTTCATCTATTTCATATATTGCAATGCTTATTTCCTTGCCACCTGGAACAGGCCATGATTTGTTCCAGAAGTATATACTTACACCCTTTACCTTGCCATACTGGGATGGTGTAAACCTCACTGCAACTCCATTTCCAGCCTGATTTAATATTAATGCATCCTCTGCTGTTCCATCATCATATGCAATTTCCTCTTTAAACCCTATAAACCTCTTTAATGGTATATGAAGTTCTACTGTATCATTGCCTACTACATTTACTGTAACTTCTCCTGTTTCAAAATAATCTGAGGTAATTTTCAGTGTATAGGTGCCTTCATATACATCTTCTATTAGGAAGTTTCCATTTTCATCTGAAATAACGGGCTGAACATTTCCATCCTCAATTAACCTGATTACAGCATTTGGAACAGGGCTATGGTCATACCTGTCATATATTTCACCAGATATGTTGCCTTTTGGTTTCTGTTCCAGTAAAAATATCTCTTCAACTGTTTCATCTTCAGATACGGAAACCCTTCTTTCCTCTGAATAGAATCCGTATGCTTCAGCTTTAACTGTATACTCTCCTGCAGGTACCCTGATTGTAAATTCTCCTGTGGCAGGATTTACCTTTGCACTCCTTCCTGTTTCCAATACTGTAATTGTTGCATCCTCAAGTGGAATTCCGATTACACCATTTGCAGGTATCTGCTGAACTTCCCTGTCGCTAATAGTTGTAATTTTTTCGTGCTTCAATTCAGCAAATTTATATATGTGCTTAACTTCCTCATACGATACTTCATTAATTGATGCATCTAGTTTAGTTATTTGCTCAGCATTCTCATTTGGATTTTCAATACCAATAATGTATACATCATCTATATACCAGCCTGGATAATTACCTGATGCATCTGAGTGGAAGAAAAATCTTATCTTTATATTTTGACCTTTATAATCATTTAACCATATCTCCTCTTCCTGCCATTTCTGTATTCGTGTGCCATACTTTCCATCAGCTGTAGGAGTAATGTTAATCCAGCTTGTACCATCATCATTGGAAACTAGTACCTGTCCATAATCCCATTTTGTTGAAGTAGGTGATGTGCCCTCCATATCAACCCAGTGATTAAATTTCATAACAATATCCTTATCTGATGGCAATGCTATAGTTGGGCTTTCAATATAGGCATCTGTTCTGCTGTCATAATTTCCTGATAGATTAGTTGCCCATAGCTTTTCTCCAGAGTAAGCCTCATTAGGTCCAGATGTAGGTATACCCCACTGCCATGGATTGTTGCTTCCAGCTGTAACCCCTGATACAAAACCTCCATCATCATCTTCAAAATCAGAACCAAATATTATGCTGGTGCTAAGCGGAGAAACGGATACTACATTACTGAAGCCACTTATATTCCCTGCAAAGTCTACTGCAGCAACTTTATAGTAATATACATTTCCTGGCTCTACTTCAGTATCCACATAGCTATTTTCTGTTACCTGAGATATTAACTCATATTCGCCATCTTCGCCATCCTGCAGAATAGACCGGTATACATTATAATGTGACAGGTCTCCATCCTGTACATGTTCCCAATTCAGCTCAATTCCCATGAGATGTGCTTCTGCTGATAAGCCTGCAGGAATAGCAGGTGGTTCAGTATCCACACCTATAAGCCTTACATTGTCAATATACCACCCTGCCCTATTGTTTGAAATATCTGACGTAAATCTGAATGCTACAAACACAGGGTTTTGTGACCCAATATAATCCCCTAGATTAATAACAGCTTCCTTCCAATAACGTTGTTCTCCTGTAATATAAGCCCTTGCTTCATTCCAGGTTACACCATAGTCATTGGTAACCAGTACATATCCCCTGTCAAACTTATTCTCAGTATCATACCATTCGAAAAACCTCAATGTTGCAGATCCCAGGCTACTATCTCTTAAGTCAAATGGAGGTGTTATTAACCAGTCATCTGCTCTATCAGGATAGTTACCCTGTAGATTTGTCCCTGCAATATTCACTCCTTCATATGGTTCAGGACCAGGTTCAGAAGGTATTCCCCATTCCCAGCAGCCATTAAACTTCCAGCCTGATGGCTCATCTTCAAATCCATATTCATACTCATCAGGAATATATCCAAATATAACATTTATTCTGTATTCCTCTGTAATTACTTCATATCCTGAATAATCTTCAGCCTTAATTCTATATACAATGCTTTCGTCACCAAGCATATCATAAGTTATGGTTCCCTTATATATTCCATGCCTATGGTCACCTGATATCCTTTTCATTGGTACTACCATCCAGGAGTCTTCATCATCCTGTTTTACAAGCAGCTCAACTTCTACAACTGAAATATCATCTGATACTTCAGCGATAATATCTATATTAGTTCCCGCATATACTTCAAATACTTCCTGCTCATGGGATATTACTGCATTTTCATTATCGCTTCCTTCTTTTAATATTCTCCCCGTAATCAGGCCTGTACCTGAAGTTGCCACCAGTGCAGCCTCATATGCATCTACTAATCCATATCCATATCCAAAATTTGGTGATTCCGGATATGTTTCATCTGTCAATGGCATTGCTGTACTTGTTAGAATCTCTTCTATATCATCAACTGTTAATGAGCTATTGGCAGACAGCAACAGGGCTGCTACTCCAGAAACTGCAGGTGCTGCCATGGATGTTCCTGAATAATAGGCATATCCATTTCCAGGCACCGAGGACCTTACACTAACTCCAGGAGCTGATATTTCAGGCTTAATTAGGGTTTCATCATAAGGTGATGGTCCAAGTTTTGAGAAACTGGCTCTTTTGTTATTTATATCTGTTGCAGCTACTGCAAAGCTCTCCGGATAGTTTGCAGGACAGGAAATAGAGCCTGGCCATGGCGCTGGTTCTCCTTCTCTTTGATTGCCAGCAGAAAATACCGGAAATATTCCTGCAGCTCTCCAGTTTCTTACTGTATCCCGATACCAGTCGTCTATTCCGTCCAATCCACCCCAAGAGTTGTTTACAACATTTGGAGCTTTATCCGGATTCCCTCCTGGTGCCAGTATCCATTCTCCTGCTGCTAACAGAATAGAATCGGAAGTATATCCATTCATGTCAAATACTCTAGCTGCAATCCATTTAGCCCCTGGTGCCACTCCTATCTTATTGCTGCCATCAGGTTCTTGTCCAAGAATTGTGCCCATGACATGAGTACCATGGCCATCTGAGTCCTGTGGCAATACGGAATTATAAACGGGATCAAACCAGTTCCCTTCAGGATTGGATTCTCCTGTTTCAGGATTGTACCCTCTCCACTTATCCCTTAATGCCGGATGGGTCCAATCTACCCCTGAATCAATGGTAGCTACAACAACTCCAGCTCCATCTATTCCCAAATCCCATACTAAATCTGCCTTTATTCTTTCAATGTTCCACTCCAGTTCCGGATCATTGCTCTGTTCAACCTTTACATCATCTAGTTTATGTATCCTATTCTTATATATGCTTTTTACCTCTGACATATTGGCTATATTCTCAACAATATCTTTTGTAGCCTTTACATACACTATATTAACTATATAATATGACCTGTATTCCAGTACATTTCCCTTCTCCTTCTCCTGAGCCAAATATCTTAACAGATTTTTCTGTGTTGTTTCTGCTTTATCCTTTAACGCTTCAACTACAGCTCTTCTTACTTCTATATTCCTGTAATATGGTGTCATCTGCATGGATATTGACTTTCTTGTTTCTGCTGCCACTTTTTCAGTGTTAACCTGATCCTTTAGATATACCAGTACTTCAACTATATCCTTTTCATTCATTTCTTCCATTACATCTTTTGATATCTTCTGTAATGCTTCTTCCCGAAGGTCTGATTTAGCTCTTCTATATGAATTATCCGCTGCATATGCCAGGGATGCATTACCAAAGGCCATTATCATAATGAGTATTATGGATAACGTTCTTGTTATGCTTTTCCTTATTGACATCTAAAAGTTACCCCCTTTAACTTCTGTAAAGCCCGGGTATAGGCTCTAGGCATTATACCCAGGCTTAAATACTTATTTTACATATTTGGTTATCTCACCATTAATATCATAGTATATTAGCACATCTGGCAATTCATCTATGCTCACTATCTCCTCCTCAAGGCTCACAATAGTGCCTTCCTCAGTTTTTATATATATTTCATTTCCTTCATTATGGTAGTCAACCAGCTTAATTTGGGCATTGCTATTATTATTCAGATAGTTTATATCATATGCTTCGTTTCCTACTATGACAGTGTTGACTGGCAGTTCTCCCAATGGTTTTCTTTCCACTAGTATTAGTTTTCCTGCTGCTAATCCTATCGTCTCTGCTCCAAATGAATCTATATAGATTACTTCCACATATAACTCCCTTACTCCTATATCCTCTGGAACTACCCATTGCCCTGTATATAATCCATCCGTTTCTGTCATTGGTATTCCAATGTTATTTGTCTGCAAACCAGGTGGCAATACCAGTCTAAAGTATCCTTCTCCCCCAGGTCTGGCAACGAAGCTGACAGTCAGTGTTTCTCCTGGGCTTATTATTACATCCTGTGAAGGTTCTATATTGGATATAGCTGAAGCATCCAGTTCCACATATACTCTTCTTTCTACCACTGTTTCATTTCCTGCAATATCAATGGCTTTAACAGATATAATGTTTTCCCCTGAATTAAGGATTAATCTTTTATGGAAATTGCCATTCTCATCAACTTCAACATTCATGCCATTTATGGTCAATCCCGTCAACTCAATATCATCCCTTGCTACTCCTCTAATGTGTACCACTTCTGAATTAATCCTTGCATTATCCTCTGGTTCTTCAACTATTAAACCAGGTGGAGTCTTGTCTTTTATAACCAGCTTTTCAGCTGATGGGGATGTTTCTCTGCCATTGATTTCAGCAGTTACAATTATTCTATTCTCTCGATGAGGCAATTCTACATCTGCTGCAAAAGCTCCATTTTCAGATTCAACAGACATTTGCATCTCATCATTTATATATACATTAATTGTGCAATCTGATTTGACAACTCCTTCTATAGTAACGGAATCCCTATTGACATAGCTTATATCTTCAAGGTTTGTTATTCTAGGAATATCCAGATTGTATTCCATGATTGCTCTTATCATAGGAACTCCTACGATTTCTTCAGAATATAAGGGTATGAATTCACCTTCTATATTGAAGTAGCCCCTTTCCAAGTGTTCAGAGTCCTCATCTATACCTAATCCAGGTGAATAATTTCCTAATCTGGTCTGTATAGTTGATATATAGAAGTCCCTATCGGTGGCAAAGCTGTAGTCTGACAGGTCTATAAAGTTCCATTGTCCTCTCTGTACGTTCACCACCTTTGGTTCTCCAACCATTGTTGCAAAACCATATCTATCTATTGAATATATTGCCACACTGATTTCTGTGCCTCCTGGCTGTGGCCAGCCTTCATAAAAATACATATTGGCTCCTATGACTTTTCCAAATTCAGATGGTGTAAATCTTACTGCCATTCCGGTTCCCTGATAGTTTAATATTACTCCATTTTCAGGAGTTCCATCGTCATATGCTATCTCATTGTTATACCCTACATAATTGTTTAATGGTATTTCGATTTCAACTGGTTCTGTTCCTACAATATTAACTATAACTTCAGCTTTTTCATAGCCCTCTGCCTTTACTCTCAAAGTATAAGTTCCCTCATAAACATCTTCTATTACAAAGTTACCATTTTCATCTGTAATAACTGCTTCTATATTTGCATCTTCAACTACTCTAACTTCAGCATTGGGTATGCCTTCATTATAATAGCTTGTTACTACCCTGCCAATGATGTCAGCTTGTGGCTTTCTTTCCAATACAAATGTATGGTATACAGTTCTTCCTTCCTCCACATTCACTATTGCCTCTTGTGGATAGAATCCGTATGCCTCTGCTCTTATGATGCGTTCACCTATTTCACTTCTCATTATATATTTTCCTGTTGATGGATCTGCTACAACACTTGTACCTGTATCTACTAATGTCACTATGGCGTTCTCTACAGGTATTCCAGAACCCCTTGACATTGGAATGCTTCTAACAATGCTGTCTGCAACTGTCTTATATTCTTTAGGTTCTGTATTGTTTAGTTTAAATTCCGGTTCTTTAATGTCAAAACTGCTGGTTACATCTTCTTTTTCATATACTGTCTGTTCTTCTGAATTTTCATCATTACTTAATTTGCTTATTATATAAACATCATCTATATACCAGCCTAAATAATTTGCAGAATAGTTGGAATGGAAATAGAATCTGATCTTTATATCCTGTCCTTTGAAATCAGATAATGGTATCTGCTCCTCTCTCCATTCTCTGATATAACCTCCGTACTTTCCATTAGTTCCTGGAGTTACATTAGTCCAGGTGTCGCCTTCGTCATTGGAAACCAGAACCTGTCCATAATCAGTGGTGTTTACCGGTTCCTGAGTTTCAATCCAATGGTTAAATGCCAATACCACATTTCCTTCTGATGGAAGTGAAATCCTTGGGCTTTCTATATATGCATCAACTGTAGTCTGATACTCACCTGATAGATTAGTTGCCCACAGCTTTTCACCTGATGTAGCCTTATTTGGTCCAGATGTTGGTATGCCCCATTCCCATGGATTATTGGTTCCTGCTGTAACCCCTGTTACAAATCCACCATTATCCTCTTCAAAATCATATCCCTGTATTACGGTATAATCCTCTAATTTTGCTGATATGGGCTCACTGCATTCACTAATATTTCCTGAAATGTCTTCTGCTGCAACTTTGTAATAATATGTTACTCCATACTGTAAATCTGTATCGAAATATCGGTTTTCAACAACTTGGCCGATTAATTCATATCCACTGTCAATCTGCACAGAACGATATATGTTATAATGTGATAAATCGGAATCAGATACCTCATCCCAGATTAATGCTATACTTAAAGCTTTGGCTTCAGCTGAAAGATTCAAAGGTTTCATGGGTGCTTCATTATCATCTGCAATAAGCCTTACATTGTCAATATACCATCCTGCTTTATTAGTAGTACGGTCAGATGTAAATCTGAATGCTACATATACAGGGTTTTCCGAACCTATATAATTGCTGAGGTTTATAGTAACTTCTCTCCATTGCCTATTAATCCCTGTAATAAATGGCCTTGCTTCATTCCATGTTTCTCCATTATCATTGGTAACCAAAACATAGCCCTTGTCGTAATTGGTTTCAAAATCATACCATTCATAGAACCTCAATGTGACAGTTTCTAAATCATCATTTCTCAAATCCAACGGTGGCGTTATTAACCAGTCATCTGCTTCGTTTGGATAGTTTCCATTCAATACCGTACCTGCTACATTATTGCCTTCATATGGCTCAGGACTTGGCCCGGATGGTGTTCCCCATTGCCAGCATCCGTCAAATACCCAGCCAATAGGCTCATCTTCAAATCCAAACTCGTATTGATCCGGAATGATGCCAAATTTTATGTCTATTCTATAATCTTCCGTTACCGTTTCTTCTCCAGCATAATCCCTTGCTCTTATCTTATATACAATGCTATCCCCAGAAAGCATGTCACCGGTAATGGTTCCTTTATAGGTGCCATTTTTATGGTCCCCTGAAATCCTTTCCATTGGAACCATTATCCAATAGGATTTATCCTTCTGTTTCACCAGTAACTCCACTTCTGTTACAGATACATCATCTAATACCTGTGCGATTATATCCGTATTTGTTCCGGAGTATATCTCAAATATTTCCTGCTCATGAATTATTAAAGCATCCTCCTGGTCCTCACCTTGCTGTAATACTCTTCCACTAATATATCCTGTTCCATCGAATACTATAGATATAGCCTCCAGCGCATCAACCAATCCATAGCCATATCCAAAGTTAGGAGATTCCGGATATCTTTCATCAACCAATGGCCTGGCTGTACTTGTAAGTATTTCTTCTATTCTCTCAGGACTTAATATATTATTGGCTGATAGCAGCAATGCTACAGTTCCGCTAATGTGTGGAGTTGCTATGCAGGTATTAGTCATGCTGCCTGTATAATATCCATTTCCCGGTATGGAAGAACGAATTCTGACACCTGGTGCTACTATATCCGGCTTTATAATAGTTTCATCATAAGGAGATGGCCCTATCCTTGAAAAGCTGGCTAATCTATTGTTTATATCCACTGCCCCTACTGCAAAGCTTTCCGGATAGCTTGCAGGGCTTAATATAGAACCTGGAGATGGTTCATTGCCGCTTGTATCCCTTCCCGCTGAAAATACAGGGAATATATATGCTGATTTCCATGCATTGACTACATCTCTGAACCAGTCATCCATTCCTTCCTTACCCCATGAATTATTGACAACATCAGGAGCTTTATTCGGGTCTCCTTCTGGAGCCAATATCCAGTCTGCAGCTATCAGCAAAATATTATCTGTAGTGTATCCTTCTTTGTAGAATACATTAACTGCAATCCACTTAGCGCCTGGTGCTACTCCTATTTTGTTACCTCCATCCGGTTCCTGGCCAACCATTACCCCCATAATATATGTTCCTCTGCCGTTATCCACCAGCCTGTTTGGGTCCCTAGGTAATGGATAGCGATAAACTGGATCAAACCAATTGCCTTCAGGATTAACCTCACCTGTTTCAGGGTCATATCCCCTCCATTTTTCTTTCAATGCACGATGGGTCCAATCTACTCCTGTATCTAAGGAAGCTACTACTACTCCTGTACCATCGAAGCCTAAATCCCACACCTTATCTGCATTTATCCTTTCTATATTCCATTCCAGATTATCATTAGACTGATAATCTATATTGCCACTGCTGTTTAAATCCATATTCCAATCCATTTGATGGACTTTATTCTTATATATTTTTCCTACCTCTGTCATATTTGATATGTGTTGTATTACTTCCCTTTTACCTTTTACATATACCATATTAACTATGTTATACGATTGGTATTCCTCTACATTGCCCTTCTCCTTTTCCTTTTCCAGATACTTTAGTAGATTGTACTGTGTTCTCTCTGCCTTATCCCTTAAGGCTTCAACTACTGCTCTTCTCACCCCTAGTTTAACGTTATATGGCGTCATTCTCATTGATAGTGCATTTCTTGCAGTTTCAGCTACCTTTTCAGTATCGGTCTGGTCCTTTAAGTATACCAGTACTTCCACTATATCCTGTTTCTCCATGTCATCTTTTACTTCAGGCATAATCTTTGCTGCTGCCACTTCTTTAAGATCTTCCTTAGCCAGCCTGAATGTGATATTTTCTGCATATGCAAAGGAAGAAAAGCTACCTAATACCAGCAACATAGCAATTAATATGGATAGTGCTTCCCTTACATTTCTGCTTTTTGACATCGGATAGTTACCCCCTTTACTTTGCATAAAGCTGATAATCTCAATACTACTGCATTAATATAAAAAGTGACAAATAGCCCTAAAATGCATTTTAGGGCTATTTGCTATAATTTATTATATTTTCTGTCTACTTCCTTTTATTTTTCATAAATGTATATATTGCCTTCTTCATCGAAGTAGATCAATCTGTCTGGAAGTTCTTCTATACCTACTAATTCTCCATCCTCATTAACTATTGCGTCATCGCTTAGCTTGATATATATTTCATTTCCTGCATTAAACCATTCAATCAATCTTATCTGTGCATCTGAATTATTATTCAGGTAATCAATATCATATGCTTTGCCATCTACTATTACAGCATTAGTTGGTAAATCTTCCATATTGCCTATTATGGTTATTCTTCCTGGTGCAAATCTTGAATGCTGTACACCGTCTGCTCCAATGTAGATTACTTCAACCTTTAGATTTGTAGCAACTATTCCTTCTGGTACTGTCCAGGTAGCAGAGTACAATCCTGGTTCTATTTCATTCATTGGAGTTCCATTTACATCATATAGTCCAAATGGAAGCATTATCTTGTAATAGCCTTCTCCACCAGTAGGTGCATTGAAGCTTATTACCACCTGGTCTCCTGCTCTTACAGATATATCTTCAGATGGCGTAATATTTGTAATTACAGGATGACAGTCAATAACTACTTCAGCACTAGTCTGCCATCCAACCATGTCCTCTAATGTGAATTCTAATCTGTTTATTCCTTCTTTTAGATTAACAGTATAGTCTATAACCCATTCCTGTGGGTTTGGAGTTGCAAGTGGTTCCTCATGTTGATAGATTTGGCTATCTCCTAAATACAATTTGAATGAGCCAAGATTATCATACATGCTGATTCTTAACTGTGCAGTCTTGGATACATTGTCTACATTTGTAACAGTTACTTCTAATTCTGGACGAGTTGTGTCAACATAGAACCTTCTTGTTACACTGCTTCTTGAACCAATTTCAGATATTGCTTCTACAGTCATTTCTCTATATCCATCTTCAAAGGTCATTAGCTTAGTAAACCTATATGCTGGCCCAGAGTAAATTATCGTTTCTGGGTCTTCTGGATGTCGTATATCTGCACGGTCCATATATTCTATATCAGCTTCTACACCGTCAACAAGTACCTTATCCAATAGCTCAAATCCTGTAACATAGCCTTCTACTGATATATCACTTACATTATATGCTTCTAACAGTATAGGCTTAAGTAGATATATATATGCATCAGGATTATCTACCTTTATAGTATAATCTGCAGTACCAATATTATATGCAATATCTACTGCTAAAATCTCTACAGTATTGCTTCCTATTCCTATATAATTACTCAAATCCAGTTCAAATAATTGTGTTTCTTCATCTATTAACACTGGTACTTCTTCTATTTCTTCATCATTGATGTAAACAATAAATCCTAGAAGCCCTGAAGATTTTTCAACTACATTAAAGATTAGCTTATTAGTTTCTGAATTATACTCTAAGTTTGTTATTGCTGGGGCTACAGTATCTATAGTAATTGGAATTCTCTTAGATTGTACTTCAGCATCATCATAATGAATCTTTGCTTCTATTTCATAGAAGTAATCTCCGTCAGGAAGTATCTGACCGTTTACATCTCCAAACCACCAGCCATCTTCAACAAAAGCAACTGGCTGATATCTTCCTCCGTCAACGAAGTCCTTCCTGTAGTACTCCTGAATTGCCAGAGTTCTTAATAGATTTCCTTCAGCATCTAATATATTGTACTTCACATATTCTGCATTTCTCAGGAATGATAGATATGGAAGCACATTGTCTGTACCATTAATGAATCCATCAAGTGTTCCTGGGCTCATGTAGATTCTGCCTGGAGTGTCATAATAATATGCATATCCTTCAAAATCTACCATTAGCATACCTGACATATTAAAATAGGATGTGCCAGCTGGATCTATATACCTCATGCCATCAAGAATATTTGGTTCGCCCCAGTCACCATAGAATCCTACATATGGAACTGAAAGCTCTGGATTTTCATCATTAGGATCTATCAGCTTCACAAATCCTTCAACAAACATATTTCTGTAGATTGTGCTGTCTGTACCAATATCTACAGTTACTTCAAATGTAATCTCACCATTTGCTGGTACTGTAATTGTTTCTGGCTTATCTATAGTTGCATCGTAAATATAATCTGATGTCAACAGGTTAAGCTCCTTGCCTTGGTATGGATATATAAAGTCAGTCATCACTACTACATCTACATTATATGTTGCATCTGTATCTGAATGGTTAATAGCTTTAAATTCCATTGTAAAGGATGTATCCTCAAAATCCTTTAATTCAACCTTAGCTTCGTTGGTTGCTGCATTTACTACTCTTACTGGAGTAGTCACTGCGCCATACAGGTTCATTAAACCTGCACCTTGTCTTCTTGGTGAGTATTCAAAATCATACTCATCATAGATTATATTTGCAGTATTCATCAATAGAACCTTTGCAAGCCTTGCCTGCTCTGATGGTGTCAGATTCTCAAAATTCTCTTTAATATACTCCTTAACAAGTGCTGCACCACCAGCTACATGAGGTGCTGCCATTGATGTACCGCTCATCATTCCGTATTTATTATTATTCAATGTTGAATAAATCTCTCCACCAGGAGCAGTAATTTCAGGTTTCAACTCTAATGATGGAGTAGTTCCCCAGGATGAAAAGTCTGACATCAATCCAGCACTTGGATTTGGAAGTGTCAACAGGTCATCAGGGAATGAAACATATTTATTTTCCAATGCCATTAATTCAAGTCCTGCACTATAACCTATGAAAACTGCTGGTATCCTTAAGTTATCTGGAGTTGCCATATTAACTAAATCTTCTCCTCCAGATTCATGGTTGCGTACTATTACGCCTATTGCTCCTGCAGCCTGTGCATTTGACAGCTTATCAGTAAAGTTTGGTGTTGAACCGCCACGAACTATTAAAGCTATTTTACCAGCTACATTTTCAAGATATTCTGGGCTACCGTCTCCGCCATCTACATACTCAACTGGTCCGTCAAATACTGTTGCAGGATTAATGCTGCCTGCTATAGCCATTGGTACTTTGCGCACTTCACCGTTTTTTACATAAGTCAGATAGTTGACCTTAGTATTTAAATTCTCTATGGAAGCTACCTGTATAGTATCCTTATTTAAACCTGGTGCACCAACTACTCCTATATCAGGATTATCTTTCCATGGATATCCGGAGTAAGTACCAGTCCATCCATAGGTTAGCTGTGCGGAGTTGCCTGCTGATACTGAACAAACTATACCGTTGTCAGTAGCATTTGTTAATGCTATGTTTTCTGCTGATTCAGGAATATAGAAACCTGCTGTTGAACCTAAACTCATGTTAAGTACGTCAGCACCAAGCCTGATAGCTTCATCTATTGCTACCAAGTATATATCGCTGAATGTAGTGCCGTATATTGGGTCATTTGAAAATACCTTCATGGCCAATAGCTGAGCTTCTGGAGCTACTCCTCTTACTCCTCCGTTTTCAACATCTCCATTTGCAGCAGCTATACCTGCAACGTGCATACCATGTTCGGATGCTCCTGGCCCTAAATCACGAATCTCATAATTCAAATCATAGTAGTTATATCCATATGGAACCTTTTCAGTATAGTATCTGCCTAGAAGGTTTTCTTCTTCAATAATTCTTTCTACATCTTCTCTTGTCAATGCTGGAACAGTATCTTCGCTGAGAACCATATCTCTATGGCTTGGGTCAATACCGCTATCTATAATTGCTATTACAGTTCCTTCTCCTTCATATCCTATTTGCCATGTTGGTATTGAGCCTATCATTTCATGAGAAGTTTCCAAATTAGGCTCTGGTCTTTCATATTCATTGGCTATATATACATTCTTGACTGATGGGAGCTTTTCAATTTTCTCAATATCCTTGTATTTTACTATACCGCTGAAACCATTAAAGGCTGTCTTAAAACTATGAATAAAGTCCATCTTAATATTGTTTGATAGAATAGCTTTTTTTACATTTTGCTGCTCAATTTCAATTTGTCTTTCAATTTCTTTAGCATTGCTCAATTCTTTGTAGGGTACATTCTTTTCAGTAGCATAAACTATGGAAGGCTTGGATTCAAGTTCTACTATAATTCTTACTTCGTCGTCTTCTTTGAAATACTTGTCCATAGCTTCTCTGTCAAGTTTATTTACCGGTTCGCTTCTAAATACTTCTTTTACGTCTTGATAGATCTTTTCCCGTTGGATACCCGCATCTTCTTCAGCAAAAGCAAACCCTGGCAACATCAATGCTAGTACCAACAGAATTGACAAGGCTTTAGTAAACTTCTTCACACAAACTCCCCCTTTAAACATGATTATATAAACCAGCCCAAAGGGAAATTCCCTTTGGGTTGGTTTTTGTCTGGCTATAAAGCCATTATTCTGGTAATACTAAATGAACATCTTCAAAGGTGTGTAAAAGATTTTCGTTTGCATCATAAATTCTAATAGTTACATATTCAGTGTAACGGAACATAGGATGCCCATGACTAGGAGCAGGAAGGCCTGTTTCAATATCAGCCATCTTTGTTGTTGCTGGCACATTACCTGCCAATAGATAATCAATTTGATACAATCTTGCGCCTGGTAGATTTCTTACTATCATTGTATCTACTTGTACAAATGGCACTATATCTCCAATTTGTAATGCAATTTTTATAGTTACTTCTATTTCTGGCTCTGGTACTGGTTCTTCTTCAGCTGGTACCAATGCTTCTATTGCTGCTATCAATGCTGCCAATGCAGCATCTACTTCTTCTTGAGTTGCCTCTTCATCTTCATATACTGCTAGTGCATCCTGTAATGCTGCTACTAGGTTTGCCCAGCTTTCTTCTGTATAGTCTTCTTCGTTTAATTCCAGTGCCTCGTCTATCTTTGCTCCTAATGCAGTCTTGTCCACTTCTCCTGGTTCTTC
>ENA-UPSB01000859-UPSB01000859.1-bioreactor-metagenome-genome-assembly--contig:-NODE-859-length-43369-cov-18.404927_pt1 | contig 43369 bp, 45 predicted proteins | sample MGYA00238182_ERZ773286 | MGnify/ENA primary metagenome ERZ773286 (study PRJEB29026, sample SAMN07631240) | bioreactor metagenome | isolation source: Switchgrass digestor | place: USA: Dartmouth...
CAAGAGCGGGTGAGGCCGGAAGAGGTTTTGCTGTGGTCGCAGAAGAAATTAGAAAACTTGCTGACGAATCAGCCAGGGAAGCAAAAAAGATAAGTGACATAATCAAAATGACTACTGAGAAAACAGAGATTACCGTACATAATATTAAGAAAGCCGGAGAACTGATTAATGAGCAAAAAGAAGCAAGCGATATAACGCAAAACTCCTTTATAAAAATAAAAACAGCATATGAAGCTATTGTTGAAAACTTTAAGAGTACTGCTGAAGCCATGAAAGCTGCCAATGAAAAATCAAATTCCATACTGAGCCAGGCGGAGGAAATGGCTGCGGTATCACAGCAACTTGCTGCTTCTACACAGGAAGTATCTGTATCCGGAAACAAACAGCTGGCTTCTATAGAAATTGTTGCACAATCTTCAAAAGATCTTAAAGAATTGTCAGAACAGTTAAGCGAAGAAGTTAATAAATTCAAGCTGGTTAAATAATTATTTAAAAATTTACTATTATTCTTTATTAAATTTTAATATCAATTTTGCCGTTGTATTTGCCGGTACTGCATTACACAATATTTAAGTCGTCAGATTGCTTTAAATCTGCCACAGATTTGCGGGGATTTAATCATTTAAATAATGTAAGATTAGCATATAAAAAATTCGGAATTGGTGGTGAATTAATGAGCAAATACCGTTGTGAGATTAAAATGAATATAAATCCATTTGATAAAGCAATACTTTCAAGCAGGTTGTCAAAAGTAATGAAAAAAGATGAACATACAGGACCTCGTAGATATTACAAGGTAAGAAGCATTTATTTTGACGATCTGGATAATACTGCATTAAAGGAAAAACTATATGGGGTGATAAACAGAGAAAAATTCAGAATGCGAATCTATGATAATACAACTGATGTAATACGCCTGGAGAAGAAAGTTAAGCACAACAACCTGGGCTATAAGGAAAGTGCCCTGTTAACTCTTCAGGAGTGTCAAAGCATATTGAAAGGCGATTATGGATTTTTAAAAGAAAGACCTGAAATGGTATGCAAGCAATTGTACACAAAAATGAGAACCGGATTGTATAAAGCAAAGACGATAGTTGAATATGATCGTGAAGCATATGTATGGGAACCGGGTAATATACGAATTACACTGGATAGCAATCTGAAAACAGGCATTACGTCAACCGATTTTTTGAATATAGACGTACCATTAGTAAACGCATCAGATAATGCAATAATATTGGAAATTAAGTATGACAATTACCTTCCTGCACATATAAGCGATGTTATACATCTGCAAGACAGGCAGATATCATCAAATTCAAAATATGTATTTTGCAGGCGATTTGGATGATATTTTACAAACAAATTACGAAGCAGGTAAATGAAATGTGATTAAGAATAGAAATTGGAGGATGTATAAACATGAATAATGATACTTTTAATTTTTCAGATATTTTTAAAAACAGTTTTTTGGAAAAAGCGGTTACAAATTTTTCTATAGTTGATGTAGGCATAACATTAATTATTTCATTTATTATTGGCTTATTTATCTACATGGTGTATAAGAAAACATATAACGGCGTAATGTATTCAAAAAACTTTAATATTTCACTCGTTGGGATGACAATGATTACAACACTGGTTATTATGGCAGTTACATCAAATGTTGTGTTGTCACTCGGTATGGTAGGTGCGCTGAGTATTGTCAGATTCAGAACGGCTATTAAAGATCCTACTGATATAGTTTATGTTTTCTGGGCAATAGGTACAGGTATAGTAACAGGCGCAGGTCTTTACCTTTTGGCGATAATCGGTGCGCTTATAATAGGAGTAATATTAGTTATATTTACAAGCAAAACAACAAATGAAGTGCCTTATATGGTCGTAGTAAACTGCAGCAACTCTGTTTCTGAGAAAATTATGATGGATAAACTGGCAGCAAATGTGAAAAAGATGAATGTAAAATCAAAAGCCGTACGCGGAGGCCAGGGAATTGAACTTAATATAGAAGTAAGGTTAAAGAGTAACAATACCGATTTCGTAAATGAAATATCAACTTTAGATGGGGTAAATGATGTTGTGCTGGTAAGTTACAATGGAGAACTTGCGGTATGATAATTTGTGACCTTTGGCAAAAGGGGTGAATACATGAACAAAAAATTCTATTCAGTAATTGCAGTAATGCTTGCGGTATGTTTACTAATACTGACATGGATGTCATACGCGCAAAATACAAATGCATATACTTCAGGAAGTTTATCTGGCCAACATGAGACTGCTTATACAAAGAAAGTTTTCAATAAGAACAAAGTTATTGACATTTATATAACAATATCAGAATCAGATTTGAATGATATGTTTGAAAATGCTGAAAAAGAAGAATACAAGAAAGCTGATGTTGTTATTGACGGAGAAAGAATAGGCAATGTAGGTATACGTACAAAAGGAAATTCAAGCTTAAGGACAGTTGCAAGCAGTGACTCAAACAGGTATAGCTTTAAAATAGATTTCAACCAGTATAATAAAGGGCAAAGCTTTCTTGGGCTAACAAAGCTTAATTTGAATAACTGTATGTCTGATGCATCTTATATGCGTGAATACCTGTCGTATTATTTGTTTGACCAGATGGGTGTTCCTACTCCGGCATTTTGTTTTACAAATATTTATATAAACGGTGAATTGCACGGTTTGTATCTGGCAGTAGAAGGGATGGAAGAACCTTTTGTTGAAAGATATTATGGAAGTGATTACGGAATTCTCTATAAGCCTGTGGGCGAAAACGGAGCAGGTGCTGATTTGGTTTATATAGATGATAATCCGGAATCATACAGCGGGCTTGAAGCTGTTACAGATGCAAAAGAGGGCAGTGATGAAGCACTGGTGGAAATGATAAAAGCATTAAATGAAGGACGTGATTTGGATAAATATCTGGATATAGATGAAATATTGCGATATTTTGCTGTTAATACAACGATAGTCAGCATGGATAGTTATCAGGGCCAGTTTGCCCATAACTATTACTTGTATGAAGAAAAGGGTAAATTCTCAATACTGCCATGGGATTATAATATGTCCTTTGGAGGATTTATGAGCGGAGGAGGTTCCTCTTCTACATCACTGTATATAGACCAGCCTGTTTCAGGAACAACACTGGAAGACAGGCCCCTTATCGGTAAATTATTAGAAGTGCCTGAATATAAAGAGTTATATCATAAATATATTCAGGAATTTATAAACGGGCCTTTCTCACTGGAAAATATGAAAAAATTGATAAAAGAGACAGCTGATATGATACGGCCATATGTTGAAAAAGATCCGACAAAATTCGTTACAATTGAGCAGTTTGAACAAGCAGTTTCAGAAGTAACATCATCAACGGAAAGAACTACTGATAATACTAATGGTACGTTGCAGGATTCAACATCTGAGATTCAAAGCGAAAGTGCAACAAAATCGACGTCTGCCATTGCTAATGGAATAGCAAACACTCAGCAAGAAGGCGTAACAGATCAGGACGGAACATCAGTGCAAGAAAGTGGGACATCAATTAATAACACACAAAAGTCGGTAAGTAATAATACATCTGCGTATGACAATGACGTAATGCTACCTGACGGAACAAATTTACAAAATGGCGGTATGATGCCTCCTGATGGCATGCAGATGCCGGATGGCAATAATATGCCTGTGTTTGGTGGAGGAATGATGTCACCTGACGGGACAGATTTTCAATATGGCGGTATGATGCCTCCTGGTGGTATGCAAATACCGGATGGCAATACCATGCCTGCATTTGGCAGAAGAATGGTGCCACCTGATGCAGCAACTTCATCTGATAAAAGTGACACTCAATCAGGTAAACAGGATTCAGTAACGGATTCATCAAAAAGCGCTGATTCCCGGGTAGATGAAAAAGGCAATGGAAATACTGATTCATCAGGCTCTGCCAATAACGACAGCAATACCTCAACTGCTGATGATAATGCCAAGAAGAGGTCGGTAATGAATTTCAGCGGTATGAGAAAACAGGGCGGAGACCCTATGATGTCCGGCAATAGTACTCCTTTGCTTTCATTTATCAGTGAACGTATTGATAATGTTACAAAGCAGTTAAGCGGTGAACTTCCTACTACAGGTACTGATACCGATACACAGGAAAGCCTCAGGATGGGCAAATGGAGAAATTTCAGCAATAACAAGCAGCAAGATGAGCAAAGCACTGTAGAGCAAGACCAAAATAATGACTCACAGCAGGACTCACAAGATGATGTCCGTAAGGATATTCCTGTAAGAGGGCAGAGAGGTTTTAATAATAGTAATTTTGCCCAAGATGGTAAAGCTGCTTTGCAGAAGGAAGATAGCAGTGGTATGCAGCAAAACGATCAAAACGGAACGCAGCAGGATGTGCCAAATATGAATCAGAATCCGGAGCAAACAACGGACGGACAGAATGATATGTGGAATATGATACCCGATATCAGGGGCGGAAATATGCAGCCTCCGGGAAAAGGCGGCAATTTTAATCCTGAAGCTGAAAATATGATATTGAAAAGCAATATTGATAAAACAATTTCAATACAGGAATTATTTACGATAGGTGGAGCAGTTGTTTTATTACTGGCAGCTACTTTTATTATATTTAAAAAGAAGACAAAATATACAATTTAACACAAGATAAGATAATATGCCCCTCAACAGGGGCTGCCTTATTTAAATTTGAGTTAATTATGTAAACATGTTATCATAAAATTAGCTTAATTTATTGTGCTGGTTGTCTTATGAAAGAATCCTTGTGAAAATGCCTTAGAGCCTGTTAGTCCGAGCTGCGTTAAATGAATCCGCTTGTCTGAGCAGAATAATTACATCTTTATAAATTCAAAATTATTCTGCAAGTTTGGATTCATAGTAGCTGAATTTACAGGGCCTTGGCATTGTAACTCAGATTCCAGGAGCAAAACCAACCAGCATAACTAACAAACTTTTTATTTTTTAGAATCTTGTGAGGTGATTATATGGGGATGGGATTTGGCGGACCACCTCCGATGGGATTTGGCAGACATGGCCTAGGCAAGATGAAGGAACTTGATGAAGTAAAAGTTAAGGTTTCCGGCAAAATGCTTGCCAGAATAGGTAAGTATTTTATCCCTTATTGGAAGCAAATGATACTAGTATTTCTTATACTTATTGCTACATCTTTATTAGGACTGGTTCCCCCGGTTTTAGTGCAGAAAATTATAGATGAAGCACTTCCTGATAAAAACATTACACTTTTATCTATATTGATATTAGTTTCACTTGGTTCTACTTTTATTATCGGACTGCTTGGAGTATTGCAGAGTTATCTGAATTCATATATATCCAGGTATATAATATATGATATGAAAAACCAGATGTACAAGCATTTACAGGGGATGTCCCTGCGTTTCTTCTCTACTGTGAAGCAGGGTGAAATAATTACCCGTATGACAAGCGATATTGACAGCATACAGGGTGTTTTCAGCGGTACGATAGTAAACTTTATCAGTAATTTATTTATAATAATTTCTACTGCTGCATTGCTAATATCAATGAATTGGAAACTTGCCATAGCGGGAATGATAGTTATTCCCTTATTTATTGCTCCTACGCGCAAAGTTGGTAAAGTGCGCTGGAAAATCGCTATGCAGACTCAGGAAAAAATAGCGAAACAAAACCATATAGTTCAGGAAACATTGAGTATAAGCGGTTCTATCCTGATGAAAATATTCACTAAGGAAAAGGAAGAATATAATAATTATAAAAAGGTAAATCTGGATTCTACCAAACTACAGATAAAGGAATCAATGGCAGGCCGATGGTTTATGATGGTAATCAGCATTTTTACAAGTATAGGGCCGATGATTATATATTTCTTTGGTGGATACCTGTTTATAAAAGGTGAAGTAACGGTTGGTGAAATAATTGCATTTGTTACCCTTTTAAACAGGCTTTACGGACCGGTAAATCAGATTACAAATATATATGTGGACATAACCAGATCAATGGCTCTTTTCCAGAGAATATTTGATTATTTCGACCAGAAACAAGACGTTACTGATCAGCCTGAGGCAAAAGAAATCAGCAGTATAACGGGCAATATTGAGTTTGAAAATGTATGTTTTTCTTATAATAAATCAAAGATAACACTTAAAAATATCAGTTTTACCGCTCCTTCAGGAAAAATGATAGCTCTGGTGGGCCCGAGCGGAGCCGGAAAAACCACAATTACAAATCTTATACCAAGGCTTTATGATTATGATTCAGGTAACATCAAGATAGACGGTATCGATATCAGGAAATTTACACTAAATTCGCTGAGATCTCACATTGGTATTGTGACACAGGATACGTATCTATTTAACGGGACTGTAAAAGAGAATCTATTATATGCCCGTTCAGATGCTACTGACGAGGAAATAATCGAGGCTTGTAAAGCTGCGTATATTCATGATTTCATAATGACACTTCCCCAGGGATATGATACTCTAGTGGGAAACAGGGGTATTAAGCTTTCAGGAGGAGAAAAACAGAGAATATCTATAGCGAGAGTTATTTTGAAAAATCCTCAGATAATAATAATGGACGAAGCTACATCATCTTTGGATACCATGTCTGAATATTATATTCAAAAGGCTATTAAGCCTCTGCTGAAAAACAGGACAAGTATAGTCATTGCTCACAGGCTTTCGACTATAATGGCTGCGGATAAAATATTGGTAATAAAAGACGGAGAAATTGTGGAAAGCGGCAAACATGAGGAATTATTGCAAAACGGAGGGTTGTATAAGGAACTGTACGATAAGCAATTTAAAGTCAAAAAGGAACCTGATGTAGAAGCACATGTTCACTCAAAACCGGATATGGAACCTGTTAGCTTAAAGCCTGATATGGTTCATGATTATCCAAAACCGGGTATGGATAATGTCCAATCAGAAAATAATGTAAAATTTATAAAGTAAACTGTATTATTTATTAAATTAGGTATGGATTACAACCGAAAAATAAGTTATTATAATAAAATGTAAAACAACATAATAACATTTGGAGGTTATGATATGCTAAAGAGAAATGTAGCAAAGGTGAGTATTTTTTTGCTTCTTGTAATGCTGATATCTTTGTTTGCCGTTGGATGTAAAAAAGAAGGCGGAGTATTTGATGTACCTGAAGCTTATGTAGGAACTACAAAATATACCGTTACTAACAATATTCCAAGCACAACTTCCGGGGTAACACATCCCAAGGTTCAAATAGAAATGAAAGACGGTGGCAAAATGGTTTTTGAACTGTATCCTGAGTATGCCCCTGAAACTGTCAATAATTTCATTGAACTGGTTGAAAAGAAATTTTATGACGGATTGACCTTCCACAGAATAGACAAAGATTTTGTGATACAGGGCGGAGATCCGAACGGTGACGGCAGCGGCAGTTCGGGTAAAACTATAAAAGGTGAGTTTGCTGAAAACGGCTTTACACAAAATATTTTAAAGCATGAAAAAGGCGTAATTTCTATGGCGAGAGGCAATGATCCTGATTCTGCAAGCTGTCAGTTTTTTATAGTAGATGCTACAACGCCGACCGTTACTAAATCTCTTGATGGCAAGTATGCAGCATTTGGTAAACTGATAGAAGGAGAAGAAGTATTGGACAAGATATCAGAAACACCGGTAATGAGAGATCCATATAACCCTAATGTGGCGAAACCTAAAAAGGAAGTAAAGATTAAAAAAATTACGGTACTGGAAAAATAGAATATCTGAATAAGTAAAGAGTAAATATATGAAAACGGTTGCATCTATAATTGCAACCGTTTTTTTAATATTATATTTTCTATCAAACTACTTAGAAAAGGAACTAACAAAAATAACCATTATTGGAATAAATATCAAATACTACATAAAAAAAGTTGGTATAAGAAAATATTCTGAGACTAAGAGATATAAACAGAACTTTAATGGCAGCCTGGCAATCATGGAAAAATAAATTTTCCGTAGACCCATAGCTTTGCGTCACTATTTTTCAATAGTTTTGCTCTGTTTCATAGTCCATTTATTCTCTTATACCTGTAAGAAATACTAATGTTCATAACAAATTATAACATAAAATAAAAAAAAGTAAACAACATAATTATAAAATTTTATATTTAAATATTAATAATATGTAAAAAAATATAAAAACCATACACATTTTGTATAATGAATGTTATTATTTAGATACTGGTATCTATATTGATGTCAGGAAGGTATAGGATATGGTAAAAACTACATCTAATATAGAAAATGAAAAAGGTAAGCTAAATAAATTAATAGAAAAAAGCATATCTTCCGGAAATGAACTGGTAAGCAAAGAGGTACTTGAACAATCCAAACTGATAGACAGACTGGTTGTTAATATCTCAGATAGGAAATACGCTTCTGATAGCTCAAAGATGCTTGAAAAGTACTTTTCTTCTATATATGATGAGCTTCATCTCTATATTAATAGTATAACAAGGGGCAGAGTACCGACAGAAGACATTATTCAGAATACGGTGCTTAGTTTATATAAAAACGTAAAACATATAAACAATTACAGTTCATTTAAGGAGTATATTTTTAGGATTGCTGAGCATGAAGCTGCGAAGGCCTTGATTGGCATAAAAAAGGATGTTTTAATGCTGAAGTATAAGTTAAATGACTGTCAGCATATCAATGAGAGTATACCCGAAGATCTGTTGATAGAAAAAGAAATTAAGAAAGCTTTATCATCTGCTATAAATAATCTTAATCCCAAATTAAGAAATGTTATTTTATATAAATATTTTGCCAATTTATCCTTAAAACAAATATCAAGGCTTATGGATGCCAGTTTAAGCAGCGTTAATGAATGGCATAAGAAAGCTAAAAAAGAAATTGAGGAAAGTATACAGGATATTATCATGTCTTAATGTTTATCAATATTATAAAAATAAATTTATTTACATAAATAAATTTTGATAATGCAATTTCATTATATTATAATCAACATATAAAAGACCGTATGTTATAGAGCACCAGTTTCAGTAGAAAACTTAATTTCATAAAACAGCCGGTATTACTGATATATATTTAAAATACCGGTGAGTTATTTTATAGAGCAAAATACCTATTTAGATCGAAGGGTTAAATATGAACTACTACAAACCATACATCGATAATTATGGTTCAAAAGATGAAATATCCTCATTATTGAATGGATATTTTAAAGGCATATACGATAATAGGCACCTGATAATTTTATTTATAGATACGCTTACAGGAGATATATTAGACGCAAATGCAGGTGCAAAAGAATTTTATGGATATAGCAGGAGACGTTTTTGCAGGAAAAAAATTCAGGATATATCTGTAGATGAATGTAGTTCTGTCAACAGGATACCGTTTGAGGAATCAGACAGAAAAAAAACGGGTAAATACCTTGCCAGGCATTGTCTGGCAAATGGCGATATACGGGATGTAGAGATTCTAGAAGCACCTGTGTTTATCAAAAACAGACTTATAACATTCATGATTGTGTATGATGTAACTGATAAGCTAAAAGAAGAACAAAAAGCTGTAAAAGATGCGAAATTTTATACAAACATGGTGGAGTTTTCACCCTCGGGAATTGCTGTTCTTGATGCCGGTATTATAAAATATGTAAATGCAAAAGCTATGGAAATATATAAATGTAATAGCTATGATATGCTAATTGGCAGAGAATTTGAAAATACAATTGTGCTAAGTATGAGGGATAAAGCGCTTGAGTATATAAAGAGAGCAGAGATTTCAGATAAGCAGCTTCCTTCCTGTGAGCTTAAGATAATTAAAAGCGATAATTCCATAACAGAATGTGAATTTGATGCGGCAAAAATTATGTATGGCAATAAGGTTTCAGTACAACTTGTTTTCAGAGATGTTACTGAAAAAATGAAAGATTTAAGAAGAGCGTCGGGAATTCAACAGCAACGCATGGAAACCGGATTTCCCTTGAAAAAGTATGGAAGAATGGAAACGATATATCTTCCGGCAAATGACGTCAGTGGAGATTTTTATGAGCTTCATAAAATAGATGAAAAGAAAATAATAGGGATAATCGGAGATGTGGCCGGAAAAGGCATTACCGCAGCATTGGACACCACTGCGCTGAAAGTAATGTTTAACGATGGCATAGGAATAACACATAAACCTGATGAGCTTTTAACTTTTCTAAACAGGAAAGTTGAAAAGTATATGGAGAATTATTATGTTGCCGCTAGTTGTTTTGTTTTTGACTTTGAACGAAAAAAGCTGAATATTTCAGGAGGAGGAATTAACCAGTTTGCGGTCAGCAGAATCGGAAGCCCATTAAAGCAAATTATGATGAAGGGTGCATATCTGGGAATGTTTGAAGACAGCAGATTTGAAAACAAAGAAATTGATTTTGAATCAGGAGACAGGTTTTATTTTTATACCGACGGTTTTGAAATGCTGCTTGATGACCAGAGAATTTGTGAAAAATGTGCGGGAATGCCTTCAATTGAGCAGTTAAAAACGTATTTATATGATATGCTTATGATAAGCGGTACATATCATGATGATTCTACAATGATGCTGATAGAAATTATTTAGTTATAAATAATTGAATTAATGAATTTTAAATTATAGTTTGGTTTGAGCAGCCTGTTGCAAAAAAATGCAAACAGGTTTTTTTATTTGCACAGAAGGAAATAATATATAAGCAAATATTGTGTATTTTAGAACTATTGCTGAATAGAGGTGTTAAAAATAAGAAAAATATCAGTATTTATATTGTATTTTATAATTATGATTTCATGCTATGGATGTGATAGTATAAAAACCTCTAATATTAATGATTTCATAGAGTGTGAAGAGTTCGGTATGGGTACAATTATAAAACAAAGGGTATATGGCAAAAATGCGAGAACAGTGGCAGATGAAGTGACTGAAGCTCTGAATTCTATTGAGAAAAAACTGTCGGTGAATCTCGAGGGGAGTGAGATAGACAGATTAAATAAAAATGCAGGCAAAAGCTATGTGACGCTAAGCGAAGATACATGTTTTGTGCTTGAAAAATCATTATATTACTCAAGGCTTAGTGATGGAAGATTTAATCCTATGGTAGGACCTTTGGTAAAAGCTTGGGGTATTAATACTGATAAACAGCGTGTTCCTGAACAGACAGAGATTGCAGATATTTTAAATCTTGTTGATGTTATTGATATTTTACTTGATAAGAAAAGCTCAAGGTGTATGCTGGCGAAAGAAGGTCAGCTTCTGGACTTGGGTGGCATAGTGAAAGGGTATGCAGGGGATGTTGCAGCGGAAATATATAAGAGAAAAGGCATAGAATCAGCATATATAAATCTGGGAGGCAATGTAGTGGTTGTCGGAAATAAACCGGACGGTACACCATGGGAAATAGGTATTCAGGATCCAAGGGATGTAAAAGGTTCAATAATAGGAACTGTTAATATAACTGATCAAGCTGTTGTAACTTCCGGAGATTATGAAAGGTTTTTTGAAAAGGATAATATAAGATATCATCATATTATAGACCCTAAAACAGGTTATCCTGCGGATTCGGGTCTTATGAGCGTTACAGTAATAATGGATGCCTCAATTGATGCAGATGCCCTGTCGACAGCAGCATTTGTTCTGGGGCTTGATAAAGGAATGAAGCTTATTGAAGATATTAAAGGAGCAGAAGGCATTTTTATTACTACTGATAAAAAAATATACGTAACAGTAGGCCTGAGAAATATCTATAATCAAAATGAAAAGGCTAATGGTTATGAATATGTTCAAAAAAGGTGATTTCTTACTGACGGTGATAGTTATTGTGCTTGCTCTGACAGCCCTGGCTTTTTTTAAATGCTACAGTTCAAATGATGCGAAAGAACAGAGAATAGCCATAGTAAAAGCAAATGGCAATATTTTATACAGGATTAATCTGGATAATATAAAGGAAAGCCGTGATATAGCTTTGCCGGAAAGTTCCGGTGAAATAATCAGGGTAGAAAGAGGAAGAATACGTTTCCTCAGCGCAGACTGTCCGGACAATTTGTGTGTAAAAACAGGATGGTTAAGCAAAAAGGGGGATATGGCAGTATGTTTGCCCAATCGCATAATAATAAAAATAGAAGGTATGAAGGATAATTAACGTTTATGAAAAGAGGAAATAATTTAAAAGAAACCAAATACTCAATACTGTTGGCACTTATGATTTCGCAGGCTCTTGTCCTTTCTTTTATTGAGTCATTGATACCTTATTCGGTACCTATACCGGGAGTAAAACTAGGGCTTACTAATATTATCACATTAATAGTTATAATTTTTTTCGGTATGAGAGAAGCCATACTTGTGGTTATTGTCAGAACTGTTCTGTCTGCTTTATTTGGAGGTGGATTGTATACATTTCTTTTCAGCATCACAGGAGGTATATTCAGTGCAATAATTATGGCCTTTTTATATAAAAATGCATTAGGTAAGCTGAGCATAACCGGCATAAGTATAGCAGGAGCTGTATCCCATAACATCGGACAGCTTTTGGTTGCCGGTGTAACCATCAAAACAAGCGAAATTTTCTATTATACGCCTGTATTAATGATTTCCGGTGTTATAACCGGATTATGTATAGGCATTTGTTCAGCTAATATTAGCAAACTTTTAAAAAAAGCTCATATGTGCAACTAAATTACGGTAAAGGGGTATTTAAATTATTGACAGAGGCTGTATAATAAATAATAATAAATATATAGAAATGTATTTGATTCTTTGGATATTTGGTAATAATACTTAACAGGATATTAAATATAATGTCGCTTTTGCAAAAAAAGTGCGTATATCTGTAAATTTAAAGGAACATTTCCTGTTAGGTGGGATCTAAAATTTTATGGGATAAATATCCAGAGATACGTGAAGAAATGCTTCTATTGGAAAAAATGATGCATAAATGCATTTCTACGAAAAATAAATTACTGTCCGATATTGTTAAAGAACTTATCAATGCAGGAGGTAAAAGATTAAGACCGGCATTTGTAATTTTATCATCAAAATACGGCACTTTTGACAGGGAAAAAGTATTAAGTGCGGCTGCCGGTATCGAGTTACTGCACACAGCAACACTTGTACATGATGATATAGTTGATTGTTCAAAAATGAGAAGAGGAAATGCTACCGTATCTGAAAAATACAACACAGATATGGCAGTATATACGGGGGATTTTTTATTTACTGCATCTATTACGGCTTTTTCCAACAATGTACCTTCTGATTTGCTTGGTCTAATGGCAAAGACGATGAAATTTATATGTGAAAGTGAAGTAAAACAATATGAGGATAAATTCAATACTGAAATTAGTGTATTATCGTATCTGAAGAAGACAGCCGGAAAAACAGCCGCTTTGTTTAGTATGTCATGCCATTTAGGAGCAGTTCTCGGTAAATGTGAAAGATCTGTAATCAGGAATTTGAGCAGATATGGGTATTATTACGGAATGGCATTTCAGATAAGGGATGATATTTTGGACTGCATTTCTACACCCTCAAGCATAGGAAAACCGGTAAAAAATGACATTAAAGAAGGTATAGTAACTTTGCCGATAATATATACGATGAAACAAAACCAGGAAGCAAAAAAACTGGTAAGGGAAATATTCTTTAATTCTATGCAGAAAAACTCTGACAGTATCATTCGAAATAATTCAGATAAAATCAACACTTTGATGGAGATGGTAATCGAATCCGGTGCTTTGGAACTTTCCGAAAGACTACAGCAAAAATATATAGAAAAAGGAATATCTGCACTTAAAGCTCTTCCTTACAATAAACAAACCGGAATTTTAGCTGATATTATTTGTGATTTGAAGCCGGCATCATATGTTGCTAATGCTAATTAATAAATACATAACTAGTACAGGTAACCCGTAATTTTAAAATAAATAATTTGAAAGGGTGATTGTTATATGGTTAAGGTATACTTTGGTAAAAAAGGCACCGGAAAAACGGTGAAAATGATTGAGTCAGCTGATGAATTAGCAGTAAACGGCACTAAGACAGTTATATTTATCGACAGCGGTAAGGAATTGATGTACAGGCTGAATCACAAAATTAGATTTATTAACATTAATGAGTTCCCGTTAAAAGGGAGTAAAATGTTGGAAGGTTATATTTACGGTATACTGTCATGTAATTATGATATCGGAAGTGTTTTTATTGACAGGTTTTCGAAAATTACAGGAGAAGACCCCGATCAGTTTGAAGAGTTTTTCAATGCAATTGAGCATTTGTCGGAAACGGCAGATGTTGATTTTTATATAAGTATTAGCGGCGATGAAAAAGAGATACCTGAGTATCTTAAGAAATACATATAATTTTGTGAGGTAAAAAAACAGGATGAGAATGATTGTTACAGTTGCTATAAGCAATGCTACCAGGCAATTTGATAAACTGTACAGTTATTTGGTTCCTGCAGATTTCGAACAGAAAATAATGCCCGGCATGAGGGTCATGGTACCTTTTGGCCGGGCTAACCGTTTTGAGGAGGCTTATATTTTTAGTTTGGGACAATGGGACGGAAAGCAGGAACTCAAAGAAATCAAGGAAATTATCGATGCTGTACCGCTTGTTGATGAAAATATGCTAAAGCTATGCACATGGATGAGGGACAGATATATATGCACATATGGTGATGCTTTAAAAGCTATGTTACCTCCTGGTATCAGCATTAAAAGCGTGAGAACGGTCAAGCTCCTTAATTTCGATAATAATCTGACGGATAATATGAAGAAGGCTCTTAACTTGCTTGCTGAAAAGGGCGGAGAGTGTGAGTATAATGATTTTGTTGAAATGCTTAAAGAAAACGGAATCCGAAATAACATTAAAGCCCTTGTGAAAGCAGGCTGTATTTCCGTTCAGGAGGAGCATTCTCCGGCAGTCAGGGAGAAGTATGTGAGGGCTGTATATTTGCTGAAACCTGTTAGTGAAATAATAGAAGAAATTGAGAGTAACAGGATAAGGAAAATACACCAGATCAGAATACTGGAAATGCTGATAGAAAGTGAGTATATACCCGTACCGGAATTAAAAAGACTGTCAGGAGTTTCAACTGCAATGCTTGAAACTTTGAGAAAACGTGGATATATAGGCTACAAGGATATAGAAGTAAAAAGGGATCCTTTTAAAGATGCGGAGATTATGCCCACGCAACCGCTTATGCCCACTTCTCAGCAGAAAGATGTTCTTGATTATTTATATCAACGTATAGAAACAGGAAGTTTTGAAGAAGTACTGATCCATGGAGTTACTGGGAGCGGAAAAACGGAAGTTTACATGCAATTGATACAGAAAGCCCTTGAATATGGACGCACTGCGATTGTCCTGGTACCTGAAATATCCCTTACACCCCAAATGACCGGCAGGTTCAAAGGGAGATTTGGGGACAGGGTTGCCGTCCTTCACAGTAGACTTTCACCGGGAGAAAGATATGACCAGTGGAGGCTTATTAAAGAAGGAAATATAAAGGTGGTTGTCGGCGCGAGATCTGCTATTTTTGCGCCGCTGAAAAATATCGGAGTAATAATAATAGATGAGGAGCATGAAACATCTTATAAATCAGAAACAACGCCAAAATATCACGCAAGGGAAATTGCGCGCCAAAGATGTATTTTGGATAACGGGATATTGGTATACGGTTCTGCTACACCTTCTATAGAAACTTATTACAGAGCTGAAACCGGAGAAATCAAGCTTCTGGTCATGAATGAGAGAACAAACAGGATGGATATGCCGCAGGTTGAACTAGTTGATATGAGAAACGAGCTTGATGAAGGTAATCGTACGATGTTCAGCAGAAAACTGGCTTATGAGATTAAAAGGAATATAGAATTAAAGCAGCAAACCATGCTGTTCTTAAACAGAAGGGGACATTCCTCCTTTGTCATGTGCAGAAAGTGCGGGCTTGTGCTGAAATGCCCTAACTGCAGTATATCCCTTACTTATCATTCGAATGATGAAAGGCTTATTTGTCATTATTGCGGTTTTACGGTTAAGAATCCTGAAATATGTCCTAAATGCAAAAGCAATTATATTAAGCATTTCGGCACCGGAACCCAAAAGGTTGAAAAAGAAGTATTAAAATACTTCCCTGAAAGCACGGTTATCAGAATGGATATGGATACGACTACCTGCAAAGGAGCCCATGAGGAAATACTTAACAGGTTTAAAAATGAGAATATAAATATAATGATAGGTACTCAGATGATAGCAAAAGGGCATGATTTTCATAATGTAACCCTGGTAGGAGTATTAGCTGCCGACAGTCTCCTTAACATAGGTGATTATTATTCGGCAGAAAGGACATTCCAACTGATTACCCAGGTGGCAGGAAGAGCAGGAAGAGGAGACTTGCCGGGAAGAGTTATAATCCAGACATATAATACTGATGAATATAGTATACAGTCTGCCTGCAAACAGGATTATGAATTATTTTACAAACAGGAGATAAAAATACGGGAAAAACTTGAATATCCGCCGTTTACTAATATTGCCGTAATAATATTAAGCGGAGCGGAGGACAGGAAAGTTTTTGTAAAAACAAAGGAGATTTGCAGCTATATAAGACAGGCTATGGAAAACAGTGAAGCATATGCGGAAGTGCTTGGGCCTGCGAGGGCACCTTTAAGGATTATAAAAAGAAAATACAGATGGAGAATAATAATAAAATGCAGAGATATTAATAAAATAATAGAAGTACTTACAGCAATTTCAGATAATTATTACAAAGGGAAAACGAATGACGGAGTAGAAATAACAATGGATATAAATCCGGTAAGTATGTTATAATTATTTGATAGTAATAAATTACAAACTAATTTATCATAAACGTAATTTTTTATAAAATCGGAGGATATTATGGCATTAAGAAATATTAGAAAAGACGGAGATGAAATTCTCAGAAAAAAAAGCAGGAATGTGGATGTAATAGACGACAAGGTAAAAGAGCTTTTAAGAGATATGGCTGAGACCATGTATGCAGCAGACGGAGTCGGGCTTGCTGCGCCACAGGTCGGTATTCTAAAAAGAATTGTCGTTATAGATATTGGAGAGGGGCTTATTGAATTAATCAATCCTGCAATAGTTGAACAGTCAGGAGAACAGATTGAAGTTGAAGGCTGCCTTAGCGTTCCGGGATTGCAGGGCGAAGTGAGAAGGCCTGAGAAAGTTACGGTAAAAGCTCTGGATGCCGATGGTAAAGAGATAACCATAAAGGGAGAGGGACTGCTTGCAATAGCTTTGTGTCACGAAATAGATCATCTTGATGGTATACTCTTTATTGATAAAGCAATAAGGTTGTTTAAACCGGAAAATCAAAATAACAGCAAATAATTTCTATATTAGTTTGCAAGGAGATGGCTTCGTTGAGGATAGTTTTTATGGGGACTCCTGATTTTGCCGTTCCCAGTTTAAAAATGTTGATAGAAGAGGGATATAATGTTGCAGCGGTTGTAACACAACCTGACAAGCCAAAAGGCAGAGGGAAAAAACTTGCGTTCCCTCCTGTTAAAGAGTATGCGCTGCAAAAAGGCATTAATGTTCTTCAGCCTGAAAAGGTTAAAACTGGAGAATTTGCGGAAGAGCTTAAAAAAATAAATCCAGATTTGCTTGTAACAGCAGCTTATGGGCGCATACTTCCGAAAGAGGTTCTTGATATTCCTAAATACGGCTGCATAAATGTGCATGCTTCATTACTTCCTAAATACAGGGGCGCCGCACCCATTCAATGGGCAATTATCAACGGTGAAAAAGTTACGGGCGTAACAACAATGTATACTGATATAGGCATGGACACAGGGGATATGCTTCTTAAAGAAGAAATAGAAATAGATGAAAATATAACCTACGGTGAACTCCATGATAAGCTGGCTGTTTTGGGAGCCGATGTTTTAAATAAGACTTTGCAGAAACTTAAGGATAATACATTGGTAAGGATACCTCAGCCTCATGAGGAAGCCACATATGCACCTATGATTAATAAAGATGTGGGCTTAATTGATTGGAATAAATCAGCCAGAAGTATTCATAATCTGGTCAGAGGCACAAACCCATGGCCTGTAGCGTTTTCTTTTTATAAGAATGCAAAATTTAAAATATGGAAAACTACTTGTGAAGAATCATGCAAATCCGATTCTAAACCCGGTACGATTCTGGAAGCAGGCAAGGAAGGCATGCTAGTTGTATGCGGTGAAGGATGCCTCAGGATTTTAGAAATACAGTTTGAGTCCGCAAGAAGAATGTCAGTAAGGGAGTATTTATGCGGTCATTCACTGGACAAGGGTGAAATTCTCGGATAATCAGTACAAAAGCTTCATTATTGAGACAGCTGTGCAGTTGGCAGCTGTTTTGGCTTTATAGAGCAGTTTATTTATATGAATTAAAATTTTATCATAAAGTTTTATAAAATTGTCATATTAACTTAGTTAAAGGTAATTTATAATACTGGTAGTTAATAAGGAAAAAATTGTTGGTATAATGAAAATGGAGCTTAATATTAGGAGGGATATTATTGTATTTTGATATATATTATCTATATTTGGTTTTGCCTGCGTTTCTTTTTTCATTATATGCGCAATTTAAAGTAAGAAACACTTTCAACAAATACAAAAACATATCAAATTTCAGAGGTGTTACAGGTGCAGAAGCAGCAAGACGAATTCTTGATATGAACGGTCTCTATGATGTATCAATTGAGGCGACAAGAGGAGAGCTTACTGACCATTATGCTCCCCAAAAACGTGTTATTAGGCTTTCAGAGCCGGTGTATTCACGCGCATCCATATCTGCCGTAGGCATAGCCGCTCATGAGGCAGGACACGCAATACAGCATAAAGTCGGCTATACACCTATTGCCATAAGGTCAAAATTGCTGCCTGTTGCCAATATAGGTTCATCCATAGGTCCGTACATGGCCATATTAGGGCTGGTGTTAGGATATACGGCGCTGATTAATTTCGGAATTTTGCTGTTTACCGCAGCTGTTGCTTTTTATATATTAACTTTGCCTGTAGAATTCAATGCAAGCTCAAGAGCTGTTGCATTGCTGGAGAGCTCAGGCATAATAGATAAAAATGAAATCAGCATAATAAGAAAGGTTTTAAATGCTGCGGCAATGACATATGTGGCTTCTGCTGCCGTAGCAATGGCCAATCTGCTCAGGCTGATATTATTGTCTAACAACAGAAGAAAGTAGGTAATTATGATAGACTTGGTGAGAGATACAGCTTTAAGTATACTAAATGAAATAAATGAAAACGGTGCTTATTCGAATATTGCTTTTAACAGGCATGTTGAAAAGCATGATTTTTCTAATGCAGAGAAAGCTTTTATTACGGACCTTGTATATGGCACTGTTAAATGGAAGCTTACTATTGATTGGATAATCGGACAATATTCCAATATTAAGTTAAAGAAAATATCACCATGGATAATGAATATACTGAGATTAGGCGTTTATCAGATATTGTTCCTGGAAAAGGTGCCGGATTCTGCAGCATGCAATGAAAGCGTCAAATTGTCAAAAAGATATGGACATCAAGGTTCCAGCCGGTTTGTAAACGGGCTTTTAAGAAATGTAATCAGAGATAAGAATAATATTAAATATCCTGAGGACAATTTAGTTGAGTATTTGTCGCTTAGATATTCCCATCCGGAATGGATGGTCAAACGGTGGGTTGATCATTTCGGACCCCAATTTACGGAGGAATTGCTTGAAAGCAACAATTCAGTTCCTGAATTCTGTATAAGAGTAAATACGTTAAAAACAACCAGGGAAGAGCTTAAGAAGCTGTTGGAGCAGGAAGATATACAGGCTGAAGACGGTCAATTTGCCGATGAGGCCCTAATAATTAAAAATCCCGCATCTATCACGAAACTGGATTTATATAAAAAAGGTTATTTTCAAATACAGGATGAGAGTTCCATGCTGGTATCAAAAGTGCTGGGGCCTAAGCCCGGCCAGTTAGTTGTAGATGTATGCAGTGCTCCCGGCGGAAAGTCAATGCATATAGCACAGCTTATGCAGAATAAAGGCAAGGTTATATCCAGAGATATCCATGAACATAAAATAAAATTGATAAATGAAGGGGCAAAGAGGCTGGGTGTGGATATAATTGAAGCATCTGTATTTGATGCGAGAATGACGGATGTAAATTTGATAGCAAAAGCAGATTGCGTTCTTGTTGACGCGCCTTGTTCAGGTTTTGGAATAATAAGGCGAAAACCTGATATAAAGTGGTCAAGAAAGCCTGATGATAAAAATGAGATTGCCAAACTTCAGTATGATATATTGAATAATGCCGCTCACTATGTTAAGCCGGGAGGAAAGCTTGTTTACAGCACGTGTACTATAGAAAAGGATGAAAATAATGATATAGTGGAACGATTTCTTAAGAATAATAAAGATTTTTATTTGGGAAATATAAAAGAAGATATACCATCAAAAATTTCAGACTCCGTGGAAGAAGAGGGATTTATTCAATTATATCCGAATGTACACGGAACAGATGGGTTTTTTATATCTAAAATGATAAAAAGAGGATAAAATAATGAGTGAGAAAGTAAACCTTTTAGATTTATCATTGGAAGAATTACAGGATTTATTTGCAGAAATGAATAGTGAAAAATTCAGGGCGAAGCAGGTTTTTCAATGGCTTCATAAAGGAATCGAACATGTCGATGATATGACAAACATATCAAAGCAGCTCAGAAACCAGCTTCTGGAGAAGGCAGAAATAAAAAAAATAAAAATTGTAAAAAGGTTTATCTCTCAGCTGGACGGCACGGTCAAATACCTTTTTGAACTTCAAGACGGAAATATAATTGAAAGCGTATTAATGAGATATAAACATGGACTGACCGTATGTATATCATCCCAGGTAGGATGCCGTATGGGTTGTAAGTTTTGCGCTTCGACAGGGGTTGGATATATAAGGAATTTGTCTGCAGGAGAAATGCTGGATCAGGTGCTTACTATACAAAAAGATGCCGGTGAAAGAATAAGTAATATCGTTATCATGGGTATTGGTGAACCTTTGGATAATTATGATAATTTAATTCGTTTTCTGAAACTCGTTAATCATCCTGACGGAATAAACATTGGTTTAAGGCATATTTCGGTATCTACATGCGGGGTAGTACCAAAAATAATTGAACTTTCCAGGGAAAACCTGCCCATAACGTTATCAATATCATTGCATGCAGCAAATGATAAAACACGGAGCGAGATCATGCCTGTGAACAATAAGTATTCTATTGACAAACTTATCGAAGCATGTAAAATATATACACAAGCCACAAAAAGAAGAATAACTTTTGAATACGCTTTGATTTCAGAAGTTAATGATAAACCCGAGCAGGCAAAGGAACTGGCTAAACTTTTAAAAGGAATGCTTTGCCATGTTAATCTGATACCCGTAAACACCGTAAAGGGTACAGGTTATGTAAAAAGTAAAAGGGAACGGATTGACAAATTTAAGTCTATTTTAGAAGGATACGGAATAGAAACTACTGTAAGAAGGGAATTGGGCAGCGATATTAATGCATCATGCGGCCAATTAAGAAGAGATGTTGTTTCAAATAGTATAAATAAAATGTAATTTAATTTGCTGTACTAGTTGATTTCGTTCCAGGAAACCAAGTTGCGATGCCAAGACCCTGTAAATTCAGCTGCTACGAATTCAAGCTCGCAGAATAATTTTGAATTTATATTTAGAATTTATATATAGGTAATTATTCTGCTCAAACAGTGAATTCGCCCAACTTAGGTTCGGATTAACAGGTGATATGAGCCTCTCCACAAGGTTTCTTCCATAAAACAAAACCAGCACAATGGTATAATTAATAATTAATTAAAATTATATATAAATTAAATATAAGTATTGGACAAATTATTAAATCAATCATATAATTATATAGTTAGTTATATAAAATTATTATAATATAATTATGGAAATTGGCAAAAATTACTTATAAAATCTTATACTAAATCATGAGTACGGAATTAATAGATTGCTGTTACTGAACTGTTAGTTTTGACTTAGTTTACGGTGCTCATTAATACATGAGATTAAAACATTATTAGCATTATAGTGCATTCAATTAATTGTATTTTTCGCAGGCTAGGTAAGTCGTATTACGAGGCGCTAGCTTTAAATCGGGAGTGGTTACATGATAATTGGGGTTAAAAGTGACAAAGGAATAATCAGAGATATTAATGAAGATAGTTACAGTATTATAAATGATGCTGAAGGAAAGCCTGTTTCTTTTATAATAGCTGACGGTATGGGTGGTCATAATTCCGGCGAAATTGCAAGTAAAATGGCTGTTGATTATGTCAGCCAATGCATAAAGAGGGATTATGAAAAAATAGATACCAAAGAAAAAATAATCGATTACATAATTAAAATTATGCAGGAATCAAACAGACTGGTATACAAAAACTCTATGGAAAATGAAGAAAATTTTGGGATGGGTACAACTTTAATAATAGCAGTTGTATTTAAAAATTTATTGATTATCGGTCATGTTGGTGACAGCAGAGTGTATCTATTAAGAGACAATAAGATGAATAGGATAACTACGGACCACTCTTTTGTTGAGGAATTAATAAAAAATGGAACAGTATCGCGAGAGGAGGCATCAAATCACCCAAAGAAGAATATTATAACAAGAGCGATAGGATGTGCAGAAGAAATACAGATAGATATATATGAGTGTGAAATAATGGATAATGACATCTTTATTATATGTACTGACGGATTGACAAATATGCTCAGCGATGATGAAATAAAGAATATAATACAAAGTAACAGCGACCTCGAAGAAGCATGCAACCAACTTGTGAAAACTGCTAATGATAACGGCGGTGAAGACAATATAACCGTAATACTGTCAAAAAACAGTAAGCACAGTGAGGTGTAAAAATGGAAGGTAAAATTTTAGGTAACAGGTATGAATTAATAGAAAAAATCGGCGGCGGAGGAATGGCTACCGTATATAAAGCTAAATGCAGGCTGCTGAACAGATTTGTGGCGGTTAAAATACTGAGACCTGAATTTACAAATGACGAAGAATTCGTAAAAAGGTTTCGTGTGGAAGCACAAGCTGCTGCAAGCCTCTCGCACCCCAATATAGTTTCAATATATGATGTTGGATATGAAGATAATATTCATTACATAGTAATGGAATATGTTAACGGTATTACATTAAAGGATTATATAGAACAGAAAGGTGCTCTTCCGTGGCAGGAAGCAGTTGATATAACAATACAGGTATGTTCTGCTATCGAAGTAGCGCATGCTAACAATATAGTTCACAGGGATATCAAACCTCATAATATTCTGCTTACCAAGGACGGCATAGCTAAGGTTACCGATTTCGGTATAGCAAGAGCCGTATCGTCATCAACTATTACCATGGCAGGCAGTACAATAGGTTCGGTGCATTATTTCTCGCCTGAACAGGCAAGAGGCGGTTACACCGACGAAAAGTCAGATCTTTATTCTCTGGGTATAACAATGTATGAGATGGTAACGGGAAGGTTGCCCTTTGACGGCGAAACTCCAGTATCAATAGCTATAAAACATATACAGACTGTGCCTATACAGCCAATTGAACTTAACAGATATATACCTACTGCAGTAAATGCAATAATAATGAAAGCTATCAGAAAAGGACAGGATCAAAGATATCAGACAGCAAGAAGCATGTTAAATGATTTGTACAGATGCATAAAGGATCCTTATGGCAATTTTGTGGTAGAAGAAAGTTATATTGCAAATCCTACAAAACGTATGCAGGCAATTACTGACAATGATATAGATGAATATGAAGATGATATAGCAATTAGACAGATCAATAATGAAGATGAGTATGTCGCACCTAACAGCAGCAAAAAAACTATATGGATTGCTACAGCTGCATCAATTGTAGTTGTTGCTTTACTTGTAATACTTACAATATATATGGTTAACAAGCCGGCAAAGTCCAGTAATACTGAAGAAGTAATTATACAGAATTACATAGGAAAGAATTTCAATGATGTAAGGGATGAACTGGAAGCTAAAGGCATTACTGTTGATGAGCCTAATATGAAATACAGTGACGAATTCAAAGAAAATACTATTATGGCTCAAAGCATAAAACCGGGACAACCGTTAAAGCCCGGAGGATTCAATTCTATCAAATTTGATGTAAGCAAAGGTCCGGAGAAAAAACTGGTACCAAGTTATATAGGCAAGGATTATAAGATAGCTGAAGCTGAACTTAGGGACAATTATAAATTAAAAGTAGAGGTAATTGAAGAATTCAGCGATTTCCCTATAGACACGGTAATACGTACGGTTCCTGAGGCAAATTCGGAAGTAAAAGCCGGCGATTCAATAAAGATTTATAAGAGTAAAGGCCCTGAAATTAAAATGACAGAAGTTCCTGACTTAACAGGAAAGACACTCGACCAAGCTAAGCAGATACTTTCAAACAAAAATCTAAAGGTTGGAAATCTAAGTCCGTCTAGCCCGGGTGCAGGCTTGAAGATTATAAAGCAGGAACCTTCTGCAGGTCAGCAGGTACAGGAGGATACGGCAATAGACTTATACTTTGAAGAACCTGCAAAGACATCACCTCCAAAGCAGTCAACTACAAAGAACAATAATGAAAACGAGAATTCGAAAAAAGTGCAGAGTAAGACAATACACATAGAATTAAACAGTGATAACACTAGTGATACTGTAACGGTATTTGCAAGAGTGACGCCTTCAGATACAAAGGAACCTGTAATTATTTATCCGTATAAAAAGGTAAACAAGAATGATTTTCCTTTACCGTTGACATTTGATATACCGCAGGACGGTTATACCGAAGTATACGTAGAAATAGACGGAGAACCGTTTATACAGGAAGTGTACCAGTATGAGGAATAAAATATCCAGGGAGGAATGCATTTGCCGTTAGGCAGAATAGTAAAAGGAATCGGCGGATTTTATTATGTAAAAAGCGGCATGACAATGTATGAATGCAAAGCAAGGGGATTATTTCGTAAAAACGAGATTATTCCCTTGCCGGGCGATATGGTAAATTTTGTTGTTACTGATGAAGCTAAGTCTACAGGTTTTATTGAAGAGATAGTAGACCGAAGGAATTCTCTGATAAGACCGGCTGTTGCAAACATAGACCAGTTAGCTGCTGTTATTGCTGTTAAGTCCCCGGATCCTGACCTTCTTCTTTTAGACAAGCTGTTAATATCAGCCAGCATAAAAGATATCAGTGCATTTATTTGCATTAATAAGGTTGACCTTGATGACGGAAATAGTACATCTCGAATAAAAGAAGCTTATGAAAAGGCCGGATATGAGGTTGTAAAGTTAAACTCTTTGTCAGGAGAAGGCAATGAGGATTTAAACAAGGTTTTGAAGGGCAAAACAACCGTATTCGCAGGACAGTCTGGTGTAGGAAAATCTACAATATTGAACAGGCTGATGAAGAAAAGCATCATGGCTACCGGGAGTGTAAGTGAAAAGATTAAAAGAGGAAGGCATACCACACGTCATGCAGAACTTGTTGAAATGTCAGAGGAAACTTATATTGTCGACACCCCTGGTTTCAGCTCATATGATTTAATGAATATGGATGCAGAACAGCTGCAGTTCCATTACAATGAATTCTGCGATTATATAAATAACTGCAGGTTTTCATACTGCAGCCATGTAAAAGAACCTCAGTGTGCGGTAAAAGAAGCACTGGATGAGGGAATTATTGATTACGGAAGATATAGTAGATATACACAATTATATAATCAACTGAAACAGAACAAAACTTACAGAAAATAAGTAAAGGAGTATTAAATGATAAAAATTGCACCATCATTACTGTCAGCAGATTTTTCAAAGCTTGGTTCGGAAATAAAAAAAGTGGAAGCTGCAGGAGCTGATATAATTCATATAGATGTAATGGATGGTCATTTTGTGCCCAATATTACGATTGGAATACCCGTTATAAAATCATTAAGAAAAACGACTGATTTGGAATTTGACGTACATTTAATGATTTCTAACCCTGATCAGTATATTGACAGTTATATAGATGCAGGTGCGGATATTCTAACTGTTCATGCGGAAAGCTGCATACATCTCAACCGAGCATTGGACAGGATAAAGAAAAGGGGAAAGAAAGCATCAGTTGCGCTTAATCCTGCAACACCATTGTCTGCTGTAGATTGGGTACTTGAAATGACAGATATGATTTTACTGATGACAGTAAACCCTGGTTATGGAGGTCAAAAATATATAGATAATATGACTTTTAAGATTAAGCAGCTTAGGGATATGATGGATAGCAGAGGCTTAAATACCGATATAGAAGTAGACGGTGGTATTGGATTAGATAATATATATGAGGTAACTGAGGCAGGTGCTAATGTAATAGTCTCCGGCTCTGCTATTTTTGGTGCAACGGACACTGCAGAATTTATCAGGGAGCTTAGAAATAGAGCTTATGTGGGTTGAAAGGCAGAAATGCCTTTAGATTCTTTCAGATATGTAATAGGTATAAAAAGTTGAATAATTCTGTGTTTTTAGGGTTTTGCCGCTTTTGAGCGACCAGAATCGGCGGAAAAGTCGCCGCTCACTCGCCGCGGAGGCTTTCGGGTCAGTGAAAACCTTCGAATACACTAAGCGATAGAAAAACATTCCTTTGGCGGTCGGCGCAAAGTCACCATCCGTGGTTCCGTTGCGCCTAAAAATGACATCGTGTCATTTTTCCCGCGTCGTCTGTTTTTCTATCGAGTGTATTGACGAAGCTTTTCAAAGGTTCATACTGCAGCCGTTGGAGAAAATAGAATTACTAATAATTCATTTACGAAGTTTGAAAATAGCCTCAATTTATAGAAGTGTAAGAATTGGAAAATAAATTATGAATTACACTACGTCAATTGAAAGGTTGTAGAATAGGGTATGAAAACAGTTATAGTATGCAATGGCAGTATAAACGATTATGAGTATCATAAGCGTTTTTTTTTAGGTGCGGATTTAGTGATAGCTGCTGATGGAGGAGCCAACCATCTTGAAAAAATGAATATAAAGCCTGATATTTTACTGGGCGACTTTGATTCATTTTCAAGTAGCAATTTAGCAAATTACAAAGAGCAGGGCATAGAAGTAATACAGTTTCCTGCAGAAAAAGACATGACGGATTCTGAACTTGCGATAAATATAGCTATAGAAAGAGGATGCAATCAAATAGTCCTTCTTGGGGCTACGGGCTCAAGACTTGATCATACAATGGCTAATATTTTTATGCTTAAAATGATGCTTGATAAAGGAATAGAAGGCTGGATTGCCAATGAGAATAACCAAATAACACTGATAAAAGACAGGTTAGATATAAAAAAGAAGGATGACATTAATATTACATTGCTTGCCCTGACACAAGTTACAGGTGTGACGATTGAAGGGTTTTATTACCCATTGGATGATGTGACTCTTGAAGTCGGATCAACCTGGGGAGTGAGCAATAAGTTAATCGCAGATAAAGGAGTAGTAACAATAAAAAGCGGGCTTTTGTATGTGATGCTGACAAAGGATTGAATAAAACAGCTTGAAATATAGTATTTTGAATACCGGATATATGTGTTTATATCCAATGTTTTTATTAGTTGAAATTGCTATTCGGATGAGGATGATAGACAGTGGAATTATGGGACGCATATAGAGAAGACGGAACGCTTGCAGGTTGTTACTTAGTTAGAGGTGAAGTAATTCCTGATGGTCTATTTCATTTAGTAAGTGAAGTACTAGTCTTGCATGAAGATAGCACGGTATTGCTGATGCAGAGAGATATAAATAAGCCGGTTTTCCCTGGTTTGTATTTTGCAAGTGCAGCCGGCAGCGCATTGGCAGGTGAGAGTTCTTATGATGCTGCAATTAGAGAACTTAAGGAAGAAACCGGAATTGATGCTTTAAAACTAGAACAGATATATAATTTATAAGCAATGATACTAAAGCTATATATCATGGGTATATATGCAAGACTAATTGTGATAAAGATTCTGTTATACTTCAGGATGTAGAAAAAATATCATATTTATGGCTTACAATAGTAGAATTTACTGAATTTATCGAATCGGATAAATATGTTCCTGGTCATAAAGAAGTGAAGTGATTTATAAAAACATGAAGAAGGGATATGTTATACATGTCATGTATAATGTATCCCTTCTCTTTCTTTTTAATATTTTAAAGGTTAGGGGTTTTAATTTATTATTTAAAAAATTCCTTTGCTAGTTTTTCAAATGCGGGCAGTGAATTTTCAATAAGTTTAGTGCTTACGCAATAAGACAGCCTTACATATCCGGGGCAATAGAAGTTTGAGCCAGGAACTACCAGTATATTATATTTCATCGCTATATTTTTAAACTCCACATCATCAGGTATCGGAGTTTTAGGAAACAGATAAAAAGCACCCTGAGGTTTAATACAGGAGAATCCGAGCTTGGTAAGGTGGTTATATAACATATCACGTCTTTCTTTATATATATCATTGTCGACAATAGTATCAAGATTATCAGCAATTACTCTTTGGAACATAGACGGAGCGTTAACAAAACCAAGGATACGGTTGCAGAATATAAGGCAATCCATAAGCATATCTGCATTGTCTGCTTCCGGATTAACTGCGATATATCCTATACGTTCTCCCGGCAATGATAATGTTTTGCTAAAGGATGTTATAACTAAAGAATTTTTAAAAATTTTCATCACAGAAGGTACAACAACTCCATCGTATACAATTTTGGTATATGGTTCATCAGATAATACAAATATCGTAGAGTTAAATTCTTTTTGTTTTTTATCGATTACCTGAGCCAGTTTTTTTAATATTTCTTTACTATATACAACACCTGTTGGATTGTTAGGTGAGTTTATAATTATTGCTTTTGTCTTTGGCGTAATAGCTGCTTCAAAAGCTGCGACGTCAGGTTCAAAAGTTTCATTGTTTACAGGTACAATGACTCCTTTACCTCCGTGATTGCCTATGTAAAAGAGATATTCTACAAAGAATGGGGAGAACACTATAACTTCTTCTTCAGGATTAAGCAGGGATTTCAAAGCAACATTTAAACCCCCGGCAGCTCCGCAAGTCATAAGTATATTCTTTGCAGAGATGGATACTCCTGATTCTTTATTAATATATTGGGCTATCTTTTCTCTTACATCAACAAATCCTGCATTAGGCATATATTTGTGAAGGTCGCCGCTTACAGACGCATTCGCCAGGTCCCTTATAGTTTTTTTCACTGCTTCAGGGGGTTCCGGGTCCGGGTTACCCAATGAAAAATCAAAGACATTTTCCGGTCCGTATATTTTACGCAGCTTTTCTCCTTCTTCAAACATGGCACGTATGCCTGATGATTTTTTTAGGTCATTGACAATTTTTTCTGAAAACATAGTATATTTACCTCCTGTTTTATATAAACTGTTATTTATTTTAATTTTAATATTTGTTCATAGTTTTTAATTTATCATTTTACTGTCATCATCTTTAGTGCCTTCAAACGCCCTGTCAGAAACCGGTTCCTGGCCGTTGTATTAAGGTTAGCGGATACTTCTCTGCTAACACGGGTTATCCTCGCTGAGAAATGTCCCAGATTTAATCTATTTCTAACAACGGCTGCATTATGAGCCTTTGAAAAGCTTCGCCAATACACTCGATTGAAAAACAGACGACGCGGAAAAATGACAAGACGTCATTTTTAGGCGCAACGGAACCACGGATGGTAACTTTGCGCCGACCGCCAAAGGAATGTAATTGAGAAGCAGCCAATTACTTTCCATTCATTGATAACTTTTCAATTATAGCTCTATCCGGTGTTACCACAATAGTCTTATGGTTATCATAGATAACCATACCGGGTTTTGCACCTGAAGGCTTACGCACGTTCTTAACAGCAGTATAGTCAACCTGAACACTTGATGAGTGTTTTGCTTTGCTATGCCATGCTGCCAGCATTGCGGCTTCATATAATGTGGAATCAGGTATTACATGAGCGCTTTTTTTAACTATAACATGTGAACCGTGTATATCTTTTGTATGAAGCCAGATATCATTAGATGAAGCCTGCTTCATAGTCAGTCTGTCGTTTTGCCTATTATTTTTGCCCACATATATATCAAAACCATCACTGGATATATAATGTAAAGGTTCAGAAACTTTTGCCTGTTTTTTAGCGGGATTTCGCTTCTTGTTTGAAATATACCCCTGTTCCATAAGTTCCTGGCGTATTTCATCGATTTCCTGAATATTTTCGCAATTTTCAAGCTGATACTGCACGCTTTCCAGATAATTCAGCTCATTTAATGAATCTTCCAGCTGCCGGCTTGTATGGATATAAGCATTTTTGGCTTTGGTATATTGTTTATAATACATTTGGGCTGCCTTTTGCGGTGTATAACCTTTTTCCAAAGGTATATCCATATATTCAGGTTTTTCACTGTAATAATTCAGTACATGTGCTACTTCTGCATTTTTTGGTATTGCATGCAGATTTGCTATGATAAGCTCCCCGTATAATTTATATTTTTCTCTGTCTGCCACTTCACGGAGCTTTTCATTTTGCAAGGCTATTTTTTTATTGCATCTGTCAATACAGTTGTTTAGCACTTTCAATATATCTGATTTCTTCTGTTTAAGCCTTTCGAGCCTGTCCTTTTCATAATAAAAAATATCGATAACCCTGTTAATTGAATCATGAAATTCAATTTCGGGATACTGAGTTATTTTAATGCAGTGAAAATCAACCGGTTTGTTTTCAGGGCCGCCGCTTTTTACAATACAGGGATGGAAATTGCTATCACGTATCTGACTAATTATATCGGACAGTACTTTTTTCAGTCTTGCAACAGATGAGGCAGTCAGCATTTCCAGCGGGGTCTTGCCGTCGATATCGGAGCGGTGGCATATTTCACTGCATAATAAAGGACTGAAACCTTTTATATTGTTTAAAAGATATTTTTCCAATGCTATTTCATTGTTTAACTGTTCCGGTAAAAATAATTTCTCTATATCCAAATCCATAGGGCTGGTTTTATTTTGTTTAGGAGGTTGAGTGTAAGGACGTGCAGGCATAATCTCACGAATACTGCTGACATTGGAGTCTACATGTTTTATTGCATCGATTATCTTATCCTCGCTGTTAAGAAGAATAATGTTGCTGTGACGCCCCATAATCTCTATTACAAGCTTTTTAACAGAAACATCTCCAAGCTCAGTTAATGATTCAATCTGGAGAGTGAGCATCCTTTCATAATCATGAAAGTCTACCGACACTATTTTCCCTCCGCTGAGATGCTTTCTTAACAACATGCAGAACATCGGGGGAGTTGCCGGGTTTTCTTTTGAGCTTTCTGTTATATGTATCCTTGGATAATTTGCGGAAGCGCTTAAAAGCAGACGCAGATTTTTCCCTTTGGAACGCAAATTTATGATTATCTCGTCATTTTCAGGCTGAAAAATTTTCTCTATCCTGCCTCCCTGTATAAGTTCGGATAACTCGTCTACAACACATTTTGTCACAATACCGTCAAAAGGCACTTTATACACCCTTTCAAATTATGCACTTCAAAAGCTCTTGTGCCTCGCAGGCAAAAACTAATAACGAGGCATATAAAATAGTTTTGATATATAGTATATCATTTAGGTAAGCATATATCAAAAAAAACTCTTTGATTTTGTCAATATGATCATATTTTGATTGGAGAAAAAGGACATAATAATATTCTGAGGGATAACAGCGCAGATTTTATTAATATAAGCAATTAAAGTATAATCCTATAATTTAATGTTAAATATTTTGTTAATAAATTAATATGTCAAGTATAAAAATACATAAAAAAGTTATAAAAAACAAATAAAAAGTAGGTAGATTTTCTAAGATAAAAATATTTTATTCTAGTTGCAGATTTTCGCAAAAAATGATATCCTAAAGTCGTTTGAGACGGTAAAAATACACTTACTTGGATTACAGTTAAATATAATTAGAAAAGATGGTGAATAATGACTGTTACATTTATTGACTTTCTAAATCATTTTATTTCTAATCCGATTCTGATGGTAACTACTATTCTGACTTTAGGTGTAATACTGGTTAACGGATGGACAGATGCGCCTAATGCGATTGCTACTTGTGTTTCTACTCGTTCGATGAGCCCAAAAGCAGCTATTTTAATGGCGGCAGTTTTTAATTTTCTCGGTGTTTTAGTTATGAAAATTTTTAACGCAAAAGTGTCTGAAACCATATATAAAATGGTAGACTTTGGACAAAATTCCCATGAAGCACTTATAGCCCTTTGCGCAGCACTTTTCGCCATTGTTTTATGGGCTACTGCGGCATGGTGGTTTGGTATACCTACGAGTGAAAGCCATGCATTGATTGCCGGAATTTCAGGAGCAGCTATTGCCATACAGAAAGGCATAAGAGGTATTAATCCAAAGGAATGGGTTAAGGTACTTTACGGATTAGGGCTTTCTCTTGTAATAGGCTTTTTAATGGGTATTTTAGTTGTAAAAATTGTAGAGAAGATTTTCAGGGGATTTGACAGAAGAAAAACATTTGGTTTCTTTAAAAATGCGCAGATTTTTGGCGCAGCAGGAATGGCATTTATGCATGGGGCTCAGGATGGACAGAAATTTATGGGTGTATTCATGTTAGGTATGTTTCTTGCTCAGGGACAGGCACAAGTGAAAAATTTTGATATACCAATATGGCTATGCATCCTCTGTTCATTGGTAATGGCTTTGGGTACTTCTATCGGAGGTTACCGTATCATCAAAGCTGTAGGTATGGATATGGTTAAGCTGGAAACTTATCAGGGCTTTTCTGCCGATACGGCAGCGGCTATATGTTTGTTTGCAGCATCAGTTTTCGGGTTACCTGTAAGCACGACTCATACAAAGACAACTGCGATAATGGGAGTAGGTGCGGCAAAACGAATATCATCCGTAAACTGGGGAGTAATAAAAGAAATGCTACTCGCATGGGTGCTGACATTTCCGGGATGTGGCCTTATAGGCTTTCTGATGGCGTTGTTATTTATGAAAATATTTTAATGATTATAACTTGTCAATTTTGCAATAATAATATTATGAATAAGAAGGGGTTGTATTTGTGTTATGGCTAGAAAAAATGATGTAAATTATTTCAACACATTTGTAGAATTAGCTGAATACTCTTGCAGAGCTGCAGAATTGCTGAATAAGATTTTGAACAATTTTAAGGAAGACGAATTACAGGAAAAAATGAAGGAAATGCATGAAATAGAACATGCGGGAGATGAAGCAAGGCATATAATGATAAGAAAGCTTGCAAAAGAATTTATTACCCCTATTGAAAGAGAAGACATAATGGCAATGGCAGATTCCATTGATAATGTAACCGATACAATTGAAGACGTTTTATTGCGAATGTATATGTTTAATATAACATCAGTTCGTGATTATGCATTAAAGATGACCGAGGTTGTCGTTAAGTGCTGCAATGCGATGAAAATAGCCCTTAGCGAGTTTTACAACTTCCGAAAATCTCAGAAATTACACGAAATGCTGGTAGAAATCAATTATTTGGAGGAAGAGGGAGACAGACTCTTTGTGGAAGCTACCAGAGACCTGTATGTTAATTGCAAGGATAGTATGGAAGTAATCGGATGGGACCAGGTGTACCATTATCTTGAAAGATGCTGCGATGCCTGTGAAGATGTTTCAAACGTAATTGAAAATGTAGTAATGAAGAATTCTTAATCGTTCTATAGTAATATTGGAAATGCAGAAATAGAAAAGACTGCTAAAAGGCTGTCTTTTTTTATTTCATTATTTTCTATATTAAATTTAAAGTTTGCCTATGTTTTCCCAGGTATCCTTAACTAGAAGAACAGAAACCAGTGAATTTGATTTATCTTTCGTGTCTATATACCCGTCAAGTTTAACAAAGTTCATTTCAATATTATTAACATAATCATGATCTATATCTATCTGCATAATAATTTTTAGCTTTTTCCATGTCTTTCTTGAGGCTTCTATATCTTTTTTCGCATCCTCCCATCTTTCGTTTCTGATGTTGTCTTCCAATTGCTTCAGTTGTTCAGAAAAACCTGTGCGGTCATCTAAAGGCCTTTTTATTAAAGCGCATGAACTCATGAATGATATGGTAACTGCAATTAAAATCATACCAAACAGTTTCTTTATCATAATTAAGCCTCCTTTTCGTATTTGTTATTTTGATAATTTATCTTATAGGATTAAATTTTTATAAATGCTTAACATAAATTAATTTGTAGTTGAAATAATATGACTAGGCCTATCTCCTTGCAAATCCACATATAGATTTCCTTTTGCATCAAGTTGTGCCAATGATACGAGAGCAATATCAGTAATATTCTCTTTTTTCAACTGATGATAGAGCCATGCTTTAGTAAGTTTAAGGGAATCAAGCTTTTCAGGAAGTATTTTACCGTTGATAATGAGGTTTACGGGCAGTCCGCTATATTGTACTGGTATATTAAGGTCAGCCGGAGTAAGAGGCTGCTTTTGCGATTTCAATTGAACGCTCAGCTTGCCGTTTGGCTCAAATAATGCAAATTCCACATCTGCTATGTTAAAAACATTTTTAGTTCTAAGCTCTGAGATTAATTCATCTATAGGTATCATGATTTTTTTCAGGTTATCTTCAAGTATTTTACCATTTGCAATAACAACAGTAGCTTCACCGTCAACTGCTCTCCTTACATTGATACTTTTTACTCCTAATAATGCAATCAATATGGCCAGCAATGTCCATATTACCATTCCTGTAAGAGTAGCCAGAGTATTTTCATTTACCTGTACTGAAAGGGTTGAGGCAATGGAACCTATGGTAATGCCCACAATGTAATCGAAAAATGTTAACTGTGAAATTTGTTGTTTGCCTATCAGACGCATTAAAAACAGGAGGGAAAAGAATGCAATAGCGGATCTTATTATTACAACTAAAATAATGGGCATAATAATAACCTCCCATATAAACATGCATGAATCTTATGTTATTATTTCAAATATTCAGGCAATATATGAGGAATTATATTCAAAATGTACTATTTATCGCATTTTAAACCTTTTATTTAATATGTGTTTTAAGTATGAAATATAAAGTTGTTGACAAAATATTATACAGATGTAAATGGAGGTGTTATGATGACTGATGCTTCATAGGAAAATCAGACATTGGAGGGTCTGAGAAGCGTTCAGGGAACTTTAAGGTACATTCTGCTCGAACCACTTACAGGGAAAACAGGGTGTATCATTGGATAATGTATTTTAAAATAGGTTAATTATTAAGAAGACCTGTACCTGGATTTATTTGATGATTCCATAGAACTGTCCAAACCGAGAGTAAAGGAAATGGTATATACAAATCTGGATAAAGTGCAGGCCAGCTTTATGACATTCGCTTAGTAAACGTAAAATGCAGAAGCTAAAAAGATATATGAAAAAATGCTGATTATGATAAAGTTTATGAAAAACTTAAGCTATATTTACTTAATAAGAGGAGATTTATATGTCTGATAAAAAGAAAAAGAAACTAACGCCTGAACAACAACAGTATCAGGATTTTGCAAAAGCAAGAGTACCCAAAGCTCCTGTATTTGCAAATTGCATAAAAGCTTTTCTGACAGGAGGGTTAATTTGTGCAATAGGACAAGGACTAAACTGGTTTTTTATGACATATTTCAACTTTGATGAAAAAACGGTCGGGAGTCCTACATCAGCTGTTTTAATATTTTTATCTGTCTTATTTACGTCTCTGGGATTTTACGACCACATAGCACAATTTGCGGGAGCAGGGACAGCTGTACCTGTTACCGGTTTTGCCAATACTATCGCTTCAGCTGCAATTGAACATAGAAGTGAAGGTTATGTGCTTGGTGTAGGAGGCAATATGTTCAAAATTGCTGGACCGGTAATCGTGTACGGCGTCTTCTCTGCATTTGTGGTTGCACTGGTAAGACTGATTATTGAATGGTTAGGTGGGATATAAATGCTAAAAGGACATCAGACATGGGTGTTTGATTCAAAACCTGCAATAATCGGCTCTGCGGCTGTTGGAGGACCTTTTGAAGCACAGAGTGCAATTGCGGATGACTTTGATATTTTGTATGACGACATATGGCTGGGGCAGGACAGTTTTGAAAAAGCAGAAAAGAAAATGCTTGAACAGGCGTGTGAGACTGCCATTAAAAAGGCAGGTCTGAAAAAGGAAGATGTTCAGTTTTTCATGAGCGGTGATCTGATAAATCAGATTATTTCAAGCAGCTTTACGGCCCGTACGCTGGGAATACCCTATCTGGGTATTTACGGAGCCTGCTCCAGCAGTATGGAAGGTCTGGCTCTTGCGGCGCTTATGGTAGATGCCAGATTTGCCAGGAATGCACTTGCTGCTACATCCAGCCACAATGCAGCATCAGAAAAACAGTACAGATACCCGACTGAATATGGTGCTCAAAAACCTCCCTATGCACAATGGACTGTGACAGGAGCAGGTGCTGTATTAGTGTCTAATGAAGGAGAAGGTCCAAGGGTAACTGCAGCTACTATAGGGCGTGTGGTGGATATGGGAATTTCTGATCCGTTCAATATGGGTGCTGCTATGGCTCCGGCTGCGGTGGATACTATAATGGCTCATTTTAAGGATTTGAGCATAGATGCAACACAATATGATTTGATTGCTACCGGAGATTTAGGTAAGGTGGGACATAGAATCGCAGCGGACTTACTGAAAAAACGCGGCATAGGTATATCTAAAGATAAATTAACGGATTGTGGAATATTGATATATAAAGAAGAACAACAGGTTTTTGCAGGAGGAAGCGGATGCGCATGTGCTGCTGCAACTACATATGGACATTTGCTAAATAGGATGCGCAGAGGTGAACTGAAAAAAATACTGGTAGTTGCAACCGGTGCATTGCTTTCTCCTATGTCCTATCAGCAAAAAGAAAGTATACCATGTATCGCACATGCTGTGTCAATTGAAATGTAGCATATTATTAATAAAGGGTATACCGATGTTATGTAACGTAATTGGTTTCGTAAAATGAATAAGAACCACTGAAGAAGGAGATTTTGATATTTTTATGTGATGTATTGAATACAGGAATTAGCCGTGTTAAAACCTTAAGGATGGGAGGGCAGAAATATTGGATAAATTTATATGGGCTTTTATTATAGGAGGACTAATATGTGTGATTGGGCAGCTTCTTATGGATGTTGTGAAACTAACTCCTGCCCATACAATGTGCACATTGGTGGTGAGCGGTGCAATATTATCCGGACTTGGTCTTTATGATCGCCTTGTTAAATTTGCCGGAGCCGGTGCTTCCGTGCCTATCAGCAGTTTTGGCAATCAGCTTGTTAAAGGTGCCCTTCAGGAAGCGGAACGAACAGGAATTATTGGGGTATTGACCGGTATATTTGAAATAACAAGCGCTGGCATATCTTCTGCCATAATATTCGGATTTATAGCTTCATTATTGTTCAGGCCAAAAGGATAGGATGCAGCTAATTGTTTCGGCTGTTTTTGTTACCAATATTAATACCATTCCCTTGAAGGGGGCGACATGGATGAAAGTAGCTATTCAAATGAAAAAAGCAATAGCAACTGTACAAAGTACAGCTGCCACTATAAAAACATTTGTACTTGAAACGGTAAATAAACAGGCGAAACACACATTCCAGCAGCTAACCGGAACATTTGATGATGCGCTTATGATGCCTGAGGGCAGGCGAAAATATAGTCAGGATCAGGAGTCCCAATACTGTCAATAAAGATTCTCAATACAGTCAATAAAGATATAAATAAGAACCAATCAAAAGATTGGTTCTTTTACTGTGTATAATTCTTTGCTACCAAAGCAAGTTGCGTTATCTGTTTTTAAAAGTTGTGCAGCATGTGTCATCACTCATATGTGCTTTATTGCCGTGCATTGAGTTAACTTCCAGTGAACTTGCATAACACATTTGCTGCTCGTTATATACGCAATTTTCTACTCCGCACTTTACTTTTAAACATGGCGCATTTGCATTAATATCCATTATACTACCTCCCCTGAATATTATATAGGTTTAATCAAGTCTGTACATATTTTACTGTTTAACCAATTATAGATAAAATCCTTGACAGACATGATATAAACCTATATACATCATTCCAACACTATTAAAAAATTATTCTTAATATATAACTGTAAAATTAAGCGAATATTGAATTTTACAGAAAATTAAGTATAAGTAAGTATATAGGTTTATTTCAATTACAAATATTATTTAAATTCAGGTTAAGGATTCGGCAACTTTTATTAAGTTTTCTTTTCATTGCCTTCACCAGAAATATTATAATATTTTCCATTCTACCAGAACATTAATTGTATATTTCCGTTTTCATCATTGCAGGGATCATAAATCCAAGCATCCCAATTATTCAAGTTAATTTTTTCACATTTATCTAGAAGTTCTTCGGGTTTTCCTGTATCGTTAACCTGCATAATTGTCATGCTTCTGTAACCTGTGCCTCTATAGTATGTTATTAATGCATATATCTTACCAAGAATATTGCTTTCAATTGTAAGATTTGTATTGGTCTTCGTTAATCCATCAGGAATAAAACCTGGTTCTTCAATAGCAAAAGGCACCTTCTCCTTAATCTTATCTAAATCATCATATGACTCTATTTTTTTTGCGGCTTGCTTGCTTCTATAAAAGCAGAGGGCTGAGATTTACTATCTGGTACTGAACTTTCATTCTTTTGCCCCAAAGTTTTTTCTCTGGCAGATAAGCTTTTAGTATTATTTTTTATTTTAGTAAAGGCATTTTTGTTGCTTAAAGTCTTTTCATTCTTTAGATCTTTATTACCGGGTAATAGGGTGGATTTCATTAAAAATATATTATTTGCATGTGCAATTCCTATAACAGTAAATATAATTGCGAAAATAAGAAATATTCTTAATGCATTTAACTTATTTTTCACAACATCACCTTCCATAGGATAATTTACACATATTTTTATTATTAGACGCACAAATAATACAAAAGTTCCAACTAATGTTAATTTTACTTCTAAAAGTTATCAGTATTGATTAATTGAAAGATACAGCTGTATTTCTGTTAATAATGCTACTTATGCATTTATAGTTGACATTCAATTTATACTGCTTTAATAATATTACAACTGCTTATTTTGATGGTTAATTAAAAAATTTGATTAAGAATTGACGAATATGGGTATTGATTTTTATGAAAAAAGGTATTAATGTTTATGCAATCATGATAGATAATATAAGAGTTACTGATTCTGAACGGATATTCACGATTAAAGAAATATAAAAAGGAGAATGCATAAATTAATAGGGGATTATAATTTATATTGAATATGACAATTAGGAGGTTAATAATCATGTCTATGGATATTAGAACTTTAAGTGTGGAAGGTATGTCATGCAGTCATTGTGAAAATGCAATAAAAAAATCAGTAGGGGCTCTTAACGGTGTAAGCAATGTAACTGTGGACTTAAAAGAAAAAAAGGTAATAGTGGAATTTGATCCCGAGCTTATAAGCATCGATATTATACGGGATACTATCGAAGATCAGGGATATGATGTAAAATAAGGATGGGGAATAAAATGAGGGCTCTTCTGTTGTTTTTTAATAACAGAAGAACCCTCTTGATTTAACGTGCAAATAATTTTTAATTATTCTATGCTTGGGATTTTAACATCGATGTCAACATCTTTGTCGTAATCTATTTCATCAAAAGCGAAGCCAAAAAGATTGAAAAATTCATTCCTAAAGCCTTCAAGGTCTGATAGCTCGTTTATATTATCAGTGTCAACCTTTTTCCATAGCTCATTTACTTTAGACTGAACATCGTCTGACATTTCAAGTTCGTCAATACGGATTCTGCCCTCTGAGTCATACAAAGGTTTATTTCCGTACAGACGGTCTGCAAAAAGCCTGTACATTTGTTCTATACAACCTTCATGTACATTTTTTTCTTTCATAACTTTAAAGAGCAGTGACATATATAGAGGAACAACCGGTATTGCTGAACTGGACTGTGTAACCAATGCTTTGTTTACAGATATATATGCCTTACCACCGTTCTTTGAAAGAAAAACATTTAGTCTTTTTGATGTTTGTTCCAAATCTTCCTTTGCTTTGCCTATTGTACCGCTTTTATATATAGGATGGGTTATTTCCGGACCTATATATGAATAAGCTATGGTTATTGTATTTTTTTCGAGGACTCCTGCTTCATCAAGAGCATGAATCCACATTTCCCAGTCTTCTCCGCCCATTACTTTGACAGTATTTTGAATTTCTTCCTCAGTAGCAGGCTCAAAGGAAGCCTCTGATACAACACCTGTATGAAAATCCACTGTTTTATTTGTATAAGTTTCACCGATGGGCTTTATTACGGAATTGAATGTCTCTCCGGTTACAGGATGGGTCCTTCTTGGAGATGCAAGGCTGTATACTACAAGATCTACTTTCTCAAGGTCTTTTTTTATTAAATCGATAACCTGTTGTTTTATTTCATTGGAAAAAGCATCACCGTTAATTGTTTTTGCATAAAGGCCTTCCTTAAGCGCTGCTTTTTCAAATGCTGCAGTATTATACCACCCTGCAGAGGCAGTTCTGCTACCAGTAGCCGGCTTTTCAAATGCTACACCTATAGTTGCAGCACCGGAGCCAAAAGCGGCAGCAATTCTTGACGCCAGGCCATAACCTGTTGAGGCTCCTATAACAAGTACTTTTTTGGGGCCGTTAAATTTCCCCTTGCTTTTAATGTAGTTTATCTGATGATTAACGTTAACGGCACATCCTTCAGGATGTGAAGTAGTACATATAAAACCTCTGTATTTCGGGGTTACTATCATTTTAAAACTCCTTTACTATTTTATATAGTACCGGTTTGAAACCGGTAAAAGCATTTATATTATAACATATATGTATCTGAAAAAATATATTATTAACAGCAGCACAGGAAATAATTAAAATATCGTATTTTGTTTTGGCTATATCATATATTCAGTCATTTTATTTATCATATTCCGGATTTAGGATGTAAAGGTATGTAAAAGTTATATGTTTTATTAGTAATAAATAGCACACAAAAAGCGAACATTTGTTTGATATTATAACAAATGTGTGGTATAATATTTTATAGAGGTGAGATGTATGATTGATACGGTTTTACGTACATCACTCGAGGAGAAACGAATTGTTACAATAATGTATGAGGATGATAAAGGCAATATTACAAAAAGAAATATAAAAGTTATTTCAATTGATGGAAACAGGGTAAAAGCATACTGCTATTTAAGAAGGAAGATTCGCATATTTAATCGCAATCATATACTGGCTGCAGATTTCTATAGAGAAAAAAAGCCGGCCTAGCGGATATGTTATAAAAATGTTTGTTTTAGAGGCGTTAGAATGTCCACATCATTAAAAAGTGTTACCTTTTCACTTCCTTCGGATCTAATAGAAAGATTATAAAATTTGCTCAGGATAAATATATACCATCAGTTAATGCAGGGTAAGAGAAGCTTTGGATGAATATACCAGAAAGCTTGAAAAAGCAAAATTAGAAAAAGAAATGCTTTCTGCATCAAATGATCCACTATTTATTAAAGAAATTGAAGATAGTATGAAAGCATTTGAAGTCTCAAATAGGAAGGCAGCTAAGGGGATATCTGAATAGTAAAGTATGGGAGTATTCTGGGCAGATATGGATCCTGTAAATGGTTCTGAACAGGCAGAAGTCCGTCCGGTTCTGGTAATTTCAGCAGAGGAAGTTAATAAAGCTTTACCTGTAGTGACCATTGTATCATTAACATCTGTAAAGCCGGGAAGAAAAGTCTATCCTATTGAGGTATTACTTGATGCTTAAGTAACCGGAATTCCCAAGGATTCCATTGTTATGGCGCATCAAATCAGTACTATATCTAAGGAACGTTTGAAAGAAAAATGCGGCAGTATTACATCTGCAGAAATCAGAGAGAAGATTAGATATTCAGTAAAACTTATTTGTATTTATTGTAAAATATTAAGGGGTTATGCATTGGCATATAAAATATGTCAGTGTATTAACCCTTTTGTTATCAGTATTAATTTTTTACAGCATGCTTTTAACTATAAAAACATTTTCTCTTAAATTTTTACAAGGTTTTATATTAATTCAATAGAAAATAGTGTATAATGTGGATAAAATTGTGTATAAATATTTAATTTTATAAAAATCCATGTGATTTTAGAGTACTTCTGGGGATAATTCTGTAAGTAAAATAATGATTGAAATAAGGGGGCGATTTATTTGAGTGAAAATAATATAGAGAATATAAACTCTAGCAAAAGTTATGGGATATATAGAGTTGGCTCAAAATGCTTTAGGATAGTCAAAAACTTAAAGGATTATTCTGACGAAAAAGAAGCAATTGGCGACCTTGTGAAACTGCTTGACGGAGATATAACAGAGCGTGACTTAATAGGCAGCAACTTTGAACAGGATATAGAAGTCGGTAAACTGGGATGCCGTATAAATTGTCTGGAAGCTGCACTGGAAAGGATTCGAGACGGTCTTACCCAAGCTGTCGGGCATAATGATAAATTGGAAAAAACGGTAAAGGAAGTAATAAAGCAGATAAATGGAATTTTAGAAGTAGAATGAAAAGTGAATCAACAGATTCTGAAAATTGCCAAGTTCTTTCACCAACATAACTGTATAAGCATATTTGTTTCAAGTATAAAAAAAGAAACGAATAGATTATTAATCAATTATCTGACAAGTATATATATGGTTAATAGCATTTTCAAAAGGGTAACTAATGTCAAGGGACACTTAAACAATATAAATCCTAATATTTTTCACAATATTTCACAATAATTTCTGATAATTTTAGTCGTTTAACTTTATTAATACAAAATTAATGCAAATAAATTAAATAAAGAAAACCGCCAAACACATGATGTTTGGCGGTTCCTAACTGGTACACCATCAGGGACTCGAACCCTGGACACCCTGATTAAGAGTCAGGTGCTCTACCAACTGAGCTAATGGTGTATAAATATTATTACAATCTTTTAATGTTATGTTTACGTGTCTGTCGAGCACGTATAACAATATAGCACGATTGCTTTATCTTTGCAAGTGTTTTTTAAAAAAAAATTATCTTTAATCAAAAAAAGCATATTTATAAAGTTACCTTTACAAAACAACCATATG